>Ga0074195_1005173_pt1 | contig 9978 bp, 5 predicted proteins | sample EPASupsiteHSE623_FD_64525 | JGI IMG/M metagenome (GOLD analysis project Ga0074195, IMG submission 64525) | Bioremediated contaminated groundwater from EPA Superfund site, New Mexico - Sample HSE6-23 | ecosystem: Environmental > Aquatic > Deep subsurface > Groundwater > Contaminated ... | reverse complement strand
CCAATTCAGGAGCCACCATCAACCTGCTGAATGCCCAGGCAAAGGTGGTGCATACCGTTGCATATCAGAAGAAACAGGTAAAAAAGGGGGTGGTGGTGGAGTTTTGAAGAAAGTTGTGAGTAGATACAGTGGCAGTGGCAGGAGCATTTACAGCTTTTACAACCTTTTGAGCTTTTACAACCTTTTGAGCTTTTACAACCTTTAGAGCCTCTACAGCCTTTTAAAACGATACCTGCAATGCCAGCCAAACAGCCCGGCCCATCTCGTCAATACCCGACCCGTGTGTGCGGTATGCTTCGTTGAAGAGGTTGCGGATGCCTCCATGCAAGGCAACATGCTGCCAGGTGTATCCTGCATGGATATTCAAAACTGTCCATCCCGGTGTGCCACCATCGGGGATCCGGTGATCATCAATGTCACCCTGGGAAAGCCGGTTTTGTTTGGTGGCCCAAAAGAACTCCGCTTCACTGAATAAGCTTTTATGGTTGTATTGCAGGGCTACTTTGCCGTTTAATGGCGGAATACGACGCATGGGTTCATGGTTTGTGATGTTCTCTCCAAACAACCAGGTGATATTGCCCTGAACGGAAAAAACCGACGACAACCTGATGCCCGTTTCTGCTTCAAAACCTGTGATGTTGGACTGTGCAATGTTCAGCTTTTTATAAACTTTTTCACCATTCAGTGAGTCATTGCCATTGTATTGGGCCGGAACCCTTTCAATCAGGTCATTTAATCTTGTATTAAAAACATACAATGAAAGCAAGAAACTTTTGGTCAGTCTTTTATAACCACTTTCAACCGTCAATGACTTTTCAGGCAGGAGGTCTTCGGCAGGAATCTCAATACCGTAGTCAAACAAACCCAGTGTGCTGATATCGTTGATGTTGGGAGCCCTGAAGGCTGAATTCACGGAAAGGATAATCCTGTTTTTAGCACCGGCGAGGTATTGCAGGGAACCATTGCCGACCAGCGATTTGGGTTTCAGGTTGACATCCCTGAATACATCGTCTGAAACCTGGATCTGCACTGCGTTAAAACGGCCGCCAAACTGCAGGTGGAACTTTTCCAGCTCAAGGGTGTGTGCGTGGAAGATCCCCAGGTTATTCATCCTCGAATCATCGGGATACAATCCTCGAACTTCAACTTCTTCCCCTGTATCGGTTGTTATTTCGGTTTTTTTTGAGTCAACCTTATCGGCATAATACTCAATGCCTGTTATAGCGTTCCAGTTGGCACGAATCTCCGATTGCAGCACAGAAAACAAACCAATGGTATGCACAGCATCGTTTTCGATTTGCAGGAGGGTGGAATTTTGTTTTTGCATTTTTCTGGTTTCATCCGACAGCTGGCCTGAAAATACCACACTGATTTTCCGTACCAGTGGGTTTTTTCCGGTATGCTCCAGCTTTGAATATGCCAGCCTGTGAATCTGCGGATCTGTAGTATAGGTCTGATAGCCCTTTTGGGTAACCTGGTCGAAACGCGGTACATCGCGCTGAACCATACTGTTATAAGCAAATGTGATTTGCCAGTTATTGCTTAACCGCACCTTGCCTTTCAGGTTGATGCCGGTTTCGTCATAACCCGAAGGCCGCTCGAATCCCAGGTCGCCCCCGGCATGCAGGTCACCAAAGTTTTTATAATTCACATTGCCCATGATGGCAAGGTTGGACGCCTGATAGGCCAGGCCCGCCGAAACCGATTGCTCCATTCCCCGGCTGATGAATTTAAGGTTTCCGTTGCCTGAAATACGGTTTTCACCAAACAAATAGTCCGGTGTCTGAGTTATTACGTTCACCACGCCACCCATGGCATCACTGCCATATAATACCGAACCTGAGCCGCGCACTACTTCCACCTTATTCATCACGTAGTGGTCGAGGGTATTAAAATACTGGTTGGGACCATACCGGAAGGTGGCATTGTTGAGCCTGATACCATCTATAAGCAACAGGGTCTGGTTTCCGGTAAGTCCTCTTACAAAGGGCGAGCCTCCGCCAAGGTTTGTCTTTTGCATCCAGACGCCGGTTGCACCGGTTAATACATCAGCCATTGCACGTGGAGCACGCGCTTTAAGTTCACTAAGGGTAATTACGGATACGGCACCCGGTGTTTTAAAAGCCGCCATATCCTTTCTGGAGGCAGTTACAATTACACTCTCAAGAAACTGAACATTGAGCGGATCAAGTACAATTTCCGGATTATTTCCTGAAATCACCTGCACTTCACTGCTTTCGAACCCTGTACAAGTTATTGCCAAGATTGAAGGAGATGCAGGGAGGTCAATGGCAAAGGTTCCATCAATTGCAGATTTGGTTTGGTTTATGGAATTAACAACCGTAATTTGGGCACCTGCAACAGGCAATCTGGTATTGGCATCCAGAATGATGCCATCGATTCGTTGCGCAAAAAGTTGTGGGAGCGCGCAGGCATATAGGAGAAAGATAGTGACAGCTTTGAACATGCTTTTTACTTATGCTTGTTTTGTGGTTTGGATGCATCCTCTATCATCCTTTCCCGGATCATGTCTTCTTTGTTGTCCAGCACCGGCGATTCTTCGAGGGCCTTCCAGTCGAATTTCTCGTCAAACGGATCGAGTGCTTTTTGGGGTTCAAAGATCCGCGGGTCCACCGGAACCGCGTTATAGGGAGTAAAATCGGGTGTGTCAGTAAAAAATTCGGCCAGATCGGAAGCACCTGCATCATACTGGTTAAGGTAGGGAAGTCCAAGGATATTCCAGTAGGTTTTAAAAATGCTTCCAAAGCTGTAATGGACATGGCTGACATGGTCTCTTTTCACCCATGGTGATATCAACATCAGCAGGCTGCGATGTGCATCCACATGGTCCATGCCATCCTGGGCATCATCCTCGGTGATCACGATCAGCATGTTCTTCCAGTAAGGTGTGTGTGAAAGGAACTCAACAATGCGACCGACTGCCAGGTCATTGTCAGCCATGTAGCTTTGGCGGTAGGGATAACCGGCTTCGGGACGATCATTGGCTCCGTGGTCGTTTGGCAGGATCACTGTCAGCATTGAGGGCAGCGTATCTTCGCCGTTCATCCATCTTTCATGAAATTCTTTTTTAAACTGATCCACCCTGAACTGATCCGGAATGGCCATGTTAAAGGTAGGATACTGTTTTGAAGTCCTTTCCCATATGGGCCTTGGCAGGGGATAGTTGATAAAATGACGGATTCCTTCATATTTGTATTGATCATCGTACATGCCGGGTTCGAACATGATACTGAAACCGAAGTTGAAGAAGCGCACCTTATTCCGCTCCAGGTGGTCCCACATGGAACCCGCCTCATTATAATCTTCGGGATAGATGGCGCCGGCTGCCCCGTTCATGGCATAGATGCCAGGGGCCTTTGAGTCAAATTTGAACTCGCGGTTACCGCCATAGCTGGCTGCGGTGCAGGTCTCCACCCACTCGTTGGGGTAGGTGTTCACCAACCATCGGTGGCCGTCAGCCGACACATCGGCATCCACATAGAAGTTATCGGCAATGGCAAAATCTCGGGCAATTTTAAGGTGGTTGACCATCACACCAACGTTTTGCAGTGAGTCAGTACGTTTCCGGTTGACAAAAGAAACCCCTGTACCATATCGGGCCAGCCCCGGCTCTCCGTTTCCTTTCTCCACCCGGCCAAACACCTCATCATAGGTGCGATTTTCTTTCGAGATAAATACAATGTGCCTGATGGGGCTTTCCTTTTCACCCGGATACAGGGGAACCGGATTGTTCTTCCGCCAGGCAAAGCTTGTGGAAGATCCTTTTTCAAAAGCGAAATTGTTTGCAACAACTTTTTCGGTTAACTTTTGAAGCTCCTTGTCTGCAGGTATGTTCAGAATCTGCACCGTACCCTTCATCAATGAACCGATATAGCTGCCTTCGGGTCCCATGGCAAAGGCGGATCCGCCATTGGGGCCACTACCAAATCCCTTGGCATTGGCTACGATCAGTTTTCTGCCATCGGGACTTACCTGTACCTTAGCCGGAAACCAGCCTGTTGGTATGAATCCAATGGTTTTCAGGCTTTTGGTATCAATAACAGCCACGGCATTGATACCGGAGGCTGCCACATACAGCCTTTGTTTGTCGGGAGAAAGTGTAAGTCCGAAGGGTATCACACCCCGGAATTGTTTGATCCTGCTGTCGGGTTTCAGGTAGATGGTGTTCACCACAGTATCCTTTTCTATGGATATAACTGAAATATTATCATTGGTTCCGTTGCTTACAAATACATATTCATCAGTGGCTGCGAGTGAATTTGGACTGGCGCCGCCAACCGCCGGAATGCCTTCTACAAGCGAACCAACAAGGTGGCCGGTTTTTGTTTTTGCGATCACCTTGGGCTGGTTGGGATTTTCAAGACTCACTGTAAAAACCGAAAAAGCTTCGGGGGCATTCATAGTACCCAATCCCGGAACCGAAACCGAATCGTTTTGTATGCCTTCGATCATCTCATTACTGCCATAAGCAAATACAGGATATTTAGAAGCTTTTTCAACCGCGTTCTCCGCGGTGAGACCCGGAAGCAGGCTGTATTCGAACATGCCTGCATTGGCTACGTACACCTTTTTACCGTCGGGCGACAGGCATACGCCAAAAGGATACCTGCCAACGGGAACATTGTGTTCAGGTTTTCCTGAAACCGTATTGATAATTACCAGTCGGAAGCCGATCTGGTCTACGGCATACAGTGTTTTACCATCTGCCGATAACACAAGGTCGCCGATATAGCCATCGCTGTAATCCACGCTGCCGGATCGAAAGGAACAATCGATAAATCCCTTTTTCTCCCCAGTTTGAACATCAAAAATATAGATCTTGTTTTCCTGCCCCCCTGCCACATACACCAACTTGTTATCATTTGAAACTGCCAGTCCCATAAAAACCGACGCCAGTACTCCCTGATCCGTTGCAGGCCCCGGAGGGATCTGCTGCACCTCGGGATTATCCGAAAGAATGTTGCGGATGATTGTTATGGAAAGGGGACTTACTCCTGAATTGGCCGTAATCGCCACATTTCCGTCGGTACTGAGTGCAAGGCCATAAGGATGCGGGGCAACCACGATGCTTTTACCTGCCGGTGTGATGATCCTCCCGTTGGGCAAAACCGTTTCTCCGTTTTTGTCGATTGACACAAAACGATCTCCTGCAGGGGCGGTAATGATCCAGGGATCGTTACCCGACCGGTGACACGAATTCAGTAGGAGGGATGCTGAAAGCAATAGAATTGGCAGGGTTTTCATGGTCATTGTTTATTTAGTTTCGTGTTATCGTAAAATTTATATTTTGTCAACCCGATATCATAACTATTGGTTATCTCCCGATAGCTATCGGGAGTCTGTTGTCAAACTGTCAGTGAAATTCCAACGCGCCTATATCATAGGTGGTTCCCTGAGGAATGGCAGTGCCTGTAATATCAATGGCAACCGGTGGTGTACCTGAAATTTCACGCAAATCAAGTGCTGCATCAACAAGTGGGGCATGTGCTGCAGGAAGATAAGCGTTAAGGGCCTGTCCGTTCAGATGTAACGGATCCGTAATGGCAAGGGTGCCGGGATTACTCAGCATGGGATCGCCATAGAGGCCGGTGAACGTACCATTGTTCATTTCTTTTCCGGTGCCAAGCGCCCATTTCTCAAGACTCTCAAAACCAATGAAGGAGGTTTGTCCGTTCACGTTCCAATAGAGGTTGTGCCGGAATTGTTCCTCTGCGATCTTTTTGCCTTTTACCAGAATCGAACCACTGTATACAAATACATTGTTTGTAAAGTTGAATCCTGTCCAGTTGTTCATAAAGCACAGGTTGGGTCCGGCGCTGTTGTAAAAGGTATTATTGTATATTTCACAATTTCGGATTGTTCCGCCCGATTCACCCTTCCAGACTGCCAGTGATCCCTGACCGTTAGTGCCATCGTTCTGACTGATGTTAAATCGCACGATGTTATTTTCCCAGACCTTGCCTGCGCCGAATTCAAAAAGGCCGATCCCGGGACCCTGGTTGTTGTATGAAAGACAGTACTGGATCACTGAGTTTGAAACACCGCCGTCGAGGTCGAATCCGCCTCCATCAGCAGCGCCCGTGGCTGTTTTGTTGTCGTGCGATATACAATGCTGAATAATGAATTCCGTACAGTCCCATATCCAGATCCCAACCGGTCCGTTGCCTGTCCATGGCATCTCATACCCGTTGTTGAATGACTCGCAATATTCGATAACACCTCCCTGTACTGAAGAAGCCAGAATTCCATTCCCGCTGTGGTTATCGGTCACCGTGGGATCGCCCGGATTATTTTCGGCCACGCACCGGGCAATGTATACACCGTGGTTGTCGTATTGGTCCTTTTCCCATATGGTGGTGCCAAATACATGGATACCTGCAAAGCCGTTTTCGTGGGCATAAACCTGCGTGATCCGCACATCATTGCATTGAAATATGCTAAGCCCCGAATGCTGAAATCCGCTAATTTCCAACGAATCTATAAGAAAGGAGGCACAACCGGCGATGTATGCGCCGTCTGATTGGTTGCCGGATTTCCGGCCTGATCCGGTAAACCTGAGGTTTCTGAGAGTGAAATAATCACATTTCTCCGCCCTGAACGCCATACCATTCCCGCCGTTTATGGTAGCACGGCCCACACCATATGATGAGAGCAGGATTGGGTTATCAGCAGTTGCACTGTCATTAGAATTTAATTCAAGCATACCCTGAAAACAGGCACCACCTTCAAACAACACCTCGTCTCCGGGCTCCAGCGCCTGTCGGTTTACCCTGTCCGGAGATTTCCAGGCCTGTTCCGGACTATGTCCGGCGCTGGCATCATCGCCTGAGGGGCTAACGAAATAAGTATGAGACTTTGTGACCCCGAATGGAGGGTTACAGGATATCAGTACCGGTAATATCGGGATCAGTGCCATGAGCAGAATTGAGGATCTGGTCATGCGGCTGCGGCGGAAGAAGCTTGGAAGCGGATACAGCATCGTTTTGGAGATTATTGCACAGGAACATCCTGTTTACAAATTTAACAATTTGTAAACAGATACAGATTACCAATTACCAATTACCAATTACCTTCCCCGCAACCAATCCCTCCCATCTTTGTTTCTATTATCATAAACCAATTAAATCCGTTAACATGAAAATAGCAATATTGGGTACCGGTTCGGTAGGTCAAACCCTTGCAGAACGGTTGGCTGTAAAGGGACATGAGGTTATGCTTGGCACCAGGGATATAGCGAAAACCCTGGCAAAGACAGAAAAAAATATGTACGGCGGTCCCTCGTTTTCCGAATGGTACGCCGGAAATAAGCAGGTAAAACTGGGTACTTTTGCCGATGCGGCTGCATTTGGAGATCTGGTTATTAACGCAACCCAGGGCAGCAATGCCCTCGGAGCCCTTGCTCTTGCCGGGTCAGCCAACCTGAAAGGAAAGATATTGGTGGATGTTTCCAATCCGCTCGATTTTAGCAAGGGTATGCCACCAACACTGATCCCTGAATTTTGCAATACAAATTCACTGGGAGAGGAAATTCAAAAAACCTATCCGCAGTCCAGGGTCGTTAAGGCATTAAATACCATGTGGTGCGGACTCATGCTGAATCCAAGCCTTATTGGCAACGGGGCACATGATGTATTTATTTGCGGTAATGATCCGGAGGCAAAGGCAGTGGTTACAACACTGTTGCAGCAATTTGGCTGGCAAATGCAACACATATTTGACCTGGGTGATATTTCGGCAGCCCGTGGAACTGAAATGATTTTACCCGTATGGCTGAGGATTATGGGAACAGTTGGAACCGGAGCGTTTAATTTACGGGTGGTGAGATAGGGACAAATAACGGATGACATGTGACTGATGGGCTATGTACCAGGGACTTACAAAGCAGTATAGTAGGCAATAAGCTGAATAAGGCGCTCTGGAAAAATTCCCAGCCAAAGTATACCTAATGCAATAACTGCAAGAAACAGATGATCAGCCATGTTGAGTCGGGGAAATTCCGTATTACCTTCAGTGGAATACAACATTGTGATTATACGCAGGTAATAGTACAATCCGATTACGCTGTTCAGGATCAGGCCGGTCACAAGGAGCCATAATCCGGAATGGATCCCGGTAAAAACAAGGTAAAACTTTGCAACGAACCCTGTTGTGATGGGTATTCCGGCAAGTGAAAGCAAGGCTAATGTGAAAACAAGGGCAATTCCGGGCCGTTTCCAGAATAAACCCCTGTAATCGCCTATCTCTTCAAACTCACTTTCACGGCCTGCAAGTATACCTATCACACCGAAAGTTCCGAGTGTTGTGATCAGGTAAGAGATGATATAAAATACGGATGCGCGCATGCCTTCATCACTCCCGGTGAGAAGGGTAACAAGTAAATATCCCATATTGGCAATGGATGAATAGGCCAGGATCCGTTTTATGTTTTGCTGGCGGACAGCCAGCAGGTTCCCTGCAAACATAGACATGAGGGCAAGAAAGGTTATCATCAGAACAAAATGAGGATTGCTGTATCCCTGTATTTCATTGAAAAATCTGAGCAGGAAGGCCATAACTGCACCCTTGGATATGGTGGCGATAAAGGTGGCGACCGGTACCGGGGCTCCCTGGTAAATATCCGGGGTCCACATATGAAAGGGTACAAGTGCCAGTTTAAATCCAATACCAACTACCATCATGGCGAAACCCGCCAGTAACATCGGCGTTGAAAAATCAGGTGCTTGCAATGCAGCGGCGATCCCTGAAAATTCTAAAGAACCGGTATCCAGATATAGCAGGCCCATGCCAAACAACAGAAAAGCCGAAGACACCGAAGCGAGTATGAGATATTTCACAGCAGCTTCAATGCTGTGTTCCCGCGACCGCCTGTAACCGATCAGTACATACAGTGAAATGCTCAGCGTTTCGAGGCCAAGAAAAAAGGTTACGAAACTGGCAGATGCTGCCAGCAGGAGGGAGCCTAAGATCCCCGTGAAAAGCATGATGAAATACTCTTCTTTTTCACTCTCCTGGTAAAGTATATAACGATATGACAGCATTGTTACGAGCAATCCGGCGAGAAGGATCATACCGGTAAAAAGGAGGCTGAATCCATCGAAAATTAGCACGGGTGTCACTGTGTGGGGAATAACAGGTAATACAAAATAGGCTGAAAGGAAAGCAAGGATAAAACCGGCAAGGGATAAGCCGAAGACTACCGTGAAATTACGCCGGATAGCAATAACAAGCATCATGATAACAGGCATTGCTGCAACAATGATGAGCGGGGTTAAACTCAGGAAATCATCCTTTACCATTGTATTTTACTTTAACGAACCATAATTCATTGGCAATACTTCTTCAATGGAATGCAAGGTTTTATTTATAACCGGTTTAGCAATATCCAAAACGCGCTGGGGAAACAGTCCCAGGTAAACGATCAGTACAAGCAGCAGAGCAGAAATGAATTTTTCCCGCACAGAGAAGTCCTTCAGCTTCCAATCCGATGCTTTGCCAAGCATCACCTTTTGAACAATCCTTAAGGAATAGAGCGTTGCAGCTACAAGTCCCGCACTTGCCAGACAAGCCATCAGTATATTGCTTTGATAAGTTCCAGAAAGGATCAGAAACTCAGCAATGAAATTTCCGAGTCCGGGCAGTCCAAGTGAGGCCATGGCAAATATCATCCACATGGCACCCGTAACGGGCACCTGCTTCCATAACCCGCCCATCAAAAGGATATTCCTCGTATGAATGCGTTCGTGGAGCTGACCTGCAAGGATAAACAAGGCACCTGTACTTATTGCATGGGCGAGTATCTGGATAATGACACCCTGAAAGGCCATTTCGTTGAAAACAAACACACCAAGCAACACAAAGCCCATGTGACTCACGCTAGTGTAAGCGATCAGCCGCTTTATATCGGTTTGCCCGAATGCAAGCATGGCACCATAAAGGATTCCTATAACACCCAGAACC
>Ga0074195_1005171_pt1 | contig 9981 bp, 14 predicted proteins | sample EPASupsiteHSE623_FD_64525 | JGI IMG/M metagenome (GOLD analysis project Ga0074195, IMG submission 64525) | Bioremediated contaminated groundwater from EPA Superfund site, New Mexico - Sample HSE6-23 | ecosystem: Environmental > Aquatic > Deep subsurface > Groundwater > Contaminated ... | reverse complement strand
AAGGCCGCCGTCCGGCATCCCACAGGGGCCCGCCCCCGCTAGAAGAACCGATCAACATGTACGACGCGATTGTGACGAAACCGGGAGAGCCGCGCGGGCTGCTTGGGTGGCTGTTCGGATGACTCGCATCCTCGTCGTCTCCGACCTGCACAGCGGAAGTCTGTATTCCCCTATCCCGGGAGAGGTCTACATCGACGGAACGTCCAGAACCGAGCCGACGATCATCCAACCCAGCGCCGCGCAGAAGATGGAGTACGAAAAATGGTGCCAAATGGTTGACGAGGTCGGCAAGGTCGACGGGCTCTTCGTCCTCGGCGACTGCATCGACGGGCCGAACGTGAAGGAGTGGGGCGCCGGCACCTGGACGACCGACATCAACATCCAGCGCCGCTGCGCCGCCGACCTCCTCGGCATGATCAAGGTCAAGAAGGGCGGGATCTTCGGTGTCGACGGCTCGCCCTATCACGCGGGCGCGAACCCTACCTGGGACGGCGACGTGATCCGCGAGCTCGGCGGGGACTTCGACACGACGCATTCGATCAACGTCGACGGGAAGCGGATGCACCTGTGCCACTGGGCCGGCTACTCCAAGAGCCTGTCCGGCCAGGCCACGGGTGGCTCGACGGAACGGGCATGGGCGGCCGTAAACGCAAAGTGGTACGGCGAGTTCGACCTCATCCTGAGGGGGCACGTCCACAAGCACGAGAACTCGCAGGACCTGCTCGGGCACTACCTCACCGCGCCGGGCTGGAAACTGCTGGACAAGCACATGAAACGAGGGGGATTGAAAGGACAGCCGCCGCAGTGCGGGTACTGGCTCCTGACCATCAAACCGGGGCACGACATCGGGATTGATAGCCACATCTGGGTAGCCGCGAGGGAGCACCTGATCCGAGAGGTGTACCTGTGATCGAAGAGATCATCATCCCCGAGCTCGAGGAGGCCGCCGCGAGGGAGCAGGAACGCGACTGGACCGATGACCAGATCGCCGTCCTCGAAAAATACTGGACGATTGCCCCGCGTGCGCTCGTCGCCAAACACTGCGGGCACAGCATCGGTCAGTGCCGATGGATGTACGCGAAGAGGGCCGAGCGCCGTGCGGGGGCACAGTGACCAGCGGCATCCAATTCACGGCAGCGGAAAAAGCGTTCATCATTGCCCATGCACCGAACCGGGCGAGCTGGGGGGCGCTCGCCGACGCCCTCGCCCACGAGTGCCCCGGTGCCGGGCGACATCACCCGAAGAGTCTGAGGAACTGGCACCGGCGCTATCTTATCGCCGCCGATAAACGAGAGGCGATCGCCGCCGAGGTGCCGGCCTACCTCGCCGCCCACATCAGGAACGCCGGCCTCTCCCCAGCTGAGGTCGGGGCGCTCGTCGTCGCCGGCCTCTCTGGGGCCGGGCGGGCCTGACCGGTCGTTCGCTTTTCTCCGAAAATACCCCCCAGTACCATAGGTCTTCGCAGCACCAATACTAGTATGCCAGATGGCCCCGGGGATCAGACCTTCCGCCGGGTTCTGAGTTTCTCGTTTCCCCCGACGCCCCGCATTGAGGAGGTCGACGGCGGGCTCCTCGTCCGCGACGTGCCGATGCTCGCCGCCGGCGTCTGGACCGACTCGGCACAGCAGACCCCGCTCGACTATTCTGCGTCCGTCCTCGAACGGCACCACGCCAACTGGCTGGATACCGCCGGCTGGTCACGGCATCACGGCGGGGTACCGCGACGCATCACCGAGAAGGTCGCCGAGGCCCGAAACCTCCGGTTCATGGCCGAGGTCCAGGCCGGCGATCAGACAGTCGCGAACGCGGTCGTCGCCGACGTCTTCATCCACTGCCTGACCGGGGAGAGCCGTGACACGGCCGCGATGGTGAAGGCTGGGCTCGCCAACTACGTCTCGGTCGAGCACGGCGGCTCGGAGCGGTGGAACGTCGGCCGGAAACTGTACGAACTACAGGACCTCTTCTTCACGGGCTTCGCGATTGTGAACCGCGGGGCCTGCGCGAAATGCCGCCTGAACGAGGACGGCGATGGTGACACAATGGCGATGAAACAATCCGACTCTCTCGAAGGCCGGCAGGAGGCGCTCAAGACCGCGCTAACCGCGGCGATCGGGGCAAAGTGGCCCGATGGGTCCCCGGCATCGGTCTGGCCGATCATGACCTTCGATGACAAGGTCGTGTTCCGGAACCCGACCGACGACCTGCTCTACAGCGTTCCCTACCTGCTCGACGGGGAGTCGTTCACGTTCGGAACCCCGGTCGAGGTCGAACAGGTGTACGTTGAGAAGAAGGCACTGGAGATGATGCCGGCCCTCGCGGTCGAGCAGATCCGTGCGATGATCGACGGCACGAAGGAGGCGAAGATGGACACAGCAGAACTGGAAGCGAAGCTCGGCACGCTCGAGCAGACCGTCGAGGAGCAGAAGAACGCCCTCGAGGCGGCACAGCAGGAGAACCTCGCGCTGAAGGAGCAGCTCGCCACCGCAGCAGCCGAGAAGGCGAAGGAGATGGCGGCGGTCGAGGGCCGGCTCAAGGCGCTCGAGACCGCTCCCGCCCCGAAGGCCGGCGCGATCGAGCCCGCCCACGAGCTCACGACCGGTCCCCGGCTCGTGCACCGCAACGGCGAGACATACAGGGAGGCGTAGACAATGGCAGCAACCACCCCCACCGCATTCGACCCGCGCCCCCGGAGGCTCGGCATCACGCGAACCTACATCGCAGCGTCCGCGATTCTCAGCGGACAGATCTGCTCGTTCGCCGCGACCGGCGTGACGGACACCGTCGCCCCGGCCACCTCTTCGCTCGGCTCGCCCGTCGGCGTTGCCGGAAACAGCGCCGCGACCGGGGAGCCCGTGCTCATCTACGGCGACGGCTGCGAGGTCAAGGTCGAACTCTCGGCCGACGACGGCACGGCGGACGCAGGTGACTGGCTCGGTGTCTCGACGGTCGCCGGCTGCGCTATCGTCCAGGACGGCGCGATCGCCGCGCACGCCAGTGAGGGCGTCGGCCTCTTCCCGATCGGCCAGGCGCAGCAGGACATCGCCGCGGGCGCGGCGACGGTCGGCGGGCGCGGGTACATCATCGTGAACAGATCGCCGGTCTGGACGGCCGCATCGTGAGGTATCTAGCATGACACGACTCCTTGAAACCTACCTGAAGATCGCATTTCAGGACCCCGGCCCCTCCGAGAAGAAGGGCATTGTCGAGCGGGAGATCCCGCGCGATCTCGGCGCACGCATGCCCGACGGCAAGGTCGAGCCGGTGCGCGAGCTCCTGCTGTCGACCAAGATCGAGAACACGACCCTCGTCCAGGCCGAGATGTACGCGACCGTGATGGAGGGCGCGAAGCTCGCGACCTGCTTCCGCGACGCGGTCCCGGTCCTCCCGATGAAGGACGGCACGCTGACGATCCCGTACGGCTCGGCCGGCACGTATGCCGTCCCCGTCGCCGAGGGCGCCGAGATCCCGATCTCCACCCAGGACTACAGCAAGATCGACATCACGGCGAGGAAGTACGGGGCGCGCCCGGTCATCACGAACGAGATGATCGAGGACGCCCTCTACCCCGTCATCGAGATGGAGGTCCGGTACGCCGGAGAGGCCATCGAGAACAAGCTCAACCAGCTCATGCTGACCGAGCTGCTCGACTCGGCCGGAAAGGAGCACGACACCGCCGGCAGCAACCAGGGGATCAAGGCCGTTGCGAAGGCTCGCGGGCTCGTCAAGAAGGCCGGGTTCATGGCCGACACGCTCGTGATGTGCGCCGATGCAGAGGCCCTGACCCTCTCCGAGTTCGTGCCCGGCAGCTACGTCGGATCCGACGTTGCCATGACCGGCCGGCTGCCGAACATGCTCGGGCTCCGGACCTTCGGGTGCGACGTCGCCGACGCATCGAGCACCTACGCCTGGGAGTACGACTCGGACGGCGACATCGGCATGGTCGTCTTCGACTCGCGCAAGTGCGGCGGGATCGGCATGAAGCGCGACATCACCGTCGTCAACTACGACGACCCGGTGCGGGACCTCAAGGGCATGAACGTCACCGCCCGGTTCGGCGTCGACGCCGTGTTCGCCGACGCTATCGCTCGCGTCGAGTACTGAGGGCCCCATGGTCCTCTGCTCACAGAACAGCGGGAGATATCTCTCCCGCACGTGGGCGCACGACCGAGCCGATGCGATGGAGCACCCGGAGAACTATACCTCCGAGCAGCTCGCGCGGCTGGAGATCCCCGCCGGCGTCGCGCCGAACGGGCTCTTCGATGCCGTGACGACGCCGCTCGACCCGAAGAGCACGCCGCATTCCTACGACATCCGCGATCCGCGGTATCGCCCCGAGGTGGGCGCGTGACCTACTGCACGACCGATGAGCTCGTGCTCCGCACCGGCTCGACCTTGCCGAACAACGTTCTCCGGGCGGTCATCGCCGACGCCGACCGGGAGATCGACGCCTACCTTCTGCAGTACAGCCTCTCCGGCGCGGGCTCGGGCGCGTGCATGTCGGCATCGCTCGAACTCTCGAAGGCCGGACTCCTCGACCGCGGACGGCTCGACGGCACGCAGCCCGACAGCTCGACCGAGGGCGACGTCTCCGCGACGTACCAGATCGAGGCGGCCATCAAACGCCACCGGGCGACCGCGTTCGGACTGCTCGACCAGTACGTCGCATCGCAGCAGACGCGGCCCCGGAGGCACTACGTCGCGAAGGTGAACGGATGAGGCTCCCGCACCGGTGCACGATCCAGAAGCGGACGATGGGCACTCCCGACGCAAACGGCGAGTCTCTGCCGGTATGGACGCCGGACCAGACGCCCGTCCCGTGCCGGCTTTACTACACCTCCCCGGGCGAACAGGCCCGGCGCGGCGTCTCCGGCGAGGCCGTGAGCGATTCGGTCTGGATCATCCTCCCGCCGACGGTCACGATCGCCCGGGACACGTACCGGGTCACGACGACGCAGGAGGGATATGCCGGCACGTACCGGATCGCCTCCATCCGCCCGCGCTCAGGTGTCGCCGGCGAGGTCCACCACTACGAGATCGACCTCGTGGAGGTGCCGGCGTGACGGACGACGATCGCCCGGTAACCCATACCGAATGCCGGCTCCGGCACGAGATCGTCGAGCAGCGGTTCGGCTCTCTGGAGCGCGACATGAGCGAGGTCAAGCGGGACATGGCCGAGGTCCGAAAGGACTTGGCCGAGGTCAAGACGACCCTTGCAAACCTCGCGCTCGGCTCGGCAGCGATGTCGGGGAACATCGGGCTTCTGCTGAAGATCGTCTGCCTCGTCCTGCTCCTGGTCCTCGCGGGCAGGGGACTCGACCTGTCGGCCATCGCCGGAGGCATCTGATGGACCTCACGCCCGAGTCCCTCGCCCGCGAGCTCACGCGGCGGACGGAGCTGATCCACGACGAGATCGAGCAGGCGATGGCGAAGGCCGCGGCCAACGTCGAGGGGAGGGGCAAAGTCTACTGCACCCCCGGCGAGTCGCCGTACGAGACGCAGCAGTCTCGCAAAGCCCCGTTCATCACCGGCTTTCTGCGCTCGAAAATGGCGAGCGACGTCATCCTCGACGGGCACGACATCGTCGGCAGGGTCGGCAACTCGGCGAGCTATGCGGTCATGGTCCACGAGGGCACGAGCCGCATGGGCGGCCGGCCGTTCATCCTCGACGCGATCGAGGACGAGAAGGAGAAGACTGCCGCCATCCTCGCCGCCGGCGGGGCGAAGGGGTGCCGATGATTGAGGACATCAAGACGGCGGCGATCGCGGCCCTCAAGGCAGATGCGGCGCTCGCCGCGCTCCTCGGGGGGCAGCACGTCTACCCCGGCCATGTCGCGCGGACACAGCAGATCCCCGGCTGCTACGTGACCGGCTCCGACTCGTCCGCGACCCTGCCGGGGTACGCGTCGACAAAGCACCGGAAGAACTCGCCGACCCTGCAGGTCGACGTCTTCCACGCGGGGACGAGCCTGCAGGCCGGCAATGTTGCGAAGGCCGTGAACGCGGCACTCCTCGGGGCGCCGCTCACGGGGACGTACGGCTGGTCATCGACCACGACCGAACAATTCGAAGAGGATGGCCGGCTCCAGCATCGCCTGATCCGGTTCCGCTTCGGCTATTCCATTCAGGACTGACTGAACCATGACAACTGTAGCAGATTTCGGAGAGTACACGGACGTCAACGGCACCGTCAAGATCGGCGGGGTCGCCATCGGCGACGTGACGTGCGACTTCACGTGGGACCGCAAGACGATCGAGGTCGAGCGCGCCGGCAAGCGGAGCGCGGTATCGATCCCCGGCGGGCTGACGTACAAGCTGACCCTCAAGAAGGCCCTGCAGCGCGATGACATTCCGTCGACGCTCGCGTACAGCCTGACCGACACCCCGGTCGCCGGCACGGCGGACGCGGTGAAGGCCGCGACGGTCTTCGGCTCGGCGAACGCATGGACGGCGGCGGCGGTGACGCTCACGACTCCGTCCATCGTCCGGTTCACGCTCGGCACGGCGGTCGTGACGACGGCCGGCTATGTGACCCTGTTCGGCGAGGACGCCAACGGCGACCCGCTGGAGGAGCAGGTCTACTTCCCGACGACCATGCTCGTCGGGCAGACGGTGGACACGACCAAGGCGTTCAAGAAGACGTACGGCTGGCTGAACCTCGGCGTCGTTTCGACGGGATCGGGCACGATCAAGCTCGACGGCGTGGCCGGCACGTCAACCTGGAAGGTCGGCGACCCGGAGATCTTCGACCTCGAGATCGACCTGACCAAGGGCGCGCACATCCTCAAGGCGGACATTCCCGACTGCTGGTTCACCAACGGCGGGATCGTCTGGGGCACGGGCGGCAACGTGATTGAGAACAACCTCAACGTCGCCATCCACGACTTCGACGAGATCGAGTGGTCGAACTCATGAGCGGAAAGGCCCGGGCGGCCCCGGCCTCCCCTCTTGACGACCCGGCGCACCTGGCGGCCGTGGAGAAGTTCCGGGCGCACGACGTGGAGAAGCAGGCTGCGGCCGGCTCGGCGATCGCCATGCTCGAACGGCGCGTCAAGACCGCGACGGCCGACATCCCGCTCGGGAACGGCGACGTGGTCAAGGTCCGCACCCGGCTCTCGAAGACCGAGGCGCAGCGGGTTAAGGGCTTGATCGGCACGATCCAGGCGATCGAGAAGAAGCTCAAGCGGGCGACGGTGAACGATGCCGGCGAGACGGTCGTCGAGATCGTCCGCGAGGCGACGCCGGCGGAGCAGACGGCCGTGGAGGAGGCATCGGACCGGTTCTTCTCCCTGATCCTCTACGACCCGGTTCGGACTCCTGACGAGATCTATGCCTGGCTCGCCGCGAACCCCGGCGCGTTCTCCGAGCCGGACCAGGAGACAATCTTCCTGACTTACCGGTGGATCGCGGAGGACGAGGCGCAGCAGCGGGAGAATCTGAAGAAATTTCGCCCGCAGTGCCTCGGGCCGTAACTACGGGGATTTCCTGAGGTTCATGCACATCCGAGATCCGGCCGAGTGGGCCGCGCTCGACGAGGATGTGCAAGACTTCTGGTACGAGTGGTACGCGGCAAAGATGGGGAAGAGATAGATGGCAGACCTGGGAGACCTGATCTTTCGTATCATCGCGAAGGATGAAGCGACAGCGACCGTAGGCGATGCCGCGGCCCGGATCGGGCAGGCCGGCATGGCCGTCGGCGCCGGTATCACGGCGGTCGGGGTCGCGGCGACCTCGCTCATCGACGCGAACCGGCAGATGGACGCGAGCTTTGCGACGACCGCGCTCTCGATGGGCGTGCCGGCCGAGGCCGTGAAGGAGCTCGCGCGCTCCCTGCAATCGGTCGACAGCCCGATCGAGGAGGTCGCCGCGACCCTCGACGTGCTCGGCCGTGCGGGGATGTCGAATGTCGAGAGCATGCGGGGGACCGCGTCGGCCTTCGACACCCTCGCGGACGCGATCGGCGCCCCGGCGGACACCCTCACCTCGGCGATGGTCCCGGCCTTCAACGCCCTCGGGATCGAACTCGCGGACGCCCCCCAGTATGTCGACGGGCTCGCGACCACGTTCCGCACGGCGAACGTCGACATGGGCGATTTCTCGGCCCTGATGACCAAGGTCGGCCCCGACCTCGGGCAGATGGGGCTCGGGCTGCAGGACGTCGAGGCCATCATGATGAGTTTCGCCGACCGCGGGATCACCGGGCGGAAGGCGACATCGGAGCTTGGCGCGGCGATCAAGGATGCCGACGGCGACGTCTCGAAGCTCTACGCCTCGCTCGGCATCACCACCACCGAGCTCGAGGGCTACAACAAAAAGCTCGACAGTTCGGAGGGGTCGGCGCAGAAGTTCGCCGATGCGCAGAACAGCGCGTTCGGCACGATGGACAAGCTCGGGTTCGTGCTCACGACCGTGAAGCAGAACCTCGGCGACGTCCTCAAGCCGTTCGAGGGCGTTGCAACGGCCGCCATGGGGCTCGGGCCGGCCGTGACGGTGGCGTCCGGGGCGATGTCCATGCTCGGCAACGAGACCGTGCAGAAGCTCGTCCCGTCGCTCGGCAAGGTCGTGACCGGGATCGCCGGGGCAGGAGGACTCGCACCGGCCCTGCTCGCCCTCGCGACCGGGCCCGTGGGGATCGCCATTGCCGCGATCGTCGCGATCGGCGCCGCGATCCTCCTGCTCGACACGCAGTTCCACTTCATCGCGCCGACGATTGAGTGGTTCGGCGAGGCGTTCAAGGCGATCGGCGACTGGCTTGGGACGACGTTCGGGCCGATCATCGACGGCGTGATCGGATTCTTCGGCGAGCTCGGGACGCAGCTCGGCGGGACGGGCGACATCGTCAAGGACGTCATGGGCTGGTTCGGCGACCTCGGGCAGTCGGTCATGGAGATCGGCGGGCAGATCGGGGAGTTCCTCGGGCCTGCCATCCAGGCGCTCGCGACCCTGCTCGGCGGCATCCTCGGGCAGTACATCAAGGACCGGGTAGCCGACTTCCAGACCCTCGGCGGGCTCTTCATGACGTATGTTCTCCCGGCCCTGCAGGGGCTCTGGGACGCGTTCGCCGGCTTCTGCGGCTGGCTCGCGGCAACGCTCGGCCCCGCGATCGAGGGGCTCATCGGTGCGCTCGGCAAGGTCGGCGAGGCCGCGGACACCATCTCGAGCCCGCTCGGGTTCCTCGCGGAGAAGCTCGGGATCGTCAAGACCGGGGCGGAAGACGCCGGCGAGCCGATGCGGCGGTTCGGCGACCACACCGAGACGGCCGGGAAGAAGGCCGATGGGGCAAAGACGCCCGTGAAGAGTCTCTGGGACAACATCTTCGGCGCCGGCGAGGCCGCCAGCACGGCAGACCCGCAGCTCGGCGGGATGGCAAAGAGCCTCGACAAGATCAAGGACGCGGCATACGACGCCAAGGGCGCGCTGATCGCCTATATCGACGCGGCCGGCAGGTCGGTCAACGTCGGGAACTTCAACAACGCGCCGTCGGGAGACCCGAACGACCGATCGACAGACGCCTACGCCGAGGCCGCGCGGATCCTCGGCCAACAGAAGACGCGGGACGCGTTCGGCTCCGACGAGGCGTACAAGGAGTATATCACGGACTGGAAGCGCCGGCTCGTGGCGAAGGCCAAGGAGATCGAGGAGGAGTGGAGCCGGGTCAGCTGGGACACGGGCACGAGCTCCGGCACGTCCTCATCCGGCGGGTCGGGCACGAGCTCCGGCTCGGGCGGCTCGGGCGCACAGGAGGGGACCAACGCCGTCCCGCAGGGCGGCGCCCCCCTGTTCTCCGACTACGAGCACCTCGCCGACGGCATCCGGCTCTACCAGGAAGCATATGCGAAGTGGCTCGAGACGGTGACCGGCACGCCGGCAGCCGTCGCGCCGGCATCGGCGGCGCACAAGGAGCTCGGCTCGGCCCTCGGGGCCGCGAGGTCCGCCGCCGCCCCCGCGCCGGCGGGCCGCGGCCCGGCCCCCCCCCCCCGCGCC
>Ga0074195_1005170_pt1 | contig 9984 bp, 13 predicted proteins | sample EPASupsiteHSE623_FD_64525 | JGI IMG/M metagenome (GOLD analysis project Ga0074195, IMG submission 64525) | Bioremediated contaminated groundwater from EPA Superfund site, New Mexico - Sample HSE6-23 | ecosystem: Environmental > Aquatic > Deep subsurface > Groundwater > Contaminated ... | reverse complement strand
TCTCCATTTGGCCCTACCCATCCACCAGTAGGCCGGATGCTGCCCGCCTCCACCTGCTCCAGCTTCGCGCCGAAGTGCTTTCTCATGTGCTTGCATGGCCCGCCGCGATATGCCGCACTCGGGCAACTGCATTTAGTCGCGGTCGTGACATAATAGACATCCTTCTTATTCGACAGAACCAGCACCAAGCGGCTCTCTTCGCCCTCATTTGCAAACTCGACCACAGAAGGCAATGGGTCAACCGCGCGGCCTTTCCAGGTTAAGAGAGCTTTCACGGCTTCGATTGATTGCGTTACCGGGCCAGTTCGACCTTCTAAGAGATTTCTTCCGTTCATGTTTCATGCACCAATATGTACTATGTATTCAATGTATTTATAACCATCGGACAATTACAACAGAAAGTTATAAATGTGTTGAATACAGAATAAACTAAACATGGCAGAAAAGACAATGCAAATGAGAGTTTACACCAAAGACTTAGACCGAGTAAAGAACTTCGGGCGCGCCGGGGATTCGATGGCGGAAGCCCTATCACGCGCTCTCGACTTAGCCGAAAAATGTCTTGCCAAAGAGAAGAAATGAAGAATGAAAGTGAACAGGTAGCAAAGAATTCACTTCACTACCCGCGACTGTTCACGTTGGTGCATGAACATGGATATCAAAGCGGCTAATTCTATTAATGCTTTCGGCCATACATAGCTTTATAATAATTTGAAATAATCTTCGGTAATAATAGTAGAAATAAAAAACGGACCTGCTCGGGTGTCTCACCACCCTGGCAGGAATTCGCATAAGGAAGCGATTTGCGTATGGATAACGTAGCCTTAGCAAGCATAAATACCTTTGGGACATCACCCAAAGCCGATGTACCGCAAGCAGAACCCGTTATTTCTCTAACCCTTGACCAACTTAAAGGTCTGATAGAAAGTGCCGTCCAAGAGGCAATTAACCCTATTCTCGATGAAATCAAGGACCTTAAGACCAAGATTGCCGCCCTTGAGTCCACGCAAGAACAGGAAATTACCAGGCTCTGCCTTGATATAGCATACGATAGGCAGCGGATCACAAAACTAGAACTTCCAGAACCAGAACCACCAAAAGAGTACTCTCCCAAGGTCGCGAGCCACCTGGACGAGATAGTTAAAGCTCTGGTTGATCGCGAAAATCAATCAAAACTATCCGGTCAAAAGTGGGATTACATGGCGTTTTGGGAGGTTGAGCAACTTCTGGATCTCTCCCATCGCAGGATCTCCCAACTCGCTGATATCGCCCGGAATGATCCAAGATTTGCCCTCGGATGGCATCCCCGAAAGAAGAACATGAAGGTTTTCCGGCTGAATCATTTCGACCTTGGATTTATCGCTCACGAACTTCACAAAGAAATGATTGGAGAAAAGTAGAAATTTCTAGTTTCTACCTTATGGCCCGGAACCAATACCAGTAAATGGTGGTTTAAAAGTCGTATTCCAACTTGGATGCTAAGTTTGGATCAGTTTGCATTGCCTTAGTTTGAGATAGAGATAGAATAAAGTAAAATATATATAAATAACAAGAAGGCTTCTCTAATCTCAATATTTTCTACGAAATAGTAGAAAGTAGAAATTTCCATGTTTTGACATAAAAATATTTGAAGGATAGCAGGCGAATATTATTTTTTCCGTTTGATAGATATCTGTCCCGGACCGTTGCCAATTGCAACGATTTAGTTCTGACATCCTTGCCAATTTCTGAGAAAACATCATAGAACTTTTTCAGGTCGAATGGTATTGACCCGGAATACCATCTCTAAAAAGAAGACGCAAAGAAAAAGGTTGCGGAGAGTTTGGTCATCCACATCTAGCGTTTCACTTTTTTATTCATATATTTGTCTACTGACGTCGGTATCATCGAGTTTATGTTATTCTCCATAGCGTGGAATAACTTCTCGGCACAGTCTTTGCAGATCCATTTAGATCCTATGGATGAGCCGGTTAACTCGTTTTGCCCTACTATTGTATAATTTTTCCGATCGTATTTGATCGTATTCTCACAAAAAACACATGGCTTATTGATTTGCGTTGAATCTTCCATATTACCAACACCAATTCGATAATAGAATGGTGAGATATAAAAAGAGATTCGTATGTTTACAGGAAAACTCAATCCAGCAAAAGACACTTCTCAGCTCCTCGACAAATGATCAAACGTATTTTTATTCAATGGCTTTCAATCAATCTGTATGCGGGTCCTACGTTATCCATCGCGCCGGAAGATAGTGTATTCTAGGGTGTTACAGAAATTATAATTAAAAAAGGATTAAAGCCGGTTTCCAAAATTGTCACCAGCTCTTAGCCCCGTCTCACGAGCAACGCATATTTATGTTAAGGAATTTTTCATTTTCCTTATAGCCTTCTATGTAAAGTGAATTAATGGTTGAGTTCAATTCTTCACATGTTAGAGCACGTGAAGTAACGACAAGCTCTTCTCTATCAGATAGCCAATAACTCAAGAATGTATGAGTATTATTGATAAATGGATAGGGCTCGCTGTATACTAAAATGCCTGCTGGGGTACTATCCGCCCTGTAGAGGATCCATCTCGCTGTTAAACTAATTCCTTCGTAATGGTTTGTGTCTAATGCGCTCATGTCATATAGTGCTAAGAAATTATTTGGATGCACATCGTTGGCAAAATTGCGGAACACCAACCCCAGTGATTTATTCTCATCGCCTGTAATAGTAGCTCGATGCTCTTCAAACCAAAAACCGTCATAGTCAGTTACTGCAATAGGCGGTGATGTATTGTCGGGATAATAGTTTATGCTAGTATTATTGAAAGCTGATAGATCAATCCCGATCATAATAGGTCCAACTCTTATGTCTTCTTCGCCGGATACGGCAATTGGAGCTATCAATGTAGCCAATATCAAAATTATCCATTTCATCTGCAACTCTCCTAGTGAAATTCATTTCCAGAACCGCCACCAGTGCTTAGCCTTCGCTTCTTCCTGCGACGGTGGCAATGCAGGCGTGATCTTCTCGGAGATCTGGCTTAGATGAGCACGTAGAAAAGCGATCTCATCATCTTTCAGCCTGAGAGTGTCTTTGTAGTGCTCCAGATCGCGACGCAACCCCACAGCCTCGATAGATGCTTGATCCTTCTCCGATCTGGCCTGTTCTACCTCTGATCGGAATTGATCTTCTCGCGATCTTGCGGCCTCAAGCTCACGTTTATGCTGGTTCAGCTCGCTCTTTATCTGGTTGCTCTCTTTCCATCTTTGATCGGATTCAGATCTGGCCAGATCGCGATCTTTTATAGCCTGATCAAGCTCAGATCTATCTTGGTGTAGGTAAAGATCAATAGCCTCTAGCACCAATTGCTTCTTTGTGATCCCCTTCTCGATCGCAACCCGATCCATCTCGGATACGGTGAGATCGTCCGGTTCGGCATAGACTCTCAGATGAAACTCCCTCCGTTCTATAGATTAGTGTGAAGATCGGATAAAGATCTATCTACATCAAATTAGCTCTATGCGATTCTGATCTACTATGATCATAAACAGATCATTGTAAGACCGATCCGATCTTATAAATACCGAATTTAGCAGGCTGCATTGAGCATCATACGCGTATCGATAGCCTTATAATAGTAGAAATCAAAAACTCAAATCACTAGTTTGTCGGTCTGGATTAATGATGATAAAAACTAGGAGACGAGGTGGCACTGATGCATAATACACCATGTTTGACCCGTGGCTCGGGTATAAATATGAGGATCGTGCGTTGTCTCAGGAATTATGACAAGGCCATCCCTATCGGATTTCTTGCAGAAGAAATTGGATACACCGCCCCTGTGGTAAGGAAATACCTTGCAGGGCTTCAAAAAAGGGGAATAGTTCACCTAATGGACGACATGGTTTCAGTAGCCTACGTTTAAGGCAAGCATAGTGACTTTAAATGATAGGCCTGGGACACTATATTCTAGCTTTTTTTGTCGCGTTTGTTTTTACTTTAACTGAACTTTTATCGAATCAATATGCAATGACTTTTCGTTTCTTACGCAACTCCACTTCGTTATATGCTTATGGTGCAGCATACGGTTTTGCTAGTATAGCATTTTTATGGTGTATGCAATATTTTGGATTATATTCTTGCTTAGTGACAACAATGCTTGGCAATACCTGGATACAGGCCATTGTCATAGGCCTGATAACCAAGGCCTTATTGCATGTTAGTATTTTTAGAGCAGATTCGATCCCAATCGGATTAGAGACATTTGCCCATATTTTTGAACCGCGTTTATTAAGGCAAATTGCATTAGATGAGTATGATGCACGGAAGCGATATATTAGAACGACTCAAGCGCGTTACCAGGACCTAGATGATGTTTTACGTCGAATAACCCAGGACATTCCGCACTCGGTGGATGAGGATTTATCTGAATCTTTCTTAGAAGATTTGAGATATAAGCTATTTATTGAATTCGATGGTGAAAGCGATGAAACTAAAATAGATTTTGCAATGGACAATTATCTTGTTGTGTTCGGCTTGCAAACTTTTGTAAGAGCCTTTCCCTAAGAAAAGTGTTTCTCCATCCCTACATTAAAGTATAAATACCCTAAACTCTTCTGTCCCCGAAAGGTTTGGCCCTGTCATCACTTTTTTTATGGGATATTCGGTCGTCGTGCCATACTTGCGAATCGTGTCATTTACCACATAAGCAGCCTTGGCTATCACTTTTGCATTACTCTGAGTCCAGACCCCGGAGGAGTTCACATATGCAACCTGAACATCTTCCCATCTGCAATCAAAGTCCGTATAGGTAACTGAGTAGATGTCAGCTCCTCCGGTATCGATGCACGTTATCTTAACGTTGCAGTCAATGTTTGCTGTGGTGATGGTGGGCAGGGCGATCAAGTTGGTGGTCGTGGTCTTGGTGGCCGCCGCTGTAAATGTGAGCGTCTCGGCATTCACCGTGACGGTTCCTGCGCAATCGGTATGTGTATCACTGGCAGATAGGGTAATCTTGCACCTAAACGTCACAGCCGGAGCAGTGCCGGTCAAGACCAGAGTTGCCGCGCTCAGATCGTTGTAGAGCGTCCATAGGGTCGAGATCTTCTTTTGCGCTACCTGGTTGAGATAGTTATCAATCAGGCTCATAAGATCGGCACTCCGGCGGCCAGGAAAGGCTTAAGGAATTGCCTAGCCACAAAGGAAGTTAGCCGGGGAACTTCTGAGGGTGTTGCAAAGGTCTCAGATAGCTCCAATATCCTGAAGGATGTTACCCCTTCGTTCTGCAGGGCTCGCCTGCTGGAATTGCCGGAGGTCAAAAGCTCAAGGCACTCCTCGGCACATGCATCTTTCACGATCTGAGGCGTGATAAGGTTGCCTGAATCGTCTTCTTCTGCCAGGTAATAACCGCCTCTTGCCAGTGGGATGTATCGGGGAAATGCGTTTGCCTGGCCAGGTTCGTACTTCCGGCCCTTGAAAGGAAGGCTGTTTATGGCCTGAGTTGCCATTCTTATGGCGCTGGCCTTGTCTCCGGCTGTGGAATTGGTCCAAGTAGAAGAGTTGAGGCGTGTTGTAAAATAGGTATTCGCTTCTGTGACTGTTATATAATCAGTCGTATAAATCACCCCTTAAAAAAGAAGTGCCCCTTAGGGCAGTCTGATGGCTATGATACGGCCACGGGTCGCGTTTGTATCAACGTAAAGCTGCCCATTGGATTGCTTGAACCTGGAGCTTTCAAAGGGTCCGAGAACGTAGGTTTTGTTGACTGCCAGGGTAAAGGTAGCATTTCCAAGGCTGGATCTCCAGAAGGGGCCCTTTTCAACAGTTACGTTGATTCCATGCGTGCTTGCCGCTGTGGTATTTACAAGCAGTATTTGCTTTCCATCCACGGTATAGTTCAGATAGTGGCCTGTGGTGCTGCTCAGGGCGGCCCATGCATTATGAGGGGCGGAAGAATCGGCCACAGCCTGAGTTTCACTTATGACCGTCCTGGTTGCCAGGGCTCCCGCGTTCAGGAGCAGAGGGATAATAATCAGGAAGGCGAGGAAGGACTTGGGGCTCATTCAAGCCACCGCCCTTGCAGTCATGAGAGCCAGGCATGAGGGCCTAACCACCTTTGCACCGTAGAGGTGTAATCCCTTCACGGCATCCGCAAACGCTTTCTCTGGCCGGTATGCTTCAACCTTGTTAATCTGCTCGGCGAAGGATGTAGCAATGCCGTGACCGGCTATGATCTTGCTGTTTACGTCTCCGTCTGTGGTCACAGTGGGGACGTTCAGGGACTCCAGGACATCGAAGCCTGCCACCCTGGAGATTATGCCGTTCCTGAGAGCTTCAGGGCTGCCAGAGGCGCTTATGTTGGTGAACCTATCGTCCTTGGCAAGAAGGGCAGTAAACCAGGGCGGGATGATAACCCATCTGCCTTGCTTCGGGCAGCTCGCCTCACTGAGCTTCGTGCTCAGATCTACCAGGTAATCATAGGCGGTGGTGCCTGCTGTGGCGTTCGGTACTATGGCGCTGGCATCGGTGCCGATCTTGTTATCAGCCGCCACATCTGCATACATCAGCCCGGCCATGTAGGTATCCGTTACGTCAGAGAGGTCATAGCTCGCCTGGCCCATTGCCGCAGTCATTACCTTAGGCTGCTGCTGTGCAACGTCCACATCATCAACGCTGAAGTTGAAGTATTTGGCCTGGGTGATCTCAAGGCTTGTTTGGGCATCATCAAGTTCTTCGGGATCTTCGATAGGGGTGCCCTTGACATAATCTCTTATGGTGACGCTTCCGAAGCTGTTTATCTTCACCACAGAGCCTTTGCCGCTTATCTCGCCCTGATAGTCGGTATTCACAACCCCGGACTGAGTATAGACATGAGCCTTTTTCAGAGACTCCAGGAGCTTAGCGCTCCATATCTGCGCTATGAAATTATTGAGTGACATTTATTTAACCTGCCTTATTGAGCGATCCATCCTTAAGCTGCGCTTCGATGGTTGCCCAATTTTTGGTGATCTCCTCCGGGGACATCCTCTCAACTTGCTGCTTGCTAAATCTCTGAGGTGTTGGAGTTGCCGGATTTGTGCCGGCACCCATTGCCGGGCCAGGCCCGATGGTTTCAGCCAACGCTTTCATACCTACCCTGAGTTCGTCCTCGGTCTTGCCAGGGACGAGCGGTATAAGCTTCTCTGGAAGGTTGACCTCTTTGGCTATTCTCGCCTTCAGGTCGTTCATGTTCAGGGCGGATAGATCGCCCTCAAGCTTCAGCCGGGTTGCTTTCTCCTGCTCCAGAGTGGTTTTTAGGGACGTGTTCTCAGCTCTCAGAGCCTCGATATCCCCGATCTTTTCCCGTTCTCTCAGCAAGCGGTCTGCAATGTGCCGGTCTAAATCGGCTTGAGTGAATTTCTTTTCGTCAGCTTCCATATTTATCCCGAAATTTTACGGATCTCGTTAACCTAGATATATCAATGTAGCTGCAAATATATAAATGTATCCTTTTAGGACAATAATTTTGAATATTATCACAATTAGGAAAATGACCAAAAAGTTATTCATAGCAGGAGATATGGCCATCAAGGCCGTACAGGGGAACAGATTATTTTTATAAATATACATCTGAGCCCGTAACCTATGGGTCTGCGCTCCAGGAAATACAATGTAAATTATGGCTGATGGGTTGCGATTTTTCGATATCGGGCAATTGTCGATAATGTGTGCATATAGTCTCTGGAATGAGTCCTTAGGAAAAGAGCATTTTACCCGGTCTTTCCTGGATCAAGGAAAAATGCAATGTTATATGCACTCACCCTACAGTAGCACCGGGTTCTCTTCTCTGATAGTTGCTGCTTCTGCTTTCCTATCGGCCCCGCTCATCTCTGGATCGAGTCTCTTAAGAGATTCTTCGATGGTGGTAAGTCCTGCTGTCTTCCTGGCGACTTCAAGGTTCACAACCTCTTTTTCATCCCTTGGCAGCCCATCAGCCCACGTTATTTGAATATTGGTTAGCTGAGTTGCTCCAGGGGCCCGACCTACAACCTCAAGGGCTGCTGTGAGCCTGAGAACGTCCTTAATGGCAGGATCGAGCCGGAGCCTCAGCCTATTGACCTTTGCCAGGGTGGGCATCATAAGCCGCTTGAGAGCTGATCCGCTCTCCGCTAATCCCTGCTTAAGCTCTCCAAGGGCAGCCGGGGACAGCTCCGAGACCATGTAAAGCTTCCTTATGATTAGCTCCATCTGCTGATACGCTGCTGGTAATTGAGCATCCCACACCATGTATGCAGGCGCGGGTTCGCCCTGATTGTAGCCGTAATACTGGCCGCCACCAATCACAACCGCCTCGCCTGAGTAGGGATCGATATCGATCTTGCTCGCCGGGCCGGACACTGACGGGTCTGCATGTTTGGTTAAGATCCTGCTCGCCTGGATCAAGCGCTTTTCTAATTCCCTGACTAAATCATCCAGGTCTGAATAATCGTCCATGCCATAGACGCCGGAGTTATCCAAGATGTTTTGAACAGGGATGATTAGGAACTCAGGTATTCCCGTCTCCACCTCGGGCTGAAGGTTCGCGTACCTGGCGATGGTGGTTAAGGGAACCTCCCGGAGCTTGCCGCCTGCAAGCTGGAAGAGCTTGTTTTTGATCTTGCCGCGCTCATGGATTTCAGCCCGGACATATTCAGCATCCCCCTCTTTGAAACTCCAGGCCAGGACGTGAGCCAGGACCTCATGACTATTATCGGGGCTCACTATCGGATACCACAGCCGGGGATTGATAACCTCGATTATGCCTTTCTTATCGAATCGGATTTTATAGAGCCCGGTGCCGTTCTTGATGACATCCATTGTGAGATCATAGGTGCTCAGGACCAGGGCATTATCTTTGATGATCCGGTCTGCGGTTGCCTGCGGGTCTGCTGCGGCCTTGAAGGGCTCACCACAGAGGAGATCTGCAAATACGGTCGTCAGGCGCTTATACCAATTTACGGCCATGTCTACCCGATTACGGTCGTATTGTGGCTGATCATTGAAACTGCGCTTGCTGGCCACTTCAGGGAATGGGTTCAGCTCCGGCCAGACCTGCCCGTGCTTGCCCTCATAGAGTAGGGCATTCTTTGCGTATCTGTCCATTCTGGCCTGCTCTGAAGCTATTGGCCACGCTGCGCCGTCTGATATCGCTTCCAGTGTAGTTAGTACCATGTTTTCAACCTATTGCATTTATTATATATTTGAGTGCATCAATCGCATGATCCCCGCTCTTGATGGGCTTGTCTATACCTTGGGCTGCCGCTTTGGGGTCCCATGAATAGCTGCCCATCTCTTCTATGAGGTTAGGACAGTTATCGCTTATCAGAAGTGTACCGGCTTCCAAAGCATTGGCTATTTTCTGGATACCTCCGAGAACGTCATTATTGGCACCATGCACGTTCAAGCCCGCCTTGCGAGCCTCGAAGATGAAGGCCGCGGCGGAAGGATCAGCCTCGATGCTGGTCGGATACAAGGGGCCTTTGAAGGTCAGGAGATCGGCCACATACTGCGAGTTGGTTTTCTGGTTCTGCTCTTTGGGGCGGTGGTAATATTCATCTGTAATTATCCATTTGGTCTTATATCTGCACGCCTTCAAGAAAACCGTCGGATTACTCGCGCCGTAGTCGATGCCTATCCTGAGCTGGTCCATGTTCTCAACAGGCCTACCGCTCACTACATGCTTGTCCGGGTCGAAGTTGCCAAACACGGCACCCTCAGCTATCGCCCATTTGCCCTCTATCATGCGCTTGCGCCACAGGCCGGTATATGTGGACTTCAACCAGTCCTTATACTCCTGAGTCAGGAAGGGATTATCATCAAGCTCGAAATTCCAGACACGCGCCCGGATCTCATCGGCTCGATCAATAAAATTCTTCTTCATCCAATGGGCAGGCGGGCCAGGGTTCATGGTAGCCCATGCTTTGGAGCCTGGAAGAGACAGCCGGGACATCAGCATATTGAATACTTCATAGGGATA
>Ga0074195_1005166_pt1 | contig 9986 bp, 9 predicted proteins | sample EPASupsiteHSE623_FD_64525 | JGI IMG/M metagenome (GOLD analysis project Ga0074195, IMG submission 64525) | Bioremediated contaminated groundwater from EPA Superfund site, New Mexico - Sample HSE6-23 | ecosystem: Environmental > Aquatic > Deep subsurface > Groundwater > Contaminated ... | reverse complement strand
TTGCTCGAGCTTTCGGACGTGAACGCCGAGCCGCTCAAGGAACTTCTAACCCAGGCTCCTGGCACCTATTCCCATTCCATGAACGTGGCGCACCTGGCCGAAGCGGCGGCCGAAGACATAGGGGCGAATCCCCTGCTCGCGCGAGTGGGCGCCTACTACCATGACATAGGCAAAATAGAGCAGCCTGAGTATTTTGTGGAGAACCAGCGCGGATCGAACAAGCACGACGACATGAATCCGCGCCTTTCGGCGACGGTCATCCGTAGCCATGTAAAGATCGGCGTGGAAAAGGCCAAAGAACTGAAGCTCCCCAAGGCAGTCGTCGACATCGTGGCACAGCATCATGGCAACTCGGTGATAGCCTGGTTTTACGACAAGGCTAAGAAAGCCGACGATTCCATACGCAAAGAGGACTTCTCCTACCCAGGACAGACGCCGACGAACAAGGAAGCGGGCATCGTCATGCTCGCCGACGCTGTCGAGGCTTCCACGCGCACGCTGAAGAAGCCCTCCGTGCCGCGCCTGGATGCCCATGTGCGCCAGCTTATCATGGACAAGGTGCAGGAGGGCCAGCTGGATGACTGCGCCCTTACGCTCAAGGATCTGGAAGTAATCAGGCATTCCTTCGTGAGAATCATGGCGGGGCAATTCCATTCTCGGATCGAATATCCGAAACAGAAGGAACAAGGCCTATGAATAGGGTAAGCATCGATTGGCGGGATATCGATGAGCCGGCATGGCTCGCGAAGGCGGAGCGTTTCGCCGACAAGGCGCTGCTATCGCTCGGGAAGGACAATTGGGACCTTTCGCTTCTTTTCTGCGCTGATGAGTTCATACGCGCGCTGAACCGCGACTATCGGAACAAGGATGAGGCTACCGATGTGCTCTCCTTTTCGATGGCCGATACGATCGAGGAAGAAGGCCGGACGGTGTTCATCGCGGGCGATATCGTCATCAGCATCCCGGCAATGGAGCGAAATGCCGAGGAATTCGGCGCAGGAATCGACGAGGAGCTCAAGCGCCTTATCGTCCATGGAATTCTGCATCTTTCAGGGATGGATCATGAGGACAACAGCCCAAGCCAGCCAATGCTCATGGAGCAAGAAGCCTTGCTGAAATCATTCGAGGGAGAAAAAATACGGTGAGTTCCTTTCTGAATCTATTCGGGAAGAAAAGCGAAGAACCGAAAAAAAGCGAAGAGCCGGAAATTCTCGAACAAAAGGAAATGATCGAGGGCATTGAACATCTCTCGGATACAACCGTGAAGGAAGTCATGGTTCCTCGCACCGATACGATCTTCATAGCCCATGACGCAGCGCCCGAGGAGGCGTTCAGGTCGCTTATCGAATCGGGCCATTCACGAATCCCGGTCTACAAAGATTCGATCGATAACGTGATCGGCATACTCTACGCCAAGGATGTGCTCGCCGCCCTTATACACAAGCAGGAAATCGTCATAGCGAGCATTGCCCGAAAGCCGTTTTTCGTGCCCGAGACCAAGAGGATCGACAGCCTGCTGCGGGAATTCAAGCGTCGGCGGGTGCATATCGCCGTCGTGCTGGACGAATATGGCGGGACCTCTGGCATCGTATGCATGGAAGACATCATCGAGGAAATCGTGGGCGAGATACAGGATGAATACGATAACGAGGCTGAGGAATGCATCCAAATGGGGCCGAACGCCTGGCTCTGCGATGCCCGGACTCGTCTCGATGAAATAGGCGAAAGGCTGGACATCGAAATGCCCTTTGAGGAGTTCGATAGTCTCGCGGGATACGTTTTCGACCTTTTCGGCCGGATTCCCTCGGAGAGCGAAAGCATTTCCACGGAAGCCGCGACCTTTACCGTCCAGGAAATGGAAGCTCACAGGATTCTTTCGGTGAAGATCGAGAAGTTGAGCAAGGATTCCGAAGGGAGGGACGAGGAAGCCGTGATTGAGTAAGCGCGCTTTTTCGCTCGACGCGGACTTGCCTCTTTGGGCTGCATTTTTATGCGAATGTGTTTCGATATTTAAAACTTCGTTTCAAGCTGCAATTTAACTTGCCGGAATCGATAAGTCGGTATAGAATAATTTTGCTGAAACATTACCAGCGCAATAAATGATTTCCCCGAAAAAACCCACAAGGAGGGTCCAATGAATTCCTACATTAAGCAAGTGCTCGATGAACTGCGCGCGCGGTATCCCTGGGAGAGCGAGTTTCTCCAGGCAGCCGAAGAAGTCCTTGAATCGATAGCGCCTGTCATCGAAGCGGAGCCTAAATACAAGGCCCAAAAAATATTGGAAAGGCTGGTCGAGCCCGAGCGCACCATAATGTTCAGAGTGCCCTGGATCGACGATAAGGGCGAGTATCATGTCAACCGGGGCTACAGAGTCCAGTTCAACTCGGCGATCGGCCCCTACAAGGGCGGTCTGCGTTTCCATCCCAAGGTAACGCTTTCCACGCTCAAGTTCCTCGGCTTCGAGCAGATTTTCAAGAACAGCCTGACCGGCCTCCCCATGGGCGGCGGCAAGGGCGGATCGGACTTTGACCCGAATGGCAAGAGCGACAACGAAATCATGCATTTCTGCCAGAGCTTCATGACCGAACTTTTCCGCCACATAGGTCCCGACACCGATGTCCCCGCGGGCGATATCGGCGTGGGAGGCAGGGAAGTGGGATACCTCTTCGGGCAGTACAAGAGGCTCGCCAATGAATTCACCGGCGTCATGACGGGGAAGGGCCTGAGTTTCGGCGGATCCCTTGTCCGTCCCGAGGCCACGGGATTTGGCGCCACCTATTTCGCCAACGAAATGCTCAAGCTCAAGAACGATTCCCTCGCGGGCAAAACGGTTTCCGTCTCGGGCTTCGGAAACGTCGCCTGGGGCGTCTGCGTCAAGGCCAGCCAGCTCGGCGCCAAGGTCGTAACGATCTCCGGCCCCGATGGCTATATTTTCGATCCCGATGGGGTTGGAACCCAGGAAAAATGGGATTATCTCAATGAAATGCTCGTCATTGACAGGAACAAGGTGGAGAATTACGCCAAGAAATTCCCGAAAGCCAAATTCTTCGCCGGCGCGAAGCCCTGGATGCAGAAAGTCGACATCGCGATGCCCTGCGCCATCCAGAATGAGCTCAACGGCGAGGATGCGAAGTTGCTCATCGCCAACGGCGTGACGACAATCGTCGAGGTGAGCAATATGGGATGCACGCCGGAAGCCTGGAAGCTCTTTATCGAAAAGAAGATTCCCTTCGCCCCCGGCAAGGCCGCGAACGCGGGCGGCGTCGCCACTTCCGGGCTCGAGATGAGCCAAAACTCCATGCGGCTCGCCTGGAGCGCCGAGGAAGTGGATAACCGCCTCCATGAAATCATGATTAACATTCACAAGGCTTGCGTCGAAACCGCGGACAAATATGGATTCGAAGGCAATTACGTCGTGGGAGCCAATATCGCAGGATTCAAGAAGGTCGCCGACGCCATGCTGGCGCAGGGGCTTATCTGATCGCGTAGGCGTTCCGAGAAAGAGCAGGGCGAAGGCCAAAGCTGGCCTCGCTTTATCCGGCTGCCCGGGGAGAAATTCCTGGGCAGCCTCTTTTGTATTCGATGGATCGAATCAGCGAAGTATGGTATTTTACCGGGCGAGGAGCTCTGAAGCGATGACACTCCAGCGAGAGAGGAAAACAATAGCCGGGAGCATCGACGCGCCCGCCTCAAAAAGCTCCATGCAGAGGGCGGTGGCTTGCGCGACGATGGCGGAAGGCAGAAGCAGGCTTAAAAGCGGCGAGCTTTGCGCGGATTCGCGTGCCGCCTTGGGGCTCGCCGCCAGCCTAGGGGCAGCGGTAAGCTTTGATGCGGAGGCAATCGCTATCGTGGGTTCGGCGCGCTTCGGAAGCTCGTCGGGCGATTTTCCCGGCGAACTCGAGCTCGACTGCGGCGAATCGGGGCTTTGCATGCGAATGTTTTCGCCGATCGCGGCGATCCTCAATGGAAGGGCGAAGCTCCTTGGAAGAGGCTCTCTCGCGAAAAGGCCAATGGGCATGGTGGAAGAGCCGCTCCGGGCGCTCGGCGCCGAATGCAGGAGCACGGCGGGTTTCCCCCCTCTTTTCGTTCGGGGGCCTCTCAGGGGTGGCGCGATCGATATCGACGCGAGCGAAAGCTCGCAGCTATTGACGGGGCTTCTCGTGGCCCTGCCGCTCGCGCCAGAGGATTCGGAACTGAGGGTGAGCAACGCGGTGAGCAAGGGCTACTTGGACCTTACGATCGATACCTGCGCGGCGTTTGGCGTCGCGATCGAAAGGGATCCAAGTTTCTCCCGGTTTTTCATACAGGGAGGTCAGCGATACCGAGCCACGGATTTTCCCGTCGAAGGCGATTGGAGCGGGGCGGCCTTCCTCGTGGTGGCGGCGGCGATCGCGGCAGGGCCGGAAGGGCTGGAGATAGGCGGATTGCGGATGGAATCGAACCAGCCGGACAAGGCCGTGTTGCGGGCGGCCACAGCCGCGGGCACGCCCATCGGCGGCCATGGGGCTGGGCTTCACATCGGGCGCGCCCGGCTTGGAGCCCGGCTTCAAGCCCGGCTTCAAGCCCGGCTTCAAGCCTTCGAGTTCGACGCGACGGATTGCCCCGACCTTTTTCCGCCGCTCGCGGCGCTTGCGGCGGCCTGCGTCGGCGTTTCGGGCATCAAGGGAGTCCACCGGCTGAAAGGCAAGGAGAGCGATCGCGCCGCGAGCATCGCGTCGATGCTTGGCGCGCTCGGCGTACCCGTGAGCTTCGAGAAAGACTGGATGAGGATACAAGGCGGCGTCATCCACGGGGGAACCATTGATGCTTGCGGCGATCACCGGATCGCGATGGCGGCGGCAGTGGCGGCTCTCGCGGCCGAAGGCCCCGTGACGATACTCGGGGCCGAATGCGTCTCCAAATCCTGGCCGAGCTTCTTCGACGATCTCGATTCGGTGAGCCACTAAGGCAAGGCGAAGCCGCGCAGGAGAAGCAAAGCCGCGTAGGCGAGCCGGCCTGGATATGATTCGTCAATCCGCGATATTCGCCCTCAGCGTATCGAGAAATTTCTTCATCTCCTCGTAATCGCGCTGGCGGATTATGTGCGTGAGATAGGCGAGTTTCGAGTTGATGAGCTCCAGCTGCCGAATGGTGTAGGTGTTGAACATGATTTCGGTTAAAAGCCTGTCATCTTCCGAGAGCAGTCCTTTCGCCACCGTCATGTGCCGTTTGAAGTTCGTGCCCGGGGCTTCCTGCTTTTTCATGCAGGCCGCGAATACCATGCTCGAGGCGAAGGGCGTCGCCAGGGAATAGGCGACGGTTTTGTCGTGCTCTTCGAAGCTGTATTCAAATATTCGGATCTTCAGCCGGGAATAAAACTCCCTGAAAAAAGCTTTCCCTTTTTCGCAGGATTCCGCGATGATGATGGCGCTTTCATCGTGCAGGTCGCGTATATTCGCGAGGGTGGGCCCGAACATGGGATGGCTGGACACGAAGGGCTTGCCGATTTTTCGGTAATAATCGAGAAGTCCATTTTTTACCGATGCTATATCGGCGAGCATGCAGTCTTCGGGAAGGTGGGGCAGCACCGAATCGAAGGCTTCCGTCGTGCTTCCGAGGGCGACGCAGTTGATGAAGAGATCGGGCTTTACCGGATCGAGTTCCGCGAGATCGAGGATCCTGTGCACCTTCATGAAGTATTTCATTTTGAGCGGATCGGCGTCATGCACCCATACCTCATGTTCCCAGCAAAGTTCCTCGCTGAGCCAGGCGCCCATTCGGCCCGTCCCGAGTATGAAGATCTTCATGATTACAGCCTCGTTTCCTTGTAGCAGCCAAGAACCCGGAAATCCTCGGCGAATTTGCCGACCTTCGCGACAGCCGCGGCCACCTTCTCATTCTTTATGGAGCCATCGAAATCGATGAAGATTGCGTACTTTCCTGGCGTGTCGGGCACCGATTCGATGCGGGTGAGATTGATAGACGCGTCGGCGAAAACCTTGAGAACGCCGAAAAGCGCGCCGGCCTTGTCTCCCGCGGTGAAGACGGCAGAGCATTTGTCCCCATCGGCTTCGCCGTCAGTCATCGAGAGGACAAAGAATCTGGTCCTGTTGTGGACCGAATCCTGAATGTCTTCCTTTATGATTTCCAGACCATAGAGATCAGCGCAGAATTTGCTCGCGATCGCCGCGACGCCCTTCGGCCTCGTCTCCGCTATCGCCTTGGCGGCGCCGGCGGTATCGTAATACGGGATAGCCTCGAGATGATTCCTGGCGAGGAAGTTCCTGCACTGGGCGAGGGCCTGGGAATGGGACCAAACGTACCTGAGTTCTCTGTGGTCCGTGCCGGGAGCGCAGACGAGGCAATGTTTGACGGGCATATCCACGGCGGCGACAATCTTGAGGTTCGTGTAGATGAGGATGGAGTTGACCGGTCCGACGAGACCTCCCAGGGTGTTTTCGACCGGGACAATGCCGCAGTCGAAGAGGCCCGACTCGACAGCCTCGAAGACATCGCTGAATTCCCTGCAGGGCATCATGGCGCTCTGTGGCTGGAGAGCCTTGGCCGCGACCTCGCTGTAGGCGCCGTGCTCGCCTTGGAACCCAATCGTCTTGAAATTCATGGCCTGGAGGCGTTTGCTTTCGGACATTATGAAGGAATAGATATCCACCGAGAACTTGGGCTCGACAAGGCAGTGGCTTGAGCGTCGGACTTTGTCCAGCACGATCTGCTCGCGTGACTTGTCTTCCACCGAGGTCTTGAATTTTTTAGTGAGAATGGCTTTTTCCATCCTTTCGTTGAGCAGGGCAAGAATCCGGGTGTCGATCTTGTCGATATCGAGGCGCAGATCATCGAGAGTCATATATTCCTCCATTCTTTTTCCCCATTGAGCGGGGCGGTGGCTGAGGCGATGAGCGAGAGGTCGGCGAGCGCTATGGCGATGGCGGCCTCGATGACGACGGCGCATCGCAGGGCGATGCAAGCGTCATGGCGGCCTTCAATGATGAGCTCGGTCATCAGGCCGCGCTTGAAATCGAAGGTGGTTTGGGGCCTGGCTATGGAAGAGGTGGGTTTGACAGCGGCGCGCACGATTATCTCGTTGCCGTTGGTAATGCCTCCATTGATGCCCCCCGCGCCATTTTTCAATGTTGTGCCTTTCGCGTCGATGAAAGGATCGTTATGGACGGAGCCGCGCATGGTCGACGCCGCGAACCCATCGCCGAATTCCACGCCCCTGATGGCGGGCACGGCGAAAACCGCGTGGGCAATGACGCTTTCGCAGGCGTCGAAGAAGGGTTCGCCGAGTCCTGCTGGCAAGCCAGACACCCTCGTTTCGACGAGGGCGCCCACCGAATCGTTATCATTTGAGGCCGCGGCGATCGCCCCAGCGATATCGGCCTGGCCACCGGCGGCGATGATGGCGGTCACGAATTTCGCGGGCGAGAGGATTTTCTTGGCGATAACGCCCGCGGCGACGAGACCCGTCGTGATGCGTCCCGAAAAATGCCCGGAGCCTCGCGGATCGGAAAAGCCTCCGTACTTGACTTTCGAGGTAAAATCGGCGTGGCCAGGCCTGGGCACCGCCGCGAATTGGCCGTAATCCTGGGAACGAGTATCGGTGTTCTTGAATACGACGCAGATAGGCGATCCAGTGCTATGGCCCTCGAAAACGCCCGAGAGAAGGGAAGGGGTATCCTGCTCCCTTCGCGGGGTCGTGCCGGCGGTTCCGGACCTTCTTCGCGCCAAGTCGGCCTCGAAATCCTCGGCCGAAAGGGGAAGGCCGGGAGGGCAACCATAGATGAACACGCCGAACGAATCGCCGTGGGATTCACCAAATAATTCCACCTTGAATATTTTTCCCAGACTGTTCATGCCCCTACCTCGCGGAGAAAAGCCTTTAGCTCCTCAACGGGAATTTTTTCAATCCCGACAAGGCCGATCGCTCTCGGAATGACGAGATTCATGAAAGAGCCATCCCTTTTTTTATCCATGAAGAGAGTTTCGCCAACGCGTTCGTAGAAATCGTCCTTCGCGAATCGCCCGAAATCGACGGGAAGGCCGAAACCTGAAAGGAGGGCAGCTATTCTTCGCGCCGTGCCTGCCTCCATCGCTCCTTTCCTGACCGAAAAAGCCGAAGCGAGGACTATGCCAAGCGAAACGGAATGCCCATGGGGAATTCCTGCAAGAACCTCGATGGCATGGCCAATAGTGTGCCCGAGATTGAGCAACCTGCGCTCTCCGGATTCCCGGGGGTCTCTTTCGACGATATCGAGCTTTATCCTCTGGGATTCGGCGACGATACGCTTCAAAACCGAGCTAGGGCATATGCCATAATCCAAGCCATCCGGCTTGCCATATGAAGCCAATGATCGTTCCAGGAAATCGAAATACGCTTCCCCGTCAATGATGGCATGCTTCACCACCTCGGCCATGCCCGAGGCGAACTGCAAAGCATTGAGCTGCCTCAGCGCTTCGATATCGCAAAATATGGCCGAGGGAAGATGAAAGGAACCCACGACATTCTTATAGCCGTGGAAATCAATGCCGTTTTTTCCGCCAAGGGCGGCGTCGGTCATAGCCAGGAGGGTTGTGGGCGCCGCGAGGAATTCGATTCCCCGCATCCATGTGTGAGCCGCGAAGCCCGCTATATCGCTTATCGTGCCCCCTCCTATGGCGAGCACGCTCCAGCTCCTGTCCAGCTTGAACGATATGAATTGGCGATAGAGCTCAGCCAGAACGTCCCAGGATTTCGCGGCTTCGCCTTCGGGGACAAAGACCGTCGGACAATCGGGAAAGGAGGGAGTGAACAGCGCGTGGACTTTTTTGTCGGTGATGACGATAGTTCTTTTTATGTCGACGCGCGAGGCGATGTCCTCGATTCCGCAAAAAACGACCGTGTCCCGCATTTCAATCCACTGCGTCGGCGAAGGTCTTAAGCTCGCCCTCAACGCGCGTTGCCTCGGCTGATGCGGAACGTTTCGTCCCGGACAGCTCAAGCTCGCCCGAAGCCATGATTTCGTCCAGGTTGTCCAAGCTTTGCATGAAGGCCCTCGTCATTTCCAGCTTCCTCATGAGCCTTTCAAATTGACCCACCGTTAGCTGCTGATCCTTGTCGCTCAGCGCGCTGGGCGGATCGATGTGTACTTCTATTTCCAGTCCGTTCGCGCCGGCTATCAAGGCCGCCAGGCTCATGGGTTCGATCATCGAAAGTATGCCGGTGCCATGGCTCGGATCGACGAGTATGGGAAGATGGGTTTCTTTGTGAACCGCGGGCACCATGGAAAGGTCCAGGGTATTCCTGGTATAGGTTTCGAAGGTCCGAATTCCGCGCTCGCAGAGAATGACATTGGGATTCCCCTCGGCGAGTATGTATTCGGCGCAATTGAGCCATTCTTCCAGCGTGGAATACATGCCGCGCTTGAGCAGGATGGGCTTGCCGGATTTGCCGACTTCCCTCAGGAGTGAGAAATTCTGCATGTTGCGGGCGCCGATCTGAAGAACATCGGCATATTCGCCGACCCACGATACGTCGCGGGTATCGACGACCTCCGTCACTATGGGCAGTCCGGTTTCCTTTTTCGCCTTGTCGAGGATCTTGAGGCCCTTGAGCCCGAGACCTTGGAAAGCGTAGGGCGATGTCCGGGGCTTGAACGCGCCGCCTCGCAGCATCTGCGCCCCGGCCTTCTTGACGGCTATCGCGGTTTCGATCGTTTGCGTTTCGGTTTCGACCGAGCAAGGCCCGGCTATGACGACAAAATCCTGGCCGAATTTGACGCCCTGGACATCGATAACGCTGCGGCTGAAATCCGATCGCGCCGCGACGAGTTTTAGGTTTTTCATTGGATACTGCTCCGGCGCCGGCCGGGCTACCCCGGCTGCGAAATATGCTCCTTCAAAGAGTAACAACGATAATATACGGGAGTGAGGCCCAGGTCAAGGAAAGATCCGCGCTTTCTCTCCATCTTCATTTGCGCTAGAATGAAGCCATGTACTTCAACGAACTCGTG
>Ga0074195_1005165_pt1 | contig 9987 bp, 10 predicted proteins | sample EPASupsiteHSE623_FD_64525 | JGI IMG/M metagenome (GOLD analysis project Ga0074195, IMG submission 64525) | Bioremediated contaminated groundwater from EPA Superfund site, New Mexico - Sample HSE6-23 | ecosystem: Environmental > Aquatic > Deep subsurface > Groundwater > Contaminated ... | reverse complement strand
CGATTTTCTGGTCGGGTTCGAGGGGCGTTCCAACGGGGGCAAGGCGGCCGAGAAGACGGGGTATGTCAAAGCCGCCGGACAGAAAGTTATGCTGTACACAAGGCAGGTGGCGGTGCGGCTGCCGCCGCCGGGCGAAGGCGGGCCCGTTTCGCTGGCGCCGGAGGAGTTCTGCCTGTTGGAGGCCGGCAAGCGGTTCTTTGTGCTCGGCTACCGTTATGACGACGAGATCCCCGACCCGGATTACGACGGCAAGGCCGCCTGGCGTTCCTTCCTCGGTTCCTTCCGCGTGATAAAGAAAAAATAGGGGGCACGCCCTAGGGGTTAACAATGCAGTATGTCTATCTCTTAAAAAGTCTTGCGCATGAGTTTGTGTATGTCGGCTGCACAAGCGACCTGGAGAAGCGGGTGGCTGAGCATAACGCAAAAAAAGCCGTTTCCACAGCCCCATATGCGCCGTTTCAGTTGTGCTACTTCGAAGCGTATCTGGATCCCAAGGATGCGTTCAGGAGGGAGCACAAACTGAAGCATAGTGGCGCGGCGATAGGCCATCTTAAAAATCGGGCGCAAAACTCTCTCGCCGTTTAACCTTGAAGGGCTGTATCGTAAATTATAAACTATGAGTGGTTCGCGGGGTTTCGAGTTGAAGGGGCATAGCCCCGCACTTTGAAACCCTTGTCACAGGTTTACGGGTTTCAAAGTGCGGGGCATAGTGAAATGGTTCTCACGCGTGCTTTGGGAGCATGAATTCCAGGTTCGATTCCTGGTGCCCCGATCTAAAAGATCTGAATGAAATTAAGTAAAACGCTTCTGACGGCGCTGTTCCTGGCCGTTTGCGCGGCGCCGGCTCCGGCCGCCTGGGATTGGGACGCGCCGCGGGCCGTTCATTATATTACCGCGGAGCAGAGCGCCGGGGTAAAACTGCCGCCGCCGCCGGCCGCGGGGTCGAAAGAGGACAAGGCAGATCTGGCCGAGGTGCGCGCCTGGGAGAAAAAGCGCGCGGCCGCGCAATGCGAAAAGGCCCGGACCGAGAAGGACGCGGATTTCGAGGGTTTTTTCGGGGATATCAGCCCTTTGCCTAGGCCTCTCCCGAAAGAGGTTTCGGAGATCTTTTTCCGCCTTATAATGGATACCAACGATGTATGCAGGCTGCTGAAGGATCTTTATGCCCGTCCGCGGCCGCGAAAGACGGACCCGGCCCTCAAACCCTGCCTTAAGGCCGGAGCCGATTCCTATCCCAGCGGACACGCCGCCATTTCCCGCATATGCGCTTTAACGCTTTCCGACCTGGTTCCGGCGCGCCGCGCCGAATTCATGGCGCGCGCCGACGAGGCCGCGCTGCGCCGGGGCATAGTCGGCGTGCATTATCCGTCCGACCTGGCCGCCGGGAAGCGGCTGGCGGATATTCTTTACCCTATATTCCTGAAAAGCCCCGCGTTCCGGAAAGATCTGGAAATCCTGCGCGGTTATTTGAAACCAGCTCCCGCTCCGTCGTTAAAATAATCATTCCCCGCAGGCGTCAGCGCACTTTGCCGTCGCGGATCTCGATCACGCGGTCGGCCGCTTCGGCGAGGTCCGGGTTATGGGTGACCATTATCACGGCCATGCCGCCGGAGGCCAGGCGGCGCAGGATGTCGCGGATCTCTCCCGCGCGCTGCGTGTCCAGGTTGCCCGTGGGTTCGTCCGCCAGCAGAATGCGGGGGGAATTTATTAGGGCGCGGGCTATGGCCACGCGCTGCATCTCCCCGCCCGAGAGCTCCGAAGGCAGATGCCGAGCGCGTTGCATGATTCCCAGGCGTTTCAGCGTTTCATGCGGGTCTTCGGCAGCGCCGGGCGCCTTGTAGAAAGCGGAAGGCAGCGCTATGTTCTCTTCCACGGTCAGTGTGGGTATCAGGTGGAATTTCTGGAATATATAGCCGAAGTTGGGACGGCGGATGCGGGTGAGTTCTCCCTCGGACAGTTCCCTGCGGCCGCCGAAGATGGTCTCGCCGCCCACGGTGAGCGTTCCCGCGGTGGGATTGTCCAGGCAGCCCAGGATGTTCAGCAGGGAGGTCTTGCCGGAGCCGGACGGCCCGATTATGGCCGTCATCTCCCCTGCGCGGGTCTCGAAATCCACGCCGTCCACGGCGCGCACCTCTTCCGAGCCCCTGCGGTATATCTTGACCAGGCCTTTGGCCGAAAGTATGGCGTTCATCAATCCCCCTCGCCGCGTATGGCTTCAAGCGGGCGCACGCGCGCCGCGCGCCAGGCCGGGTACAGGCCGCTGAGCAGGCCGCCGGCGAAGATGAAACCGAAGGCCAGCGCCGCGATGCGGGCGTCCACGGCTATCAGGTCGCCGTTCGGCGTAAAGGGCAGGAAATGCCGGACGGCCGCTTCGGCCGCCCTGGCGGTAAGCAGGGAAAGACCGATGCCCGCGAGCCCGCCCAGAGAGCAGAGTACGGCGGTTTCCGTCCAGATGAGACGGAACACATCCAGCGGCATGGCGCCCATGCTTTTCAGTATGCCTATCTCGCCGTAGCGTTCCATTACCGACATCAGAATGGTGTTTATCACCCCGGCCATGGCTATTATCACGGCTATGAAGGCGATGGCGAAGACTATCACCTTCGCGCTGGAGACCAGGCTCATGATGGTGGTCTTTACCTGCGCCATCGAGACCACCTGCACATCGGGGAGGTCGTAGAGTTTGTTCTCGAAAGCGGCCATATCCGTTCCTTTCTTCACCTTTATGCCGAGGCCCGTCAGTTTGCCGGTCTTGGAGAAGATCTTCTGAACGGCGGTTATCGGCAGGAAGATGGTGCCGTCGTCCTGGGTGCCTGACCGTTTGAGTATGCCCACCACCAGAAGTTCCGCTTCCAGGCCGGGGATGAGCAGCTTGTCGCCTATCTCGCGCTGCTCCAGCTCGGCCGCCTCGTAGCCCAGCACGGCCTCGTAAGCCGTATTGTCCCTGAACCAGCCGCCCTGTTTGAACTCGAGATAGCTTTTCATACGGGGGAAGGTGAGCGCGTCCACGCCCAGATAGGCTGAGATGGCGCCGCTCTCGCCCTTGTTGGGGTCGAAAACGCCCTGCATAAGCATCGGCGTGACGGCCTCAACCTCGGGGTCGGAGGACACCGTCCTGATCATTTTTTCCTCCATGTAGCGCAGGCCGGTGCCGCCTTTGAGCATTAAAGTGGCGGCTTCGTAAGGGCAGCCTTTGGCGGTGAGCAGCACCTGGAAACCCATATTGTCTATGTCGCGGTTCAGGCCGTTTTCATAGCCGCGGTTGAAGCCGAGCAAGGTGGCCAGCACCCAGGCTGAAAGGGCTATGCCGGCGGCGGTCAGGGCCGTGCGGGTCTTTTTCCGGAGCAGATTCTTATAGGCTATGGAATATATGGTCATTTTGCGGCGCCCCCTGCGGAAGTTCCCGCGCCCGGCGCGGGGGAGAACACGAATTCGTCCAGCAAGATCAGGTTTTTCTTTACCGCCCTGAGCACGCTCAGGAAATCCTTGCGGGCCCGCGGCGAGGGGCTCTTAAGGACGGAGAGGGGCCCGGTTTCCGGGAGTTTGGCGGCGGCGGGATCATAGGCCTCGAATTCCTTCAGGGAAAGTCCCGTGAACGGGGCGCTGAAGGCGGCCGAGCGGAGCTCTTTGGCGGCCTTAGAGGTGAGTTTCTGTATATAGAACGCCTTTATCCGGGCGTCGGTGCCGAGGGCCAGGAAGACCTGGGTGCCGCCGTACTCGCTTTTCTGGTTCACGCCGTGTATATAGCCGGCGGTCACGGTGCCTTTGGTCACCGTGTAAAGCGTGTAGGGAACATCGATGGTCTCGTACAGCCCCTTGAATTTATCGCCCAGGCGGGCCTCTATGCGGGCCAGCATTTTTCCGCCGCCGAGCGTTTTGACCGACAGATAAGCGGTTTTATAGCCGGTGGAGCCGGGAAAAAGCCTGGCCACATCGCGGTCGGGGTCGTTAAGATCGCAGCCGACGGCGGCGAAAGAAGGCGCGGCGGCCAGGAGCAGGGACAGGACGAACAGCGGTTTTGTCATATTTTCAGGTAATAGTAGAGCTGGGTGGTCACGCGGCGGTCGCGCATGACGGCGTCATATTCGAACAGGGCGCGGCAGGCCAGGTCGGAGGTGAGCGCGTAAGAGGCTCCCGAGCCCAGTATCCAGCCTTCCTCCCGTTTCAGGCCGGAGTAGACGCCCTGCGCCTCCAGCTTCAGGCGGTTTTCTTCGAGCAGATTCAGTCCCAGGCGGCCCAGAGCGGAGAAATAATCCGAGCCGCGCAGTTTGCCGAACCGTAGATCGGAACGGAATTCCCAGTTATCCAGCAGCAGAGCCAGGTCCGAGCCGAAGGCCGTGTAGGGGCGGTTGTTCTCCATAACGCGGTAGCCGGCGGTACGGGGGACCCTGCCGGCGGAGGCGTAGGCCCCGGCGGAAAAATTATCCCGGCTGAGCACGCCGCGCGAAACCCGGCCCGAAAGCAGCCAGCCGCCGGCGCCGCGAGGGCGCATGCCTGAGCCGGTGGTCATGGAAAGGGCCGTTCCGCCCCAGGCGGTATCCCTGGAAAAGCCGGCGCCCCAGTCCCTGTCGAGGCCGTAGCCGTACATCGGCAGGGTCTGCAGCAGGGCGCCGTGGGTGTCGAAATACGATTCCAGTCCCGCCGCGGTCCTGTTATGTCCCGCCCAGAGATAGCCGAAGGGAGCGCGGGCCCTGAAATAAGCGTTGTAAAGCTGCGGCTCCAGGCGGTTATGCGCGTCGGGGTCCCAGGACAGCCGCCCCTGCAAAGCCAGAGTGGCGGCGTCGCCCGAAGTTCCGGAGAATTTCTGCAACAGGTCGAAGCCCGCGGAGGGTTTTTGCATGACCTCGTCGGCGGTCATGGAATGGGCGACGGTTTTTTTCTCCATTGAGGAATAGCCGCCCACGGCCTGGGCCTCAAGGTACAGGAGCCGGGACTCCGCCTGCGCGGCGGGCGCAAATGCCAGCAGGATCAGAGGTATTTTATACATCGAACAGGGTCCTGCCCCGGAAGATCTGGTTTTTGCCGCGCCGTATGCGTACCGCGATCTCCCATTCTCCGGACATGGCTATATCCACCGGCAGCAAATAGTCGCCTTTCTTGTTCTTCTGGAATTTTAACGGGCCGCTGTCGTGATGGCGCATGGAGGGCATGCCGTATTCACCCGTCACTTCCAATGAGGAGTCCTGCCTGCCGTCCTTCGCGTAGATCCGCACCTTCATTATTACGGGGCCGAGCCGGGGTTTTTTGTCGAATTTCCAGATGAACCAGCCGCCTCCGGGCAGCGGGTTCTTCTTGCCTTCCGGCGCCATGAGCGGGGGGGCTTTTTCGGGTACGGAAACCGCCGGCCTGGGCCCGGCGGCCGCGCAGAGGGGAAGGGCGGTAATTAACAACAGCGGCAGGAGTTTTTTCATAATTGCCTCCGGAATAGATTATACCAATAGAAAGAGCCCTGCTGAGCGCTTTGTTCCGGGCCTTTGTTCCGGGCCGAATGGCCCCCTGAAAAAAGGACTAAAGCCTCATGCGCCGGAAGCATAATTCCGTGTAAACTTTTATCATAAGGCGGTTACCGGGTATAAACATATGAAAAAAACAACTCTTTTGCTCGCGGTTTTATTCGCGGCTGCGCGGATCCACGGCGCCGAGTGGGCGCCCTCTCTTAAAACGGACGAGTGGGCCGGTCCCGAGCCCGCCAGGCCGTCGGCGGCTGAAAAGGTTCACGGGAAAAGAACCTCCGCCGGTTCTTCCACGCTTACCGCTTCTTTGCTGGAATCGTCCATCCCGCCGGGCTCCGCCGCTTTGACGGCCCTGGGCGCTTTCGGGCCTTTGGGCGCTTACGGTCCTTTGTCGGCTGTGGGACCCGTGGGCAATTCCGTCTGGAAGCCTTCCGCCTGGATGAAAATGTCGGGTAAGTGGAGCTCCGCCGCCTCGCTGCTGTCCGAACTGGGCGGACCTTTGAGCGAGAAAGGCCCGCTGGGCCGCGGCGGTCCGCTGGGCGACGCCTATACCTCCTTTCCTGAAATCTATAAGGCCGGCGGAACCATGGCCGTGCTCGGCCCCGCCGGTCCGTTGGGCGCTCTGGGCGTTCTGGGTCCGCTGGGTCCCGTGGGCGCGCACGGCTTCAAAGCCGGAGCCGACGGCGGCTATTCGGATAACGGCCGTCCGGTATCCCAGGTGAGCGTTCCCTACGGGGACGGTTCCGCAAGGCGGTTCTCCCTGGTAGAGGTGGTCCCGTCCGCCGCGGCCGTGGGCAGGGTGAACGATACCTCCCTGCTGATAACCGGCGAACTGGGGAAAACCGGCGACAGCGCGGCGTTCAATTTCCTCTCGCGGGAGGAGCAATATATCTCCGTGGCGGCCGTGCCGGAGAAGCAGCTGGACAGTTTTCAGCTGGAGATAGAGAGCGAGGGGAAAGTTATAGCGGTTTCCGATTCCGTGGCGCTCATCAACTGGGCGCATTTCAAGCTGCCGGCCAATACGCGGTTCACCGTTAAAGTAAAACTGGGCGGGTCCTGGCATTATCTCAGCCATACCTACCGCCTGGCCGTCACCGGTTCCACCGCTTACGCGCAATAACTGAAAAGGTAACTACGCGGGGAGCTTGCGGGTCTTTTCGTGGATCCCGAACAACACTATCAGGGCGCTGAGGGCGAGGCCGCCCAGCATGATGTCGAACATGCGGGCATAGTCGCCGTTATGCCAGCTTATATAGTAGCCGATAAGAATGCCGGTGATGAAGCCGCCTATCTGGCCGCCGGTGTTGATAAGCCCGGAGCCGGCGCCCATCACCTTGGGCGGGACCAAATTGACCGGCAGGGCCCACAGGGCGCCGGTGACCATGAAGAGGAAGAAGCCGGCCACGCATTGCAGGATGGTGTAATACACGGGGTCGCTCACTCTGGTGAACAGGAACAGGGAAACCAGGCCCACCAGCTGGCAGGCGAAGACCAGGTATTTCCTGCGCCCGCGGAACCACCTGTCGGAGATATAACCGGCCACGCTGCAGCCCACGGCTCCGGCGAGGAACGGCAGCGAAGCGGCCCAGGCCAGGGCTTTCATGTCCAAATGCTTCACCGCTATCAGGTATTTAGGAAGCCATTGCAGCCAGCCGTACATGCAGATATTGGCCGTCAGACCCACGAAGAACAGCACCCAGATCACCGGCGTCTTCAGCAGGTCCATGAAGCCGGTTTCCTCGAGAGTGACCTCCACATTGGCCAGCGCGGAGGCTGAATCCGCCCGGTACTCCGCCAGCTCTTCCGCAGGAACGGCCTTGTCCGATTCTATGGAATCCCCGACCCACAGGTACATCAGCGCCAGGCAGAGCAGGCCCAGAAGGCCCAGGAAATAAAAACTGGCCTTCCAGCCCCAGGCCGCTATAAGGGGGGCGAGGATGATGGAGGAGAGGCCGGGACCCAGAGCGACCATGGAGAGGATCAAAGCGTTTACGGTGGCGCGGTTCTTTTTGGTGAACCAGCCGCCTATCACCTTCCAGAGGCAGGGAGGGAAAACGCCTTCGCCTATGCCGAAGCAGGCCCGGACCGTAAGCATGGCCATAAGGCCTCCGAGCATCAGGTCGTTGACGCCGAGCAGGCCGGTCAGAACGGACCTGTGAAACCAGGGTTCGGCCACGAAGCCGGTGGCGGAAGTGAAAATGGACCACCAGACCAAAGCGACCAGGATCACCTTTCTGGGCCCGAATTTGTCGGCCCAGATGCCGCCGGGGATCTGGAAAATGGAGTAGCCTAAGAAAAAAGCGCTGGTTATCCAGCCGATATGTATCGAATCCAGGTTCATGTCCTTCTGCATGGAAGGTATGGCCATGGCTATCGCCTGCCTGTCCAGCCAGGCCACGAAATAGGTGACGAAGATCACGATCCCGACGATATAACTGCGCTTGATTTTCATTTTATTAGGTTCAGCTCCATATAAGAGATTTTTCGCCAACCCTTCCGGGTAGATTATACCATTTACAAAAACCGGCTCCCGGCCGGAGGTTATCCTTATGTTATAATCTCGGATACCATATGGAACGATGCTCCGCCTTTTTTTCGCGCTTCTTCAGGTCGGCGGCCGCGGTGGAGCCGGAAGAATTGCGGCCGGCCGGCATGGCGGCGCTCTGTTTCTTTCTGGTGTTCGGCGGCTATTCGCTGCTTAAGCCGGTGCGCGACGCCATGGGCACCGTGTACGGCATGGCGGATATCCACGAGCTGTTCACGGGAACATTCTTCGCCACTCTTCTGCTGGCGCCGCTCTATTCCTGGCTGCTGTCCCGTTTCAAGCTGTCCGGCTTCCTGCCTTGGGTATACGGCTTCGTCGCGCTTTCCATCCTGGCTTTCTATCTGCTTTTTGAGGCTCCCGGCCTGCGCCAGGACCGCCGCCTGGCCGCGGCGTTCTTCGTATGGGTGAGCACCTTCAATATCCTTATAATCTCCGTTTTCTGGACCTTCATGGCGGATATTTTTTCCAGCGCGCAGGCCCGCCGGCTTTTCGGCCTCGTGGCGGCCGGGGGAACCGCGGGAGGAATAGCCGGGCCGCTGGCGGCGGCTTTTCTGGCCGAACGGGTTGGAAATAACAACCTTATGCTGATCTCGGCGCTGGGGTTCATGGCGGCGGCGCTGCTGGTGCGCGCGCTCGCGGCCGGCCGCTGTTCCGGGCCGGCGGGCGGGCCGGCTGAACAGCGGCTGAACCCGGCGGGAAAACCGCTGGACGGCTTCAGGCTGTTCCTCGCCTCTCCCTATCTGATGTGGATAGGCTTTTTTCTGCTGCTGATGACCTGGGTGTCCACCGTGGTGTATATACAACTGGGAGACCTTATCACCGCCGCTTTCTCCAGCCGGGAGGCGCGCACCCGGGCTTACGCCTTAATAGACCTGGCGGTGAACTGTTCCGCCCTTTTCATACAGTTCTTCGGCACCAGCCGGTTCGTCGCGCGCTTCGGCGTGGGAACGGGGCTGCTGCTGAACCCGGTCATAATGCTGTTCGCCTGCGCGGCGGTGGCGTTCTCTCCCGTGCTTCTGGTGCTGGGGGGGATACAGATCCTGCGGCGCGTGGCCGAATACGCGGTGGCCCGGCCGGCGCGCGAGATGCTTTTCACGGTCACGGACAGGGAAAGCAGATATAAGGCTAAAAATGTCATAGACACCGTGATCTACCGTTTTGGGGATGTTTCTTCCGCCTGGCTCAGTTCCCTGGTGCATCCGTACGGGGTGGGCGGCCTGGCCGTTTTCGGCGCGGGCATTTCCCTGGTCTGGCTTTATTCCGCGCGGGTCCTTGGTCTGCGCTATAAAGCCCTCCTCCGGGAATGAGCGGCGCATAATTACTATAATATGGGCATATGATAAACGCCCTCCGGCGCCTGGCGCCGGCGGTTCTGCTCTTCTGCTCCGGCGCGGCTTTCGCGGCCGAGAAGACTATCTATGGGGAAGACGACAGAAGGGAATATTACGAGGCCGCCCCGGAGTGGCGGAAACTGGCCGACTCCACCGTTGCGCTTTTCGATTCCGACAGGGTCTCCTTTTACGGCGTTCTTTCTCTGAACGGCTACGGGGAGTTCGAGAATCTTTGCAGGACCGAGCGGTTTTACGACCAGCCCAAGGGGCCGTTCTGTTCCGGCGCGCTGGTGGCGCCGGACCTGGTGTTGACGGCGGGGCATTGCGTTATGGACGCCGCCGCCTGCGCCCATACTAAACTGGTTTTCGGCTATGCCTTCAAATACCGCGGCGTCACGCCGTCCAGGGTCATGCCCTGGGATGTATACGGCTGCGCGGCCATAAAAGCCAGGGTATACAGCCATGAGGGCGTTGATTACGCGCTTCTGCGGCTGAACCGGCCCGTATATGGCCGCGCGCCGCTCAGGCTTGACCGCGGCGCCGGCGCCGCGGCCGGGGATAAGGTGGTTTCTATCGGCTATCCGCGCGGCCTGCCGCTTAAAGTTATAGGCGGCGCCGCGGTGCGAGACGCTTCGGACCGGGATGTTTTTGTCACCGA
>Ga0074195_1005164_pt1 | contig 9989 bp, 10 predicted proteins | sample EPASupsiteHSE623_FD_64525 | JGI IMG/M metagenome (GOLD analysis project Ga0074195, IMG submission 64525) | Bioremediated contaminated groundwater from EPA Superfund site, New Mexico - Sample HSE6-23 | ecosystem: Environmental > Aquatic > Deep subsurface > Groundwater > Contaminated ... | reverse complement strand
CCGCAAGAGTGGGGATGATAGCCGCTATATGGCGCTTGTGGGGCATGTAGTTATTTCAAAATGTACTTACTCAGTAATTGGTATACCTCATTGATGCTGTTATCCTTCCTGAATTCCTTCCTGATCGGCTCATGCATGCCACTTAACCAAATCTTTAATTCAGCATCTAAATCCAACAACCCGGAACTCTCCTTCGAAAACCGGGTAATGCTTTTGTATGGAATCGATTGATATTCAACCGTAGATCCTGTTAAACCCTGCTTGTCGACAAATATCAGACGTTTGTTCGTGAAGACATACATGTCCCTGATAACCCTGAACGCCCGCTCCAGAACCTCGCCCTCAATCAGAATGGGTGAAAACTCCGCCTGAAGCTTCCCAATTGAAATCTCGGATGCATGTCCCATTATTCCGGATAAAAGTCCCATTCCTTGCTTTTTGGTTAGACTTGAATTGTCTGGATGTTGATCAAGTACTTGTTCTATTCTCGTTATATATTATTGTAATTCAATATACTGAATTAAATAAATCAAGATTTGTTAGGACAAATATAATACTTATTCTTATTCATAATTCCATTTTGTTAATTAAATCACAAAATATTGTCGAGCGGACTCGTAAGCTGATCCAACCCTCGGGTTGTGATGTGTGTATAAATCTGGGTCGTTTTGGGATTTGTATGGCCTAAAAGATCCTGAATATACCGAATGTCGGTGTTGTGTTCCAACAAGTGGGTCGCAAATGAATGCCGCAACGTATGCATGGTGCAATGCTTTAACAATCCCACCTCCCCGCATGCCCGCTTAAGCACATTCTGAATACTGCGCTCGGAATATCTTCCTCCAGCTATACCTTCGAAAAGATATTCCTTCGGATGATATTGCTTGAAATATTCCCGGAGTATCTCTAAAAGCTTGACCGACAATAGTGTAACACGATCCTTCCTCCCCTTGCCCTGGTTAATATGTATCAACATCCTGCCCGAATCAATATCCCGGATCCGTAAACTGAGCAACTCACCCACCCTTAACCCTGCCGAATACGCGGTCATGATAAGGCACTTGTGCTTGAGATTGCTGATGCTGTCAATGATGGCCTTTACCTCCTCCTCATTCAATACCGTCGGAAGGAATTTCTCCTTCCGCGGACGGTCAACATAAAAGGTTTCACGGTTCCTTCCTGCAATCTTTTCGAAATAAAACTTGATTGCATTGATCGCCTGATTCTGATATGAGGTTGAAACACATCGCTCTTCAATAAGATATCTCAGGTAACTCAGAATCTCAGCCTGCGATATCTCCTCTATAGGTTTACCGGAATAATAATTGATAAATTCCGTGAAACAGGCAATGTAAACCTCAACCGTCTTCGGACTGTATCGCAATACAGTCATGCGCTCAAGATAGAGATCCGGACACTGTCGGTAGCCGGGAATCTCCTCCGGCCTTGGTTTTGGCTTCCGCACATGTAATGCCGTGTCTTCTGTGTAATTGAATTTCCAGCCATGGGTAGTGCAATACTGATGCAGCGATGACTGGATCTTCTCGGTGTGTGGCAAACTCCAGCTTAGTGTTTCCGGATCCCAGGCATATAATGGAAATCGCTTGATGTATGACACCATCGCCTTGTCGTATTTGAAATAGAGCCGGATCCGCCCATTTTGTTGACGCACTACAAGCAACTTGTATGGCTCAATATCCGAGGCCAGCAATTTGTGCCTGGCCCCCTTCTCCTCAGTGGTTTGAATTAAAAGCCTTCCATTGAAAAATTGCTTCAATTTCTCAAGATTTTTTGGATAGTTTGGTATTACCCAGCAAAATCCGGCCATATCCCATCTCCCACGAGCAAGTGTCCTGATAAAGGCAATATCACCGTAATTCTTTGGAAGTCGCAATTGAATACTCCTGGGCGTGACGGTGGCGATGACCCTTGGTTGTTGATCGTTGTTTTCAGGTTGCATGATTATGTGTTTTGGTGTTTATATCCCGCCAAATTAGTCTGCCCGTATATTGTAAGGCTGGCTTGATCTGATTGTTGGGACATTTGTTGTTCCCTTAATCAGACTTACAAGGCAAAAGTGAACACCGAAATCACTTTTTTTTCAACATTCAGTAATTTAGAAAAAATCTACTTTATGTCCTTTTTGGTCTGGAAATTCACATCGAATGCTGTTTCCACTTAAAGTGTCCTTGCAGATTTACTGCATGTTGGCAGGATTACGAAAGCAACCTTGTTTATATGCAGTAATATTGAGCCTGTGAATTTGATTTCAATTGCAAATTCAAACAGCAGAAGTATATTTGAATATCCGGACCTGGTTACAACAATACTGATGCTGTTCAATTCTGTGAAATCTTTCCATTTAAAGGGATTGTCGTACTTTTGCATTCAGGCTGAACCGTAAGAATGCAACTTTTTCAAACCCGTACAGCCTGGAAATAGTTATTGGCCTGCGAAATGCAGCAGATTCCTCAGATAAAACAACCATGGTCAAATACAAATATCATCACCTTGGAATCCCGACCACAACACCGGTCCCTGGTGAAAAATACCTGGCGGATTATAAACTATGGCACTGCGGATATGAAAGCAGCGAATTTGGGATCGAATGGATGCGCTATGAGGACGAATGCACCTTGCCCGGGATCGTAAAAACATTGCCTCATGTAGCCTTTGAAGTCGACGACATCTACGAAGCCATCCGGGGAAAAAAGGTGATCATCCAACCGAACAGCCCGTCCGAAGGTAACATCGTCGCATTTATAGAAGAAAATGGCGCACCCATTGAGTTTATCCAGGTACTGCCTTCATCAAATCAATAAAACCAACAGCAGCATACGCTGAACAAACCAGAACCCGATTACATGACCAAGTCACGCGACACCAAACCACACATCGGCATCTTCGGCCGGAGGAACAACGGCAAAAGCTCTCTCATCAACGCCCTTACCGGCCAGGATATCGCCATCGTTTCGGAGGTGGCAGGTACCACCACCGACCCTGTGAAGAAATCCATAGAAATTGCAGGAATCGGGCCCGTGGTCATAATCGATACCGCCGGGTTCGACGACAGCGGCGAACTGGGTTTGAAACGGGTTAACAAAACCAAAGAGGTGCTCAAAATCATCGACATGGCAATCCTGCTGATCACCCACAACGGGTTTGATGAACTTGAACAAAACCTGGTCCTTGAATTCAGGGCAAATGACCTGCCTTTTCTTATCATTCACAATAAATCGGATGAAGAAGAGATCACTCCTGCCCTGGCAACAGTCCTTCGCGAAAAATTTGGCGTTCCGGTGGTTGGATTCAGCGCCCTGGATCCAAAATTAAATCCTCCGGATGGCGATAAGAGTGAATTCCTTCGCTATCAAACAGCCCATACCAATAATATCAGCGAAGTGATCCGGCTCATCAGGGAAACAATTCCCGAAACTGCCTACCGCAAACAAACGCTGGTGGGCGACCTGATCTCTTACGGGGATGTGGTGCTACTGATTACTCCCATCGACATCGAAGCGCCCGAAGGACGGATGATCCTGCCGCAGGTCCAGGTGATCCGTGATGTGCTGGATCATGATGGCATTGCCGTTGTATGCAAGGAACGCGAGGTGGATGCCTTCCTGAAAAAGATGCATCCCAGGCCGGTGCTGGTGGTTACCGACAGCCAGGTGTTTCCGAAAGCCGATGCCGCCATCCCCAAAGATATTCCGCTCACCAGCTTCAGTATTGTACTTGCCCGTCAGAAAGGCGATTTCACAAACTATGTAAAGGGAACCCCTCATCTGTCGAAGTTACGGGACGGCGATCGCCTCCTGATCCTCGAATCTTGCACCCACCACGTTTCGTGCGACGACATCGGCCGGGTCAAAATACCGCGGTGGCTGAACAATTTCTCAGGAAAAAAACTGGAATATGATGTTGTGGCCGGGTTGAGTAAAATTAACCGGCCTATCACCGATTATGCCATGGTGATCCAGTGCGGCGGTTGCATGATCACCCGCAAACAAATCGTTAGCCGCCTTAAACCAGCTATCGATGCAGGAATCCCTGTCACCAACTACGGGATGGCCATCGCCTACGTCCATGGCATTTACAACCGGGCCATCGCCCCGTTCATAACAAACCAACTTGAACCTGCTGATTATTTATAAAACCAATAATCCATCCCGGTTTCCCATCACGTTTCCATCACGTTTCCATCACGTTTCCATCATGTTTCCATCATGTTTCCATCATGGCTTTCCGACATGCTTTCGACATGTTTTCGAAATGCTTCCGAAATGCTTTCGGCATGCTTCCATCATTGCTTTCGATCATGTTTCCATTATGGCTTTCGATCATGTTTCCATTATGGCTTTCGATCATGCTTCCATCGTGGTTTTCCGATATGCTTCCGACATACTTGCGTCATGGCTTTCTGTCATGGGTTTCCGTCACCTTTCGATACGTCGAAGTAAAATTTTCCGTCAGGAGTCACCGATTAAGGCACCGACAATGATACAGGTAACACCTTTCCGTTGAAATACTTATGCCCGTTGATGGCAAAATCGGCAACAAAAGTCGCCATTTGCGCAGGATTCAAAGGAGCCTTGAACCCGGGAAAGGCCTTTGCAAACATCTCGGTCTGCACAGCTCCCAACGCGAGGCAGTTAACCTTGATTTCCTGCTCCGCCAGCTCTTCAGCCAGGATCTCCGTTAAAACAGCCAGCGCCCCTTTGCTCGAGGTGTAAGCTGCCAATCCGGGGAATTTCTTGGTCCCTGAAACACCGCCGATGCTGCTGATGTTAACCACATGCGCTCCCTTGTTCAGCATGGGAAGCAACGCCTGGATCAGGAAAAAAGGGCTCTTGACATTCACGTTGTAGGTGGCATCGAATTCGGTCTGGTCAAATTTCGCAAAGGGTTTATTGATGAGCATGCCGGCATTGTTTACCAGGATGTCGCACTTGTGAATGAAGGTCTCGAGCCGTTGAACGATAAAAGGATAAAACTCGAACTGGTTCAGGTCAAACTCATAGGGAATTACCTTCGCATCCGGGTACATCCTCACACATTCGGCAGCCAATTCCTTGAGGGCCTTCCCATTTCGCGACATGGCCACTATGTGGTTTTGCTTGTGCTTGGCAAGTGTCTTTACCAGTTCGTAACCAACTCCCTTGCTGGCTCCGGTTATTATAATGTTCATCTGTTGCGTTTTTTAATTATTTGATCTCTGTTCCAGGGTACAAATCACTTATAATATGCTTCAGCAGCTTGATTTTGCCAATATAAACAACTTCAATCGCTTAATCTGACTGCATCTTAAAATGATTGCTATGATTCAATCATTCAACACGCTTTAGTTAGCTGTAATTTTTCAAACCCGAACTACAAACGGATCATCGTAAACAACGGGACTTGAACCTGAAACTATTGAAAAACTTTACAAATATATGGAAGAAATGATTAATTATTAGCAACTTTCATGTAACTTTGCACCTGGAATCTGACCAGGAAGTTGCAGCCCGGCATCCTGCGAGAAACCATCAGGTAATCTTTTTTCAATTCACCAAAAACCATCAAACCAGTTACGACATGAAAAAATGCCTTACAATCTTCATTATTCTCCTCTTTGGCGTGAATTTCTCATTCGCCCAGGATGAATCACAAAAACCGACGGTTTCGAAGGCCGTCTATTTCGATGTATCCCCTCCCCTGCGCGACATGGTGCAACAGTCAGATGCATCCATTGATAAATCCTGGAAAGAGGGTATCGTTAAAAATAAGCTGAATTCAATTTCAAACGACAACAGCATTGAAGATTCCCCGGTTGCCGATCCTATAAGGCAATTTTCGTTCGGTGATGCCATAACAGATACAACCATTCAGAATTTTGATGGCGTTGGCCCTAATGGTTCCTATCCTCCCGATACAGACGGCGAAGTGAGCCTAAATCATTACATGCATGTGGTAAATACAAGGTTCGCCGTTTATGATAAAAATGGGAACAAATTACTGGGACCCAGCAACAACAGCGTAATATTCAACGGATTGCCCAATAATTCCAATGATGGAGATGCTGTTTTGCTCTATGATGAAAACGCCGACAGATGGCTCTTCAGCCAGTTTGCGCTCCCCAACTATCCGAATGGCCCGTTTTACGAAAATGTTGCCATCTCCCAAACCAATGATCCTACCGGATCCTGGTACCGCTACCAGTTTTCATTTACCGAAATGCCCGATTATCCAAAATTGTCTGTTTGGGCCGATGGATATTATATGACCATTCGCCGCTTTGCAGCCGGTTCCCTGAACTGGGTTGGCCCGGCAGCCGTTGCAATGGACCGTGATAAAATGCTGGTCGGAGATCCTACCGCAGGTATGATCAAGTATAACCTCCCTTCCTCCTCCGAAGGACCCCTTTCTGCCGACTGCGACAGCCAGTTCCCACCCGCCGGAACACCTTGTCCTGTATGTTACCTTACCGCCAGTACGGTTAAAATTTATGATTTTCACGTTGATTGGGCCACCCCGGCAAATTCATCGTTCATTTCAAACTTTACCATCCCCATCACGGGTTTTGCCACGATGGGCAGCGGAAATGTCATCCCCCAAAAGAATACAAGCCAGAAACTGGATGGTTTCTCGAGAAAAGGAATTATGTTCCGCATGCCATACCGCACTTTCAATGGCTATTCATCCATGTTGTTAAACACAACGGTGAATGTGAGCAGTGTTGCCGGCATTCGCTGGATGGAATTGCGCTACACTTCCGGCGCCTGGAGTTTATACCAGGAGGGCACCTACGCTCCCGGCGACGGACATCATCGCTGGATGGGCAGTATTGCCATGGATTCACTCGGTAATATTGCACTGGGATATTCCATTTCAAGTACAAATATGTTTCCTTCGATCCGATATACCGGCAGATTGGCCGGCGATCCGCTGGGTGTTATGACCATTGCTGAAAAGGGGATCGTAAACGGGGGAGGCTCACAAACAAATTCCGACGGTCGCTGGGGAGATTACAGCGCCATGGTTGCCGATCCCTCCGTCCCGGGAAAATTCTGGTATACCCAGGAGTATTACGCATCAACTTCAAATGCAAACTGGAAAACCAGGATTGCCTCCTTCTCCTTTAGCAACATTTTTTCAACAGTCGCTTCTGCAGTTCCTCAGCTGGTATGCCAGGGAGACTCTTCCCTGCTTAATGTATCGCCCAATGGCGGATCAGGAACCTACACCTATAACTGGAGCTCCATCCCGGCTGGATTCACCTCAACCCTCCAAAGTCCGAAAGTTGCCCCGTCGGATACAACAAAATATGTTGTTACCACCAGTGATGGATTAGTTACACGCAACGACACGGTCAGCGTAAATGTAATGACCATGCCTGTTGTATCAGCCGGGGCCGACACCATCGTTTGCTGGTATGTTACCTCCGTTGATGTGGCAGGAACCGCCTCCAACTATAAGGCATTGGGATGGACTACCACCGGGTCAGGAACCTTTGCAAACGCATCAGCGTTGTCAACTACCTACCAGCCGACCCTGGCCGACAAGCTCGCCGGATCAGTCGATCTCAAACTGGTTGCCATTGCCAATCTGCCGTGTACCGGAAATATATTCAGCATCAAAAAAATAACCTTCGATGCCTGTACCGGGATCGCCGGTGATAAAATTGAAACCGGCCTTACCATTCGTCCTAATCCTGCTCACGGATCTGTCATCATCACATTGAACGGGATAAACAATGCTCCGGCACAGCTGACCATTACTTCAATCGACGGAAAAAAGATCTTCAATGAAACCATTGTCTCGGCCACGACTGCCGTGCAAAAACAAATCGATATCACCGGTTATGCCAGTGGAATCTATGTTGTCCAGCTTAAAACCGGCAAACAGGTTATCACCGAAAAAATGATCGTTCAGTAAAAATGAAAAATTTAAACACTGTTAATTACTTAACAGTGTTTAAATTTTAGTATCTTTGCCAACGATTTTATTGAATCAAAGAGTTCATAAACATACATTAGGTTCTTCAGGGCAGGGTGAAATTCCCGACCGGCGGTAAAGTCCGCGACTCCCGAAAGAACAGGTAATCAACAGATTGCCTTTTTTCAGGGAAACGAGCCGTTGAAACTACGGCACCGACAGTAAAGTCTGGATGGAAGAAGAATCGTATTTAACCTGACTTATTTACCAGTTTAAATAGGATTACGCCCTGTTGCGACCAATGCGACAGGGCTTTTTTTATTATAATCCGGCAGCATGAATAACAATCATCATCAGAATCCTGAACGTTGGCGCCACCACGGCACAATACCTTGCCGGCTTGTCACCATAACAAGATTCAAACTTGCCTTGCAACACAATGAACATTGATCTCAAATATATGAAAAGGGCGGTTGCCCTGGCAAAACGCGGGGCGGGATGGGTGAATCCCAATCCCATGGTGGGCGCGGTACTGGTGAAAGATGGCCGCATCATCGGAGAGGGTTTCCATGAATTCTTCGGTGGCCCTCATGCCGAAGTCAATGCCATTCGCGCTTGCACAGCAGCATCGGAGCAGGCTGAAGGATCGATTCTCTATGTCACGCTTGAACCATGTGCGCACGAAGGGAAAACCCCGCCCTGCGTGAACCTCATCGCCGAACAGAAAATTGCCCGCGTGGTGATTGGTATCACCGATCCGAATCCGCTCGTAAACGGCCAGGGCATCCAGTTCCTGCAGTCCAGGGGCATCCGGGTGGAAGTAGGTGTCATGGAGCCACAGATCAGGGAATTAAATGAGATTTTCATCAAGTACATTCATACCGGACAGCCTTTTGTCGTGCTTAAATCGGCCATGACCCTGGATGGAAAAATTGCCACCGTTACCAATGCCTCGCGGTGGATCACCGGCGAACGCTCCCGCAAGATGGTGCACCACATGCGCCAGCAGCTGAGTGCGGTGATGGTGGGTGTTGACACGGTGATTTTTGACGATCCGATGCTGAATATCAGGATGAAAGGAGAATGGAAGAATCCGCTCAAGATCATCGCCGATACCCATGGACGGATTCCTTTGGAGGCGAAAGTCCTGACCCATGATCCACAACTTACCATTGTGGCTGCCTCGGAACAGGCCGACATGAAAAAACTGAAAGACATTGAACGCAAAGGCGCGCAGGTGCTGATCTGCCCGTTGAAAAACGACAAGGTCGATCTGGCATTCGTTATGAAATCGCTGGGCGCCATGGGCATCGACAGTGTGATGATCGAAGGTGGCAGTACCATCGCCTTTTCCGCATTGCAGGAACGATTGGTCGATAAGGTCGTAAGCTTTATCGCCCCAAAGATCCTTGGTGGGGTCAATGCCCCTACTGCTGTCGGCGGAACCGGCATCTCATCCATGGATGATGCCATCGACCTGGTAAATATGCGAACACGAAAAATCGGACAAGACCTTATGCTGGAAGGCTGGATAAAATAAAAAGAACTGCATGAAAACAAACCTCGTCCCATATCCCATGTCCCATGTCCCGTGTCCCGTGTCCCGTGTCCCGTTTTTCATGTCCCGTGTCCCGATTTTCATGTCCCGTGTCCCGATTTTCGTCCCGCGTCCCGATTCTTTGCTCAACCCAATGTATAATCACTAAATTGTATCGATGTTCACAGGCATAATAGAAGAAACCGGTACGATCAAAGCCATCCGCCATGGATTAGGCTCATCGCAGCTTACCATCGGGGCCGCCATGGTGTTGTCAGATATTAAAATCGGCGACAGCATTAATACAAACGGGGTTTGCCTCACGGTGACTTCATTTGGCCACGACTACTTTATTGTTGACGTAATGCCTGAAACACTGCGCCGTACAAGCTTCAGCGCATTGAATAGCGGGAGCCCGGTAAACCTCGAAAGGGCATTGAGGCTCAGTGACCGGCTTGGCGGACACCTGGTCAGCGGCCACATCGACGGAACAGGAAAGATCATCCGCCGCTGGGACGAGGATAATGCCGTGTGG
>Ga0074195_1005163_pt1 | contig 9992 bp, 7 predicted proteins | sample EPASupsiteHSE623_FD_64525 | JGI IMG/M metagenome (GOLD analysis project Ga0074195, IMG submission 64525) | Bioremediated contaminated groundwater from EPA Superfund site, New Mexico - Sample HSE6-23 | ecosystem: Environmental > Aquatic > Deep subsurface > Groundwater > Contaminated ... | reverse complement strand
AAAGCCGCATATTATTTTATGGGGAGTGGCGGAAGGGGGGGGGGAGGGGGAGGGATGGCCCCCATCGTAAATCAGAAGGGGGGCGTCGGCAAGACGCCCACCGCCGTCAATCTGGCCGCCTGCATGGGCGTGCTGGAAAAAAAGGTCCTGCTCGTCGACATGGACCCGCAGGGGAACGCCACCTCGATGAGTTCCATCACCGCGACCGACTACCGCACCATCTACGACATGATGGGCGACGACAAACTCGCGGCGGTCTACGACACCGAACTGCCCTACCTCAAAGTGATACCGGGGAACCCCGACCTGACCGGCGCCGAGATAGAACTGCTCGATGTCGAGAAGCGCGAATTCGTCCTGCGCGACCTGCTGAAGCGCGTCTCGCGGCACTTCGACCTCATCATCATCGATTCGCCCCCGTCGCTCAACATCCTCACCGTCAACAACATGGCGGCGGCCGACGGGCTCATCATCCCGATCCAGTGCGAATACTTCGCGCTCGAAGGGGTGTCGCGCATCGTGGCGACCATCGAGCGGATCCGCAAGATAAATCCGAAACTGGTGATAGACGGCATCCTGCTGACCATGTACGACAAACGGGTGAAACTCACCTTCGATGTCGAACAGGAGGTGCGGAAACACTTCGGCAAAACGGTGTTCCAGACAGTCATCAACCGCAACGTCAAACTTTCGGAGTCGCCGAGTTTCGGCAAACCGATCATCCTCTACGACATCTCATCGATCGGCGCCAAACAGTATCTCGCACTGGCCGAGGAATATCTCGAACGCATCGGGTAAGGGGGAAAAGGATCATGGCAAAACAACCGGAACAGCGGTCATTCGGCAAACTGGGGCGCGGACTCGACGCCATGCTGCCGACCGCCCGTGAAGAGAGCGTGCTGACGCTGCGCATCGAGCAGATACTGCCGAGCCTCAAACAGCCGCGTTCCTATTTCGACGAGGAACGGCTTAAAGAGCTCGCTCACTCGCTCAAGGAACACGGCCTCATTCAGCCGATAGTGGTACGCCGCGACGGCATGAAGTACCGCATCATCGCGGGAGAACGCCGCTACCGCGCCGCGAAGCTCGCCGGGCTCAAGACCCTGCAGGCGGTCGTCTACAAAGGGGAAAAGGACTACGTCATCGCGCTGGCCGAGAACCTGCAGCGCGAGAACCTCAACGCGCTCGAGGTCGCCGAAGCCTACGCCGAACTGATGAAACGGGGCGACCTGACCCAACAGCAGTTGGCCGAACAGGTCGGCAAATCGCGTCCCGAGATATCGAACTATCTGCGCCTCCTCACTCTTTCCGACAAGGTGAAGAAACACCTCGTCGACAGCACGGTCACCGTCGGCCAGATACGGCCGCTCACGGTACTTCCGGTCGAAGAACAGGACCGTCTCATCGACCGCATCGTCGCCGAGGAACTGACCTCCCGGCAGGTCGAGACGCTCACGCGGCACAAACCGCGGCCGACCGTCGAAAAGGATGAGAGCTTCAGCGATCTTGAACAGGAACTCTCGGCAAAGCTCCAGATCCCGATAAAGGTCCAGCGCAAACCGAAGAAGATCGTGGTCAGCTTCGAGTTCATCAAGATGAAGGACTTCCAGAGTTTCGTGAATGATCTCAAGAAGCGATAAATTCACCCCGGCGCTTTTCCTTCTGATACTTCTCTTCCCCCTCTTCGTTTACCCATTCACCGTTGTGATCGACGCGGGACACGGCGGTACCGACAAGGGTGCCGTCCAGACCACGTTGATCGAAAAAGAGCTCACCCTGCGCCTTGTTCAGAAACTCCGAACACAGCTGGAAAAACGGGGCGGTCTCAAGGTGGTGATGACCCGAGAGGAGGACTTGACGCTGCCGATAGATGAGCGCGCCAAGAAGATCGCTGCGGTCAAGGCCGACCTGTTCATCTCGCTCCACTTCAATATCGATGTCTTCCGGCTCTCGGAAACGCGCGGCATCGAGGTCTACTACCCTGCCGACGATTTCACGCAGGACCCGTCGGATGGGCTGGCCCTCTACCACCGGAACAACCGGTCGTTCGCACTGGGGAAACTTATCCGCGACCGGTACCTTAAATCGGAACTTTTCACCGTCTGGAAACACGACTTCAACATGTTCGCCCAGCGCGATCTCAAGCTCTTCCGCTTGACCGATAACCCCGGCATTCTCATAGAGATCGGGTACTTGACCGCTCCCGAGGATCGCTCCCGCATCGAGAACGAGCAGTTCCTCGACGAAATGGCGCGCTTTTTGGCAACGGCCATTTCGGAATACGCCGGGAAGAAATAATATCCTCGTTTGACAACCTCAGTCCTTCGGCCAGCTCCCTGCGACAGGGAGCTAAGAATCGGAAGGATGCGTGCCGCATGTTTTTGTAGGGGCGAGATTCATCGCGCCCTCTTATTTTTTGAGATCTTCCGCAATGGTGGCGAATTGTTCGAGCGCCGTTTCGAGGTCGGCGGTGATGTCGGCGGCGATGACCTCCGGCGCGGGGAGGTTGGCCGAATCTTCGAGCGATTCGTCCTTGAGCCAGAAGATGTCGAGATTCACCTTGTCGCGCTTGAGCAATTCATCGTAGGTGAAGCATTTGAACCGTTCGCTCTCGGTGCGGCCGTGGCGGTTCTTCGGATTGTAGCACGCGACGAACTCGTCGAGGTCGCTCCGCTTGAGGGTGCTCTCCTTCAGCGTGAAGTGCTTGTTGGTCCGCAGATCGTATATCCACAGCTTTTCGGTCCACGACTTTTCCTGCGCCGGTTTCCGGTCGAAAAACAGGACATTCGCCTTCACCCCCTGCGCGTAGAAGATGCCGGTCGGCAGCCGCAGAAGCGTGTGGACATCGGCCTGTTTGAGGAGCGCTCGCCGTATCGTCTCGCCCGCGCCGCCTTCGAACAAGACATTGTCGGGCAGGACCACCGCCGCGCGGCCGTGCTGCTTGAGGATGGTAAAGATATGTTGCAGGAAGTTGAGTTGTTTGTTGCTGGTCGTCGCCCAGAAATCGTCGCGGTTGATCGTCAGTGATTCTTTCGACTGCTCCCCCGCCTCGTTGACGATGGTGACACTGCTCTTTTTGCCGAAGGGCGGATTGGCGAGGACCATATCGTACTCGCCGTGCTTACCCGACAGCGCATCCTTGGTGACCACCGGCAGATCGTCGTCGGAGTCGCCGCCGATACCGTGCAGCAGCATATTCATCGCGCAAAGCCGCGTTACGCTGTCCACCAGTTCGATGCCGTAGAATGAACCGGTGCGGAGCTTCCGTTTCTGTTCCTTGTCGAGTCCCGCGACTTTGGCAAGGTAGGTGTAGGCGGCAAGGAGAAAACCGCCGGTGCCGCAGGCGGGATCGCAGATCGTCTGACCCGGTTTCGGGGCCATCACCTCGACCATCGCGGCGATGAGGGCGCGCGGCGTAAAGTATTGACCCGCGCCGCCTTTTACATCCTCGGCGTTCTTCTGGAGCAGACCTTCGTAGGCGTCGCCCTTCACATCGGCGTCGAGACTCGACCACTGCTCCTTGTCGATGAGGTCGACGATCAGCCGCCGCAGTTTGGCCGGGTCCTGAATTTTATTCTGCGCCTTGCGGAAGATGAGGCCGAGCATTCCTGTCCGTTTACCGAGTTCTTCGAGGGTGTGGCGGTAGTGGGTTTCGAGGTCGTCGCCGTCCTGTTTGATGAGGATGTCCCAACTGAAGCCTTTGGGGATGGGCGAGGGTTTGTTGTAGGGCGGGCGGCTTTGTTCGTCGGCCATTTTGAGGAACAGCAGGTAGGTCAATTGTTCGACATAGTCGCCGTAGGAGAGGCCGTCGTCGCGGAGGATGTTGCAGTAGTTCCAAAGTTTCTGGACGAGTTGTTGCGGGTTAGTCATGAGTTATATCACCCAGTAAAGAAAAAAAATCTTCTTGACTTCCATGGACACCTCGGTTACCGTGGAAATGGTCTGCTTCGCATGAACCCCGACTTCATGTCGTTGAAGGGTATCCTTCTTAGTGCGAATGTGGGCCGATCTTATTTTCAGCCGTGAGTTTGTTCTTCGGTCCATAGTAATTTTTCCAGTTATCATACTTGCTAGAATCGTAGAGATCGACGATGACCGGTATCTTGTCGCAAAGGTAGTTGTAGTAACGCATCTCCCCGCGCTCGAAGACCCGTTGAATGACCCAACAGAAATAATCGGCGATGTTCAGGAGCGGTTCGGTAAGGTGATTCTGTACATTAAAGACGATGGTCGCTGCACACGCCTTGTCTTCATGGCGTTTCTCGAATCGTTCCTCAGCCTTGCGAAGCGCCTGTTCAAGGTTATGGTTCTTGGTGCTTCTGCCCCGCTCGGCGATATTGAGGACCAGTTTTTTGTCCTTGAGCAGTTTATTCTTCAGCAGATGTGAAAGCATGTCGGCATAGAATTCTTCTTCCCGCCCGTTGTGCTTTCGTTCGTAGAGATCCTGTATCTTCCGGCCGACCACCGCTTCAAAACTGCAATCGACCGTTTGGATGAAATCGAAGAAGTCCTTCCGCACCTCGGGGATGTCGTCGCAGGCATGAAAGTAGAAAGCGCCTTTTTCTATTTTCTTCTGAATGCTGGGGACATCCGCAAAGTATTTGTCGCTTATGATCTTCTGTTGAAGCGCTCGTACCTGTTCGCGGATCGGAGCAAGGTCGCCCTTGAATTTAAGCATGCCGATGATGAAGCAGTTGGAGACGCCGGGGGTGCCGACGATGTTGATTTTGCCTTTGCCGTAGAATGTCGTGTCGCCCGCTTCGTCGAGAAAACGGTGATCGGAAGATATTTTGTTCATAGTCATGCCTTATTTCCCATTATCCGGCCACACCCCCAAAAGAAAACCCGCCGAATTACGCATGCCCGGAAGCAGAGGCGCGGCGGGGGTGATGCGGTGAAGGTAGCAAGAAGTCGGGCGGGTGTCAAGCAAAAGGGGGCGGTGTTTCTGGACGAGTTGGGGAGGGGTGACCATGGGCCAATCACTCTCAAAATGCCTTTTTAAAAACCATAGAAAAGATGTTGTTGTCATAGGGATTTTCTTCGTAAGTCACTGAGGGACGAATGCCTTTTATTCTGTTTACCAGCAATTCGGCATTGTTCATAGCAAGTAATTTTCTGACGACATTTAATCCTATTCCGCCTCCCGATTGCTTTATCTTTTGAGCATAAAATCCAGAATATCCTTGATCAAATATCTTCTCTATCTCATCGTCTTTAATCCTAATGCTCATCATATTGTAATCAATAATAAAAACATCTTTCTTGTCTTCAAATGTTATATCAATTTGTTGATCTGGCAGGCAATATTTGACTGCGTTGTTAATTATGTGGTGCATCGCGATCATTGTGGTATTGTAATCAAGCAAAAGAGAATCTTCGCAATCGTGAACTCGAACATACACATGTTTTTCTGTGAAGTCGATAAAATATGGATAAAGTGAAGCCATGACCATTTTGTGTATTTTGAAATACTTCGGGTCTGTCTTAATAGTCGAACCATACATGTTCGAAAGAACAAACATCTCTGATTTAATAAAAGAGGTATTTTTTAATATTCTGAACAAAGACTTGGCAACATTCTCTGGCTGTTCATAAACATAATCTCTTAAATCATCAATACATTTCTTAAAGGAAACATCTCTCGTTTCCGAATCGGGCAAACAAAGGTACACTTCCTGTAAGTTCTTTGCATTATGTGATTTTATGTTGTGAAATATTCGATCGTATATGTCTCTTGCTTTTTCATATTCTGACTTTTTAATATCAAGCATATCGTCGACAATATCAAAATATGCTTTTACTTTCTTAATAAATCGCTTTCTGTCGCCAAGGTCTTTTGAACTACAACTTTTTATTTCCACATCGTCCTTTTTTGCGGACCACAGAATAACATTCTTGCCACTAAAGTGGCATTTCTTTTCCTTCAATTCATCAAGTTTATTTAAGCAATTCTTACACTCATCTCCAAATGTATTGGTGACCTCCTCTTTGTCCTTTAGAATAAGCAGCCTAAACATGATCACCCCTTTCAAATGTGTTCTCTATTATATTCAGAAACTGTATGGGCTCCGCATCTTTGGGCAATCTAGCGTTTGCCATATCAAACGCTTTATGAAATCGGTCCCCTTCTTTAACAGAGCTATATATTACTAGGTACTTTTCTGGATATTTTTCCTTTAACGCCATAGCCAACCCCAATCCTTGATCCTTAAATCCAAGAGCAATGCCTACTCCTTGTATGTCGACAAAAAAAATGTCTGCCCTTAACACATCTGGCTCATTAAGCGCCTTTATATCCCTCACGCTTTTCGTATTGCGCCATCCTGCTCTTTTTATTATGTCCACCACCTTGAAATCTTTTTCGTCATCAACAAATAAGATATAGACTCGATCTTTGATTCTTTCCGACGACATCTTAGATCCATTTTCTTTCGCTGTTGTAGGTGGTTCTGTTTTCCTATCTTCGCCCCAAATGCGCTTATAAACCTTGTATCCTATGGATATCAAAATAATACCTACTCCACTAAAAATCCACTTAACATTTTCGACAACGACCGGCCACAGGTTCTCCCACATCTTCCCTTCCCTCTTCGTTAAGTTCCTATAGTTCCCCACTGAATGCTTTCTGCAATATGGACTGGCGCAACTTGGTGGCGCGCTGGAGATTTGTTCCGACGAGCGATTCCAGTTCATCGACCATGCTCAACCGGCGCTCGACTTCTTCCACGATGCGTGTCTGTTCGGCGAGAGGAGGAAGCGGAATTGAGAATGGTCGAATGTCACGGATATATATCGCTTGCTGTGCCGTCGATCCCGACAGAAGACCCAAGGTCACCTTGGCTCTGTTCTCCGCCAAGCAAAGAGAAAGATACTTCCCCGATATAGGTAAACAGGGTTTTAAAAGAATAACGCTACCCATCAAACAAAATACCGCATCCGTTTGAACAACACATATTCGTCCGATTGTCGCCCCCCGGCTGACAATAAGGACATCGCCTCTTTCCGGGTCACAGCGCTTGCGGAATTGTTCTGCATCACCAGCAGAGACAAATTTCGGGTCATCGAACAGCACCCCTTGTTCTCGTACATCCTTGGCAGATAACAGACAAACACCTTCATCTGTTGTTGTGGGCGACAAATGTTCTCCATCGGTTATTTTGGAGCATGATTGATCTAAACTAATCCACGCCCATCCTTCCGGCAGTTCGGGAAGATTGGCTGTATCTGGCGCGGCCGGTTCTTTGTACTTGCCGCGACCGGACCAGTTTTTGCGGCGTTCGGTGAGGATCTTTTTCAGCAGTTGTTCGCCGGTTTCGTACTTGCGACCTTTGGCTTTCGCCAGTTCGGCTTCGGTGGGGACGAGTTTTCCTTCGCAGGCAGATTTGAGGACGGCGGCGCGGTAGCGCTTGAGGTTCGCCTGCACGCGTCGTAGCGCCGCGACACCCGCATCCAGCCGCGTGAACTGCTTTTCAATCTCCGCCACGATCCGCTTCTGTTCGGGAAGTTTAGGATACGCAAATGGGAAGTCGCGAAGGATTGAAGGTTTCACCCGCGTCAAAGAGCCACCAACTCCCGAAGCATTGTGCGCCAGAAAGTCTCTGACGGTATGCTGTTGTAAGAAGTAGCACAAAAACTCAGGTTGAACTTCGTCGGTCGAAGGAAAAACAATCCATTCAGTAGACGCGATCTTGGTGTGCTTCGTGAAGTCGTCAACCACCCAAACACGATTGATGCGCGGGTTGATCTTACACAGCAGAACGCTACGCGGTTCAACCAACTGCTTGTTGGAACCAATCTCTTTTCCGCAGACGATTTCTGGATAATGGTCTGGGAAACTCGGAACGCTATAAAGTTCAAATTTCCTGTCCGGTGTTTTACTCGGATTTATACTTTGTCCGCGCTGTCCACAAAGATGATCGAGCGTCAGCTTCTTCCAACTATTCGGAAACTTACTCACTCTGAAATCCTTTGAAGAATTGACAGGTCCGATTTACGCGACACCGTCGCGTATTTCTGAAATTTATTCAGCCCGCTCACGCCGCCAGTACCTCATTGAGTTCTTCAAGTAGCACGGGCAGTTGCTCGCCAAAGAGTTGATGCGCCTTCCCGAGCCCGCCGCGCTGACTGAACGGCGCGTAGTCGAAATCGGCCGACTCTATCGTCAGACTTACCGCGATGTGGTCACGGATGAGCGCCAGCCACGCCACTTGATCGGCGGTGAACGCTATCCCCGCCTTCGCCTTACTCGCGAGCCACCCGTCGAACCGCGCACTCACCGAATCGCCGAACGGCTCCAACACCGGCTGTTGCTCAAGCGCGAACCGGACGATGGCGACCAGATCGGCGAACCGCCCGGGCTGGGACTTGCCCTTCACCTTCGCCGGTTTCACCGCCGCGAAGGCATCCCACAACCGGTCCTCGGTCCACGCCGCATGATGGGCGCGCAGTTTCTTTTCCAACTCCTTCAGCATCGACTCGGTAAGCCGCTGTTTGTAGGGACGGCTGTAAAGTATCTGGAGCGCCGTTATCTCGGCGTGGTGCTGTTCGATGTAGTCGCGGAACGACGAGAGGAGCGACATCGCCTTTTCCTTCGCCGCCGCATCGAATCCGGCGGTGACTACCTTATCTATAGTGGTAGTGTCTATGATCTGCTCCGACTCCCGCTTCACCCGGACGAGCGCATCGCGCAGGGCGGGCAACTCGAACGGGACACAGGCACTGGTGACCAGTTCTTGAGACGCGGTCTCGGGATCGAGCGCGGTCAGGAGTTGCGCCGAAAGTTCGCCGGGGCTCTTCCCGCCGGAGAGCTGTTTTATCTCATCTATCTTTTCACGCGGCGCCTGCCGTTCCAGCCGCGCGAGGCGACCGGCGAGCGAGGTCAGCGCGTCCTCATCCCGTTTGCCGAGGGCGACGCCGAGGAGCAGTTGATCAAGCGGGACGGTCCGCATCCGCTCCAGCGGCCGCGAATCGGTCTTGTCGCTTTCACAGACACCGACCGCGTCGACGATGACGAAGTGGGTCTTGGCGCGGGCATCTTCGCCGCTCACCGCCTGCAACTCGGTCGGGGTGAGCACGCGGGTGCCGCGCCCTTTCATCTGCTCGAAGTAGGTGCGGCTGCGGACATCGCGCAGGAAGACGAGGCATTCGAGCGGTTTGATGTCGGTGCCGGTCGCTATCATATCGACGGTAACGGCGATGCGGAGTTGCGGAGAGGTACGGAACTGCTGGATGAGCCCATCGGCGTGCGCCGGTTTGCCGGTCTCAGGATTCACCGACTGGTAGGTTATCTTCTGAGCGAAGTCGTTCCCTTTGCCGAATACCTCGCGGACGATATGGACGACATCTTCGGCGTGCGAGTCGTCCTTACAGAAAATCAGCGTTTTGGGGACCATCGTGCGGCCGGGGAAAAGATCGGTGGAAAGGGCATCCTTGAACGCCGTGAGGACCGTCCGTATCTGCGACGGGACGACGACCGACCGGTCAAGTTGGGTCGCTTCGTAGGCGACATCTTCGTCGAGCAGTTCCAACCGCCGGACGCGCGTTTCGCGGTTCCGTTTGTCAACATAGAACCCTTTCTCTATGACGCCGCCCTTATCGGTGACCTCCGTTTTTATCCGGTAGACCTCATACCCGACATTGACCCCGCCCGCGACCGCTTTTTCGTGGCCGTATTCGGTGACGAGGTTCTGGTTGAAGAAGCCGAGCGTCTGCTTGGAGGGTGTCGCGGTCAGGCCGACGATGTGGGCGTCGAAGTATTCGAGCACCTGCCGCCACAGTCCGTAGATCGAGCGGTGGCATTCGTCGGTGACGATGAAGTCGAAGGTCTCGATGGGTATCTGCGGGTTGTAGCTGACATCCTTGGGGCGGCTGTCGGCGCTGGACACATCGGCGGTGGAGCGTTCATCGGCATCTTCGGGCAGCTCCTCACCGCGCAGCATCGAATAGAGGCGCTGAATGGTGCAGATGGTGACGCGGGCGACGGTGTCGAGCCG
>Ga0074195_1005160_pt1 | contig 10002 bp, 9 predicted proteins | sample EPASupsiteHSE623_FD_64525 | JGI IMG/M metagenome (GOLD analysis project Ga0074195, IMG submission 64525) | Bioremediated contaminated groundwater from EPA Superfund site, New Mexico - Sample HSE6-23 | ecosystem: Environmental > Aquatic > Deep subsurface > Groundwater > Contaminated ... | reverse complement strand
CAGCATTAAGCCCGGGTGCATCACCACCGCCTGTGAGTACAGCGATACTTTTTACTTTGTTTATCTTGTTCATTTGATCACCTCATCAAAGTATATCGTACCAGTAACTATCTTGGAATATGCCTACACCAGCATAATATAACGTTCGAGAGCAAAACCGCTTCGGGACGCTTCGTTTCTGACGTACTAAGATTACCTTCTATCCAGATACAAAAAATGACACCCCTACTGGTGTCATTTCATGCTAGTACATTATTTTCCAGGCACAGCACTTATTCAGCCAACTCTGCCTGTGATTCTTTATTAAAACCAGTAAGGCCTTTGTACACCCCGCGAATATCACTATCGTCTCCACGATTTTCAAGATAGCGTTCAAGTTTGCGTTTTACCCGTTGCAAGGCATTATCAATCGACTTAACATGGCGCTCTAGTTCAACAGCAATTTCTTGGTAAGACTTTCCATCAAGGTACGACATGAGTACCTTCCATTCGAGATCACTTAAAATCTCGCCCATTTTTTCTTCAATATCAACAAATTCTTCACGGCTAATCACCAACTCTTCCGGATCGGTCACTTTCGAACCAGATAATACATCCAGAAGTGTGCGGTCAGAATCCTCGTCATAAATAGGTTTATTTAAAGAAACATATGAGTTCAAAGGAATATGTTTCTGTCTGGTAGCGGTCTTAATTGCAGTAATAATTTGTCGTGTCACACATAATTCTGCAAACGCCCGAAACGAAGAGAGCTTGTCATTGCGGAAGTCCCGAATGGCCTTGTATAAGCCGATCATGCCTTCCTGAATAATATCTTCACGCTCAGCGCCGATTAAAAAATATGATCTGGCTTTAGCCCGCACAAAATTACGATATTTGTTAATCAAATACTCCAGAGCGACCGTGTTATCATTATCTTTGGCGTCGAATACTATTTCTTCATCAGTCAAGTTGTCAAAACAACCATACAGATCGCGTTGAGTATTTACCCGCATCGCATCGCCCCCACTAGTTTTCTTTTGCTGCGTACGTAGGCCTAGCCCACTTTCTTTTACAGCATTTGCAGATTGTAGAAAATAAAAATGCACTAAAAGCGCTTAGTGCCGCAGCATCGCCGCATCGTCGTCTGTCATTTAGATTATACTTGTTAGAACAAAGTTAGTCAAGCCCATCACGGCGCATGATATCAAGGCGTTGCAAGATATCTTTTTCCAAACGGCTGCCAAGCTCATGGCGGTCTCGCGCTAAAACCTTGCGCGAAAGGTTTTCTGCGATTTCTTTTTTGGCAGCGGCAACACTATTTTTCAGTTCCCGCGCCGATATTCGATACGCTCCAGCCCCCAAAACAAACATTTGCTCAGCCATATCGGAAGTAACCACATATATTCTTTTATTTGAACGAACAAGTCCGTAAACCATCTTTTCAATATAGCTGTCAGCCGTTTCGCCCTCTTTCGTATAGATCACTTCCAACATGCCGATTTGGCTTTGGCTGACACTTTTCCCGGTAGTCATATGAGCATCAAACACTATGATTGTCTTATATCTTTTATATGCGCCATACTCACTAAGTATATCCACAAGTTTATCCCTGGCATATTCAAGATTATCTTTAATTGCGATAAGTTCAGGCCAAGCATTAATCACATTATAGCCGTCTACAATTAACAATTCCATCAAGAGAAATCTCCAATCTTATGGCACCCGGCAGCTTCATGGCGGCTTAAAATAGTACAATTTTCACCCTACCGGCGACGCATCCCCTTGCGGGATTGCACCGTTTTAGCTTCTGGCCCGACTCGTATTACAGTATTATCTGGAGCATATTTGTCATGTGATATGACTTCGCGGCTTACTTCTTTCCCGACGTTATCGCGAATGACGCGGACAACGGTTACCGCATAGCCCGGTTTCCCCGGCTTTTCAACTTTGTTTTCACCAGGGGCAAGAGCAGTGTCCGACTTTTTAACAATTCCTGGCTGAATAATTTGTTCCCCTGTGGTTACAATATCAATATTTTTTTCCAGCACGCGCTGGCCAAATATTCCAACATAAAGCTTGTTGTCAATAGTCTCAGCCATGATCATAATCGGCGATTGGCTGCTGTTTATAAACTTAAGATCTAGTACATCATACGCAACAGTAGCGTCCCTGCCCAGCGGAACGTAAGACAGCGGTTTAGAATGATTGGTTCGTTCGACAATAGCAAGGCCTGCCAGAAGTGCGGCATTATATAAGGTAGAAGAAACCTGACACACACCGCCGCCGACTCCCGGTACAAACTCGCCATTAATTATCTCCATGGCTTCTTTGAAACCCTGCGCTTTCTCCCGCGGTCCAACTGTTTCGTTATAGGAAAATACTTGGCTGGGATACAACAGTTTGCCAGTGATTTTCTGTGCTGATAATTTTATATTGGCGGTACGGTTAACGTCCTCTGCATTAAACTGGGTAGTATACATAGCCACAAGTTCTTTGATACCGGTTTCTGCAAGAGCACTTGCTGTAATCTCGGGATAAACAGGACTCACCGGTAGTGGAATTGTGCTGCCATCACTTCGGTTGAGAGCAAACACTATCTGTTCTTTAAGCGCAGCGACATTAAGTTCGCGTCCCTCTTGCTCAGGAATAATGCCTCCGGACAACAGACTTACCGTTGCATTGCACGGCGGACGGTTAATCGTCTCTTGCAGTTGTTCAATAATACTATCTAATGTGTTTTCATTATACTTGATTTTGAGGGGACTAGACCAGCCCTCTTTCTCCGCACTGCGAATTTCTTTTATTCTATTCCACAGAGAACCTTCTCGTCCGAACTGCCAAACAGCATCGGCTGTTGCTTCAACGTCAATGCAATAATTTAAGTTTTCGGGTTCAATCCGGAAGGTTGCATTTTCATAGGATAATAAAATGGGCCTGGCCTTTTGATCTTTTTGCCACGCGGAAAGCAGTTGAACAACTTCTTCCCGGGTTTTCCCGCCGACCTCAATATTGACAACAGTCACCCCTTGATAAACCTGCTCTGAAAACAAGGGGCGAGATAGAAAAAGAACAGCCACTATTGCCATACTTACCGTCACTGCCAGAATAACGGCCCAACGTTTCACTTTGCTTTCAGCTCCCTTTGCTTAAGAACTTCATAAAGCAATAACGAACAAGCTACCGAAGCATTTAAAGAAGTGATCTGCCCCTTCATCGGAATTTTGACAACAAAATCACAGGCTTCTTTGGTCAGACGACCCATTCCTTCACCCTCACTGCCAACAACAATTACAACTGGCCCTGAAAGATCAGCTTCGTAATAATTCTTGTCTCCGTCCATATCAGCTCCCACTACCCACAAACCCTGTTTTTTTAGTGCTTTAAGAGTCTGCGACACATTACCGATTCTGGCAACAGGAACATGTTCAATAGCTCCTGCCGAGGTTTTTGCCACAGTCTGTGTCAGCGGACAGCTGCGTCGTTTAGGAATAAGCACACCATGAACACCTGTGGCATCTGAGGTTCGCAATATCGCTCCAACATTGTGCGGATCGGCAAGTTCATCCAAAAGCACCAAAAAAGGCTGCTCATTCTTTGCATAAGCGGCCATCAGCATATCCTCGACCTCTACATATGCTACAGGTGCCGCCAATGCTACTACGCCTTGATGCCTTACCCCCGCCGCCAGTTGATCAAGTTTTGCCGTCTCGACCTCTTGGACAATAAGTCCTCTTTCACGAGCCTGACTAACAATTTCGCGAACCGATCCCTGCCGTTCCCCTTTGGCTATAAGAATTTTATTTAATGATCGGCCGGCTTTTAACGCTTCAAGTACACTATTGCGACCCGCAACGATTTCTAATTCATCAGACATTATTCTACGCTCCTTTGGCCAATGCCATTTCAACAGTTATTTTTCTGAATTAAGTCTCCATTTGTCCGATGACTAACCCATTCTAAGACTCCCGTTTCTATAGACGGGAGTAAAGAACAGCTAAGTCCCTGGATAATTCGACTAAGCTTCAGGCGAGGTTACCCCCCATCTGAATCAAGTCTCATTTATTATTATGAAAAAACGGCAGAATATAATCCTGCCGTTTTCATAGTCTTGCCGGAGTATACTGTGATTATCAGGAAACGTCAGCAATATAAATTCCAGGATTAGTTTCCATGTCAATCGTCAGCATTTGGTTAACACGCACACCAGCTTCATTCTTGGTTATTGTAAGAATAGGTTTAGTTCTAAGCGCATCGGCGTAATCGTTGACAATACCTACTGCCTGATTATTTAAACGAACAACCGCTCCCAGCGGATATATTGCCACATTGCTAACCAAAGTCCGAATCAGTTCAGGATTAAAAAAGGCAGCTCCTGCTTTCCCAATTATGGATAAGGTATCATAGACAGATAAGGCTTTACGGTATGGAGTATTTAGTGTCATGGAAGAATATACGTCCGCAATCGCTGTAATCTGTGCAAACTCATGAATGGCATCTTCTTTAGTACCACGCGGATAACCACTGCCGTCAAAACGTTCATGATGCTGCAGCGCACAATTGGCGGAAGCAAGGCTGATTTCCGGATTACGCTGGAGTAGCTCATACCCTTTTTCGGTATGCTGCTTAACTATTGCCATTTCTTCCGGCGTTAATGTCCCAGGTTTATTAAGTATATCCCGCGAAATTGTAATCATCCCGACATCTCGCAGCAAAGCACCCAGCCCCAAATCCCGCAAGCGCATCCCTTCTATATCGCGGCTAATTCCAATCATCATAGCAAAGAAATATCCACATACGGCATGTTTGAACATATAGTCATTGCAGTTTTGCATTGCCGTAAACAGGGGTTGCAGTTCTTTAAGCATGCAGCACTCATCTAAGAGGGTCATTACACGACCTTTAATTGAATCAATTTGTACATACTTGCCTACCCGTATTTCATCAAGAGCCACATGGGCAGCCATAACAAATTCATTTTTGGCATTTTGAGCAGCTACATCATTCTCATCAATCAATAACGCATCGCCCTGCACATAGATATACTTTATATCCAGTTCAGCAATCTTGGAAATATGAAATTCAGTCAATTCAACACCACTGTTTAATATTACCTGACCATTCATTCCGTATACAGGCTGAGCCAATACCATTCCCTCAGCAATACTATTCTGAAGCACACGCCGCACAGCAAATTACCTCCAACAATTCAATATGCTATTTTAAACATACGCATTGTATATGTATGCATTTTTATTATTATCTTGTTCTACTTATTTACAGTAATTCCTGCTAAACGGCCACAAGACATTTGTCCTTCAGGACAATATCCACTTGCTACACAAGTTGGGCCTGCTTTCGCAAACAACCGTGGCGCCACAGACTGAACCTCTGCCAGCATGGCATTGGCCAAGTTGCGTATTTCCCACTGCGCCCGCTGACAGCAGCGCTTTTCAAAAAAGTGCAGCAATGACCGGGCATTCATGGTCACAACGATTTTGGTTTCGGTCGCATTTGCTAGTACATAACGGGCATCTTCCTGGTGCACCCCTAGTGTTACCAGCTCATCATATACTTGTTGTACCTGATTCATCAGTGCCTCGAATTTAGCTTTGGCTTCCGGTCTGGCCGCAACAGTTGGCGGTATTATATACTCAAAACCATGTTCGGCCACATAGCGCTGTGATTGCTGAGAATAGGATGCTATACGGTGACGAACAAGCTGATGGGTTAGCACACGGGAAACCCCTTCAATAGCAAAGGTAAAGCTGGCATGTTCAAAGGTTGACAGATGCCCCATCTCACTTAACTTGCCAATAAGCTTGTCTACTTGTGTTTCAGACATGTTTTGTTCCAATTCCTCTGCCCCGGTTGCCGAGTAACAAAGGCGGGCCGACATTGCTACCGCTCTTTCAGGATCTGGTGTGTATTTGATTAGTTTTACTTTCATCGCAGCAACTCTCCTAATTTGCTATTTAGGGGAAACGTTCGCCATTTCCCGGGAAATAACGGCAAATGCTTTATCAACAATTTCCGACAGTCGTTCTTGCCGTTTTTGCAAATACAAAAAGCCGACAAGAGCTTCAAACCCGGTAGCCCACCGGTATTCTGCAATCGACGCACTCTTAGGCACCGTTGATTTAGCATTGCGCCCCCGCCGGACAATATCTGTTTCCTCCGGCAACAATTCAGCTTCCAATGCTTTAATTGCTTTAGACTGCATGACAGCCGAAACAATCTTTGCATCAAAATTATGAAGCACTCGTACTTTATTCTGTTCATAGGCAAGCAAGCGGCTGCGTACATACAAAGTAAAATAGGCATCCCCAATATAAGCCAGCACCAGAGCAGGCAGACGTTCTACCGGAACATCTGTATATTTGCCTGGTGCAAGCTCGCCTGCTTCATTTATTACAAAAAAATTATCGACTAGTTTTTGAAAGTGGTCAAAATTCACTGTCTTTTCCACCTTACCCCTTGCGGTGAATCTTCAAGAACAATCCCTGTCGCCGCCAATTTATCACGAATTTGGTCAGCAGTCGCCCAGTCTTTTTTCTTGCGTGCTTCCTGACGTATCTCAATAATTATATCCATTAACGCATCTACCAGCTCAGCATTACCGTCTTGAGCTGCAGCGTCTTTGTCATGTAAAATACCTAAAATATCCGCCATCTCTGTATAAACCAGACTTACCTGCTCCAACGCAACAGCATCGAGGTTGGCTTTACCTCCGGTAATTTTACTATGATAGATATTAATTTCTTTTGCGAGTCCAAACATAACGCCAATCGCTAATGCAGTATTAAAATCATCATCCATCGCCGTTTTAAATTCGCTCATAGCTTGCGCCGCTGCCTCTGCCAATACTTGCGCTTCTTCACCACCGGTTGCGGCAGGCAAAGTCTGCAACTGACGCAAATTGGCCTCGGCTGTTTTAAGCCGTTCTAAGCTGCGCCCGGCTTCCTGTAAACGTTCATCACTAAAATCAAGTGGACTCCGGTAATGGGTTGATAATACGAAAAACCGTACAATCTCCGGACGAAAATGCTCCAAAATATCAATTACCAAAAAGAAATTTCCTAACGACTTGCTCATCTTTTCTTCGTTAACAGTTATAAAACCATTATGCAACCAATAGCGGACAAAAGGTTCATGCCCGGTAAACGCTTCCGACTGTGCAATTTCATTTTCATGATGCGGAAACACCAGATCGCTGCCGCCGCCGTGGAAGTCAAAGCTAGCTCCGAGATATTTGTATGACATAACCGAGCATTCGATATGCCAGCCCGGGCGCCCCTGTCCCCAAGGACTTGTCCATGACGGTTCGCCCGGCTTGGCACTTTTCCACAAAGCAAAGTCCATAGGATGCTTTTTTCGGTCATCTACATCAACTCTGGCGCCTGCCTGCATATCCTCAATGTTGCGGCCGCTCAATTTCCCGTAACCCTCAAAAGCCTCCACACTATAATAAACATCGCCGTCAACCACATAGGCAAAGTTCTTGTCAACAAGCTCTTGGACCATGGCTAAAATATCAGAAATATGTTCGGATACCTTAGGGTATACATGAGCGCGGCGAATATTGAGCTTATCCATAACCTCAAAGTAAGAAGCAATATACCGATTAGCAATTACATCCCAAGTAACCTGTTCTTTTTTTGCGGTGTTAATAATTTTATCGTCAATATCGGTAAAGTTCTGAATATGATAAACCTCATAACCGCTATATTCAAGATACCGCCTGATAACATCCCAGGTAATAAAAGGGCGGGCATTGCCAATATGCGGGTGATTATAAGGAGTTACCCCGCAAACATACATTTTTACTTTTCCCGGAGTCAACGGTACAAACTCTTCTTTTTGTTTTGTCAGGGTATTATATACTTTTAGACTCATGTTTTTTTAACTCCTTTTCTAGGTGTCCGATCCGTGCTTCCATTCGCATTATATTGCGCTGCATACAGTTCATCATCTCTACAACCGGATCTGGCAAGTCATCATGTTCCAGATCAATTCCTTCCTGGTCAGGGCGGCCTACTTTTACGCCTTCATGCCATACAATCTTACCAGGTATACCAACAACGGTGGAATTAGGTGGTACTTCCCGCAGTACAACTGAACCCGCCCCAATCTTTGAATTATCGCCAACGGTAAATGAGCCTAATACCTTGGCACCGCTGGCCACAACAACATTATTACCGATAGTTGGATGCCGCTTACCTTTTTCCTTGCCGGTGCCGCCCAGAGTCACCCCCTGATACAACGTGACATTATTGCCGATTATACAAGTCTCACCAATGACTACACCAGTTGCATGATCAATAAATAAACCCTCGCCAATAGTAGCACCTGGATGAACATCGACGCCAGTTAACAAGCGGTTAAAATAGCAAATCATCCGCGGCACCAATACCCAGCCACGCATAAATAAGTAGTGCGAGATACGATACAGCCAGATGGCATGTAACCCCGGATAGCACAATAATACTTCCAGCGCACTCTTGGCAGCCGGATCACGGTCAAATACTACGCTAATATCTTTTTTTATCCGTTTAAACATAGTATCTCCTCCCAGGTTAAAATTAGAGCATTGAGAAACACGGCTTATTTCGAGCTGTAGCAAAGGGATACCGCTTTTAGAAAATATAAAGCCACCATCTCTGTACAGAGACGGTGGCCCGTGGTTCCACTCTGCTTGGATATTAATATACCCCTGCTTAATACTGATAACGGCAGCGACCGGTGTAGCCTACTTATCTTTCAGCTAGCCTGCTAACAGATGCATTTCGGCGATACCTTTCCCAGCACTGCTTACAGCCAGTGACAGCGCCTCTCTGAGGGAGGTAAACACGTACTTCTTCTGATCTTCGCATTTATAACTATTAAACTAAGATTATAAACAAATTATACTAATGTCAGCTTGACCATGTCAAGCTACATTCCTTTATCTGATGACTAACCCGCTCATTAAATCTTAGCAATCAGACTTTCCATTCTTGCCAGTGTGCGTTCTTTCCCTATTAGCGGAATCAGATTAATGAGTTCCGGGCCGTGCATTTTACCGGTTATCGCAATACGAACCGGCATATACACCTTCTTGCCGCCTAATTTCAGTTCTTTTGTGATGCCTTTTAATATGGCCTGTACAGCAGCGGGTTCTACTGGATCCAGCGCAGTAAGTTTGTTCTTGAAAGCTTCCATAACAGTAGGAATGTCTGGATCTTTCATGATCTCGTGCGCTTCCTCATTTTCAAAATGAATATCATCGTTAAAGAATACATCAATATGTTCGGTAATTTGCGCTGCATAGCTGATATAGCCCTGCAATTCAGCAACCACCTTTACCAGCCATTCCTGCTGTTCGGCAGTCAGCTCTTCGCCAACAAATCCAGCAGCACGAAGATGTGGCAGCGCCAACTGGGTCACAAGTTCAGGACTAGCCTGCTTAATATAATGAGCATTGATGTGATTAAGTTTATCAATATCAAATACGGCCGGATTCTTGGCCACGCGATCCATAGAAAATTCCCGAATAAGCTCTTCCTGGCTGAAAATTTCTTCTTCCCCGACAGGAGACCAGCCTAACAGAGCCAGGAAGTTGACAATGCCTTCAGGTAAATATCCCAAGTTTTTATACTGCTCAACCGAAGTTGCACCATGCCGCTTACTCATCTTGGTACGATCCTTGCCCAGGATGAGAGAAATATGTCCAAATTGGGGCAGCTCCAGGCCAAGTGCCTGATACAACAGTATTTGCCGGGGAGTATTTGATAAATGTTCTTCTGCCCGGATAACATGAGTTATTTTCATAAGTGCATCATCAAGTACTACTGCGTAGTTATAAACGGGAATTCCGTCTGATTTAACAATAACGAAGTCGCCAACACCATTGGATTCAAAACTAACAGTATCGCGCACCAAATCTTTAAAAATAATTTGCTGGTTTTCAGGCACCCGAAAACGAACGGTAGGTTTGCGCCCTTCGGTAATAAAGCGCTCACGATCAGCCTGGCTCAATTCACGACA
>Ga0074195_1005156_pt1 | contig 10009 bp, 8 predicted proteins | sample EPASupsiteHSE623_FD_64525 | JGI IMG/M metagenome (GOLD analysis project Ga0074195, IMG submission 64525) | Bioremediated contaminated groundwater from EPA Superfund site, New Mexico - Sample HSE6-23 | ecosystem: Environmental > Aquatic > Deep subsurface > Groundwater > Contaminated ... | reverse complement strand
CCAGAAAACCAAAGATCCGGGAGTTAATTGCCAAGGCTAAACGTGGCGACGAGGAATCTTTTACCTCAGTAGTTGACAGGTTCAAACCGGCGATCAAGAAACATGTTCGCCGTTTAGGTTATGATGATGCGTATTCTGATTTAATTCTCTGGCTAGTAAATGCTGTGCATCGTTATCAACCAAGAAAAAGAAAGGTTAAATTATGAAACTTTGAACGAAGGGGGGTTAATTTAATTACCCCCCATTTCTTCTTTATATAGTAGGGAGCGGGATAACAATTTGGAAAGGAGGTGGATAAGGTGGTTAAATGGTGCTTTCACCAATGACCTTAAAGAAGCTCAGATTATCACCTGGTTTTTAACCGGCCTGCGCCACGAAGCTATTAGATTGGCAAAGAAACAGGAAAGGCTGCGCAAACATGAGCTATTAGTCCTGAACCAACTAATCAACGGTGGTGCTCAGGATCAGCAATTGGAAATGCTTGATACTATTGCCGATTCAAAGGATACGATCGCCGAGGTAGAGGATATTGCATGTATTAATCAAACTCTCTCGTTGTTAACACCACTGCAGAAAAAAGTCATTCAGGAACTAGTCCTAAATGACGCTACCGGAAAAGAATTGGCTGAACAATTAAGAATGTCGCAGCCAGCAGTAAACCGGATTAAAGGCCGAGCTTTGAAAAGACTTAAGAAACTTGTTACCGATCGATTTTTGGGGGTTTCTAACAAATCGTAACCGGGTTAAAACCCGAGAAAGGAGCTACAAAGATGAGTTATTTTGTAATCAACAAAAGTAGTGTGAAAGTACCAGTTTATGACATATACCCCGGCGGAACCGTTATTGGTCACCTCTGGCCACGGGAGGCTTTCGGACTGACTTCATATACTTATGAATTCCCGGGAGTGCGTTTTCGTGATGGTTCCGGCGTAGTACGTGACGGGGTAGTAGATGGGCTTAGTGCACCTGATTTATGGCATGAACCATGTACTGATTATCCTTATGGAACAGCTCCAATTGGTGGCATAACATACTTTACTTTTATGTTTAGAAGGCAAGAGAGCATCTATAGACCTGACGCCTCTTACTGGGGAAGCGTTGCTGCTGGAAGGAGAGTAGCTTGTCAGAATGAAACGTCAGGAACCACCCATCCCGAATGGAAACTAATCAACTACGTTGAGAGTTCAAGTGGTGGTTGGGTACTCGTCGCCGGTAATTACGGATTCGTCAATACCGGTCTCGAAGACGGCTCGACTCCTACCACAATTTCGATGTACGGTACTTGGTAACAAAACCCACCGTAGACTTTTCGCAAAATGATTTTCTGAAAAGCCAGGGATATTGCCTCCCTGGTTTTTCAGTTCTTTAATAATTCCTCGATTTCGAGTGGGTACGCTCCCTCTAAAGACTTCGTTACTCCGAAATACGTCTCTACCCCTTTCCAGTCGGGTGGAGCAACCTTTGGATAGTGTATTGGATAGTTTAGAATCCAGTAGTCAAGGTCGTGAAGGATTTGGTGAGCATAGGCTAAGCCCAAAACATCGTGTTTGTCCACCGCGTGGCGGATTAACTTTTGGACGGTCGTAATATCTTCTTTCGACACCTCTTGGGATACAGCTTTCTTACAGTTTTCCAGCCTTTGGATAAGCACATTCGCATCAATCTCATTTTCTACCTTTTCAGTGTAACCGGGTATCTCCTCAATTGTTCCGGTTCTTTCCCAGAATACCCAACCGGGATTCTTCGGATCTCTTAGTTTTTTATACATTTCATTGGGGTAAACTGCCCTGATTTCAAAAAACAGATGGGTTTCATGAATATTTTTTTTCACAAGTTGTACTTTAGTATTGCCCAAGTTACTCAGGACCTTCTTTTGTACGTTAAGTATTACGGTTTTTTCCGGTAATTTCTTATCGGAACTGTGAAGGTGATCGAGCAGTGAGGGTTGAGGTTCAGGAGCTTTACTTGTTGACTTAAGTCCCGCATCTGCCACTTGATTACCCTGATGTATAACTCCCTGCTCTTGCGTCCGACCACCACACCCAACTGTCAAGACCGTTAAGAGAAGGAAAATAATCACGAGAAATGTTCTAATTTTCATACTATAACCTCCTTTCCCCATGGTACAATATTACACCGCATGTAAAATAATTACAATAGCAAGAATTAGTGATGAAATAAGGCTTAACTGCGGTTGGAGCAGCCTTTGCACTGGAAACTGTTGGCCTTGTACCTTGTTTCAAGGGAGTGTAAATTTGTTTGTGTAAATGGCATTTACCCTGTGTGATTCTAGATACTATAACCGGCTCTTTTTTGCCAGGAGGATAGGGCAATGCTGAGGAGCGATCTCCGCCGCTGAGGTTTACGCCGTAGACACGTTTGCCAAGGTCGTGCGTCAGGTTATGTCTAACCTTTGGCGCTGGCCATTGATAATCACCCAGTTGCTCCCCCAACAGCAGAGAAAGAACAATAATTGGTGTCAATTACCTCTATAGAGGATCTCGCAATATTGAGGATGAAGGGAACTTGAACTAATATTGATCTTCCTCCGCGCGGCGCAAAAGGATTGTATCAAACACAATCCTCTTTTTCTTGAAAAAGAACGTTTACATTTTCGCTGTGATCATCTCTTTATCAGGTAGTCTTGCAAGACAAATCAAAAGTTAGGAGTGATGATCATGTCGACCATGAAATCCGCACAGACCGTATACTACGGTCCCAGCACCAGCACCTACCCCTCGGTAGGCAGTATGTCTCAAAACGAAAATGTAACCGCCATCTGGAAAGAAGGTACTTGGGTGCATATCGAGTACACGGTTACCGGTACCACCAATAAGAAAAGAGGCTACGTCCCCGCTACGACGATAACTATTACCGAGTCGGTACCAACGATCACCAATAGTAACCTTACTAGGTACGTAAATACCAGCGGCACAACTTACACAGGGCCTGCGTCAACCGGATATGTGGCGGCCGGTTCCGTTTCAAGAGGAGAGACAGTCATCTATATCGGCCAGATGTTTAATAGCTATGCGTTCATTGAGTATGCTATTTCCGGCACCTCCCAAAAGAAAAGAGCATATTTTTGCGCCGGCTATCTGTCCACAGCGCCTGTTTCTGATCTGGTTATGAAAGACCCCATCAACAAAAGCAATAACTTTACTGGCGGCGACCATGTAGACTACGCTGTGGCAATTGGAACTCCGGTTTACGCCATGTGTGACGGTACCTTCAGATCTGCATATATTTGGGGAAAAAAATACCAATCCAGTGCTGATTCATACCTTAGTCTTGGCCGAGGAACACGCTTGACGCCTGACTCTGGGTGGAAAACAGCGGACGGCAGAACACCTTCATATATTGAATATGGTCATCTGTCCAGCCTGAGCAGTTATTCCACGCCAAATTATGTTGAGCGTTGCCAGGGCTCTGAAAGCGGTACTAATTACTATGAAAGTACTGTTGTTCTTGCGAACAAGGCTGTCAAATGCGGGGACCTCATTGGCTACAGTGGTAATTCCGGAAACACTTACGGAACAACCGGCGAACATCTTCACATTCAGCTCAGATAAATCATCAGGTCCAAAAAGAGGCTTTCCCAAAGGGGCGGCCTCTTTTATATTGCAGTAAGCATCCGCCCGTAAACGGGAAGTCAGAATACCACCGGTGGTTATTACTCTGCACAGTTAGTATTTTGTTATCTTACATGACTTATATACAAATGGAAAAGTATCATCACCGGATAATGTAAACTGAACAGTGACTTTTTCAGTCATTCTAAGTGTTTTGTTGTAATTCGGCTTGAGGAAAATATCTAGTACGGTTTTCTCAAACTCAGTCTTCTGCATAGCTTCCGTTGTACCAGCGGCATCTCTGATAGCTTTTATATTTGGCGTGGATTCCTCATAAGATAATGAGTAATCCAATTCCCCGAAGAACAAACCATCAAATATCGCCGTATAGATACCATTGGTGTCTTTCGAAATATTTATGAGGCGATAATAGCCGTGTCTCATTGTATCTCCGGGCTTCCTGCAATAAATACCGTTATCATAAGTAAGGTATGAAGAGCCTCGATCGGTATAGTTTATTCTTCCAAAATACTTATTTACCGTTTTTGCAAATTTTTCTTTTGTAAGTACGTCGTCAAAGTTTTCATATTTGGTCTCGTTTCTTGGACTAACGAAGTTCATGTAGATATAAAGCGTAAACTGATCCCAATCCGCTTGTTCCGGTGAAACAAAAGTTGGCAGCATGGACAGTTCATATGTATTCAGACGATAATATCGAAAAAATTGCGAAATCAGATCCTCTGATACTTTGAGATTGTCGTGGATAAGCAAGTTTACTAAATCATTGTTAGAAGTACTGCCCTCAGTAGGCTGCTCAATTGGCGCTTTTGGGCTCTCCTGTGTATTGGGTGTTGTGATTAGATTCTCTCTATCTGCACACCCGGAAAATAATGTCATGGCCAACAAAAAGATCAAACAAATTGCTTTTTTCATATACATGCCCCTCCCAAAGCACTTTCGCATGCATTTTACTTCTGCAAAGGTGGAGGTATGCTTCATAAACCTACCCTATTTCATCTTTTCTTTCTGTTCAAGCATCTGCACAACCTTTTTAAGTCTCTTAGTCGCGGTTTCCTGTTTCTTGGCCGAGCTTATAAAATCTATGAACTTGTTCTTTTGACTGGCGGTAAGGCTTTTAAAAAAGTCTGCCGCTTTTTTGTTTTGCGCTAAGGTTGATTTCAGTTTTTCCGGCATTTCATCTACTTTGTTTTCTGTATCAACTCTGATTGTAACCGAAACCTTATCACCAGCCTGTTTGCCGATTCGCTCCCTTATCGCCTTTGTGATACCAATAATATGGCAGGGCGTTTTTATTTTAACAAGGCTGCCCCGGTATTCGACCTCTTCAAAATCACTCATCTTTATATCCATAGCCCAGCGCGTCCAGTCGCGCTTGTTCCTTTTTGATATAATCCTGCTGATAACCCTCTGCCTCCATTTCCGGACGGCCGGCAGTATAACCGGTGACGATAATCGTCGGCTGCCCATAATCTCCTGTCGACGCATCGTAAAACGGCAGCAGGAAATAATTGTAAACGTTTAAGTGCTGCATCCCCACATCAGCCGCAGAATAAAAACCAATCACGCTTCCCCCACCATGATCTTGAAAGCCTTCAATCAGGATGCCGTGCGCCGGGTCATTGTTCAAGAGGACGCGTTCGGTGCCATCATGGTCGATCATCACGATCTGATCTCCGCCGCTGCGGTTTACGCCGTAGACACGTTTGCCAAGGCCGTGCGTCAGGATGATGTGCCGGTCATCCATACGGAAGGCAGTTAAATCCAGGGTTGGGCGCGCGGTGACCTGTTTTAACCTTCCGGTCCCGCTGTCAAGCACATACAGGCCCGCTTCGCCGTAATAGCGGCCATATCCTTTGGCCTCGACAGTGCGACGGCCATAGTCTGACTGCATATCCTGATCAACTGTGTAAGAGTCGACTGTCGTACCATCTGCAGCATTAAGGCAGGTAATCGTCGTATTTTCCTTTGTGGCAAGCTGTGTCACGGCGCTTTTGCCGTCAAAGCCGAGTACCTGTGTGCCGGTGGCATAAACATGCCCTTTGATGCCGCTTTTGTCCGCAAGATAATATTGCCCGGGGCCCGCGATCAGCATCGCATTATCCGCTACAAAGTAATTCCGGTTTAAGTCCGGGAAAACGCTATTCTGGTAAAATTTGAAGTCCGGCAGCGCAGTCTTAAGCTTGCCGCCTTCGCACATTACAAGATTCAGCGTTTTTGCGGCAGTGGAATGTTCAAACAGATAATCCTTTCCGTCGACGGTTGCGGCATAGGTATACGCCCAGTCATCGCTGCCTTGCGACAGAGCCTTGGATGAAATCATTGTACTCTCCATAGTTTTGCAGTCGATCCTGTACAGATTGACATTTTGCCCCTCTTTGGCGGATGCATAGAAATAAGGAAGCGAACTGTTCGTACCGGTCATGTTATACAGGCCGCCGACATCCGTTTTTCCGACCGTCACGCCGGCAATCGTATTATAGATGTGATCCTCATCGTCAAGATACAGGTATTGTGACGGCAACACGCCCCACGCCGCCTGAAGAAGTTGTTCCGGAGTAAACGCGCCGTGATCGACTAGGAACTGCGCCATTGAGTATGTCCAGTTGCCGTTTCTTGTGTAGGTCAAACCCAGTGCGCGGGTGGACATTCCGACTGCGGCGGCGCGAAAGAAAAAGCCGTTATCCTTGTCCCACAGCTTGACTTCTTCTGCCGTGGCGGTTCCGGTTGCCTCCCAATTATCATTGCCGGCAACGGCGCGGCTCAGAAAAATAGCATATTGCTCAAGGGTGGTGTTCTGCATCGCGCCGTATTTTGTTTTGGTCACGCCCTTGGTCAGTCCGCTTTGATACAGCCAGCCAACATACTTGTCCGCCCACAGAGGTACATCGGTGAACGGGTGTTTCCAGGTTCCGTCCAGCACCTTGTCCTCAGCGCCCAGAAAACGCACCAGCATTACAGCCGCTTCCGCACGGGTCATGTTGCGCTCCAATTCAAAACCTTTTTCCGTGCCCAGAAAAAGTCCCAGCTCTTTTAGCATTTCGGCCTGAGCGTTGGGATCGTTATTGATTCCATCGGTATGTACCCCGGTAACCCAGTATGCGTTGGTGTTATCCAGTTCGATGGCGCTGACAGGCAGTGGGAACAGCATTATGGCCACCAGCAGCATGCCAATCCATTTGATCATTGAGACTCCCTCCAACTCTATTATCCTGTTATACAGGCACATAGGCGCTCGCATGTCTTGGGTATTATTTCTCCTCTGACCAACATGATCCTCCCTGTGAAATTACGGATAATGTTCAAATCAAGCATGCCGGGCAAAATCAAAAACGCCGCAAACCCTTGCGGCGTGGGGCTGTTTTCTGGTTTTCACCTTGTTGCATGCCTGCTCGCCAGCTTACTTATTTCAACCAAAACCAGCGGTGCAATACTCAGGCTGATGACGACCGCCCAGTCGGAAGACCGGAGGAGAGCGGTCTCAAATACATCTCTCAGGAACGGGTGGAACACCACTATCAACAGTGCCGCAGACGATAACAGAAAAGCATAAATCAAACTGCGGTTGGTGCCGAAACCTATGGTAAAGAGGGATTGCGTCATGCTCCGGACGTTAAAGGAATGCACCAGCTGCGACATAGCCATGGTAATAAAGGCCATGGTATGTGCTTCTTCCAGTGTCCGGCCCCACCGGAGAGCCAGAAAGTACGCGGTCAGGGATAAGAGCCCGATCATGAGCCCCTGCCAGAGTATCCTGTACCCCACGCCCCCGGAAAACAAACTTTCTTTGGCCTTGCGGGGCGGCCTCCTCATGATTCCTTTCAGGGGTGGCTCCAGCCCTAGGGCCAATGCGGGCGGCCCGTCGGTAACCAGGTTCAGCCACAGTATCTGGATAGGGCTGAGGGGACTGCCCAGACCGAGCAAAAGAGCCGAAAAGATGGCCACAATTTCCCCGGTGTTGCAGGAAAGCAGGTATTGTATGGAACCGCGGATATTGTTGTAAATGGTTCGGCCTTCCTCCACCGCCCTCACAATCGTGGCAAAATTGTCATCCTGCAGCACCATGTCCGAGGCCTCTTTGGCCACCTCGGTCCCGGTGATCCCCATCGATGCCCCTATGTCCGCCCGTTTGAGGGCCGGGGCATCGTTGACCCCATCACCGGTCATGGCCACCACATGATCGTGATACTTCAGCGCTTTTACGATGCGCAGTTTATGTTCGGGAGACACTCTGGCGTATACCGTGACGCGGTTCACGACATTTTTCAGTTCTTCTTCACTCATTCGCTCCAGTTGGTCCCCCGTCAACGTCTCCTCACCCGGACGCAGGATATCCAGTTCCCGGGCGATGGCCATAGCAGTCTCCAGGTGGTCACCGGTTATCATTACCGTGCGGATGCCCGCCCTGCGGCTCACCGCCACCGCCTCTTTCGCTTCCGGGCGGGCCGGGTCCTGAAGGGCAAAAAAGCCGACAAAGGTCAAGTCCCGTTCCACGGTTTCCGTTGAGAGAGCGGTAGGCAGTTCGGACCATCGGCGTGTGGCGAGGGCTAATACGCGCTGGCCCTCTGATGCCAGTTGCGAGTTGACTTCCAGAAGCCGCCTGCGGGTCTCGTCGTTCAGAGGAACAGGCCCCTCATCAGTCAATACACCTGTGCAGCGACCCAGAAGCACGTCGGGTGCCCCCTTGGTAAAGGACGGGATGGAACCATCGATTTCGTGAAAGGTGGTCATCATCTTGCGGTCGGAATCAAAGGGGATTTCGGCTACCCGTGGGCTTTTCTTGGCAAGCGCCGATCTTGACAATCCAGCTTTGGCCGCTGCAACCACCAGCGCTCCTTCGGTAGGGTCCCCAATCACGCGGTGCCCTTCCCCCGTATCTTCCAACTGGGCGTCGCTGTTCAGCATCCCCCCAAGAAGCATCAGTTTCAGGTTCTCATTGTCGAGAGGTGAAATTTCGTTACTGTCCGGGTCCAGAAACTTTCCAGTGGGAGCATAGCCGGTTCCGGTTACCTGAAACAGTCCGCCGGCAACATAAATGCGGGTAACGGTCATCTCATTTTTGGTCAGTGTACCTGTTTTGTCAGAGCAGATTACAGTGGCCGTGCCCAGTGTCTCGACGGCCGGGAGCTTCCTGATAATCGCCCGGTGCCGGCTCATCCTGGTCACCCCAAGGGCCAGCACAATGGTCACCACAGCCGGCAGGCCTTCCGGGACTGCCGCTACAGCGAGGCTGATAGCCACCAAAAACATTTGCAGCAAATTTTCTCCCCGCCACAGCCCGATCAAGAATACCAGAGCTACAATAACCCCCGCGGCAATGCCAAGTGTCTTTCCCAGCTTGCTTAACCGCTGCTGCAAAGGGGTGGATTCCGGCGCCGCCTCATCCAGCAGTTGGGCGATACGGCCCAGTTGCGTTTTCATCCCTGTTTCCACCACAATGGCTTTACCACGCCCACCGGTTACGGTTGTTCCCATGAACAGCATGTTTATCCTGTCACCTATGGGAACTTGTTCACCCCCGATTACGGCGGGCCTCTTTTCCACCGGCATCGATTCACCGGTCAGAGTTGATTCGTTGGTCCGCAGCGAAGCCGCCTCGATCAGCCTTGCATCAGCCGGGACGGAGTCACCTGCATCCAGCAGTACCAAATCCCCGGGGACAATTTCCTCCGCGCTGACCTGCAGGACCTTACCCCCCCTAACCACTTTAGCCGACGGCTTTGTTATCTCCTTTAAAGCCCTGAGAGCGTGTTCGGCCTTGTTTTCCTGAACTACTCCAATCACTGCATTAAGAGCCACAATAATGAGAATGACAATGGAATCCTCCCATTCGCCAAGAATGGCGGAAATTACAGCAGCCGCGACAAGGATTAAGACCAGAGTCTCCTTCATCTGGCCGATGAACATGGACAAAACGCTGCGGGGAGGTTTTTCCTCAAGGGCATTGGGGCCGTAATCCCTCAAACGCCTGGCTGCCTCTTCGATGTCAAGCCCTACCTCAGGGTCGGTTCCCAGTTCCCGGGATACCTCCTGGACGTCGAGGGAATACCACTTCTTTTCTGCCATTTTTCCCCTCCGCTGAGATGTTAAATGTTTGTACAGGATTAAAGTTATCTCGAGGGGCATTGTTTATACTCTGATGCAAGCCAAAAGCCTCCGGAGGTTATTCCCCCGGAGGCTTCGCTATTGCAGTTATTATTATACAAAATAAGAAAAAATGATATTGATGAGTTCTCTTCTTTGTTTGGTTTCAAACAAAAGTTCTTTCCTGTAGCTTTTCATCATGACCTCCGAGGGATGAAATTTATTGAAAGTGCATCAGGATGTACCGTCGGAACATCGGCTCCACAAAAACATAGCTCCCCCGGGCTGTCTTTTCAATCACAGCCCTGCTGATCAGGTGGTCAACGGCCCGTTTG
>Ga0074195_1005155_pt1 | contig 10012 bp, 8 predicted proteins | sample EPASupsiteHSE623_FD_64525 | JGI IMG/M metagenome (GOLD analysis project Ga0074195, IMG submission 64525) | Bioremediated contaminated groundwater from EPA Superfund site, New Mexico - Sample HSE6-23 | ecosystem: Environmental > Aquatic > Deep subsurface > Groundwater > Contaminated ... | reverse complement strand
ATCCGGAGGTGATTTTCTCCTCGCTCCCGATTGTGGACACGGGCTTAACCGCCTGTGTCCACAATCCGGCCGGGCGCAACTCACGGCTCACCCGTTTACCGCGTTTTCGATCTCGAAAACGCGGTACCCCTGATTTCCGAAGCAGTAGATAACATACTGAAAGATCCTCTCCTCCGGATACTCCCCCTTAAGCCCCTCCACATATCCCGCAAGCTGCTCCGTATCCTCGGGGCGAAGGGTGAAATCCCCGATGCTCGTCTTCATGCGCTTTAGCTCGGCATTGGAGAAGTACTTGAACTCGATCACCCAGCGCATGCCGGCAAACTTTTCGTGGTACTTGCCGATGAATTCCAGGTCGCTTCGCCCCTGCGGATAGGACCTTTCCACGGTGAAGCCGAGCCAGCGGGATAAAAAGCTGCTGCAGAGCTCGAAGAAGGTCGTTCGGTAAAAATTCTCGTTTACCTGCCTGAAAATGGCCTCGGGGAGCTGCGAGACGTATTCCTTCCAGTAGCCTGCAAAAAGGGCCGCCATGTCGAGATTATCCAGGAAGCCTTGCATCATCTCCGCATAGCGGGTGGATATGTCGATGTGGTGCAATTCGTTGAAATACTCGGTAAAGATCTTTTTCATGTTGAGGTTTGGGAGCCTCATGGAAAAGCCGTCTTTAAGGGTGAGCATCCCCAGGTAGAAGAAAGAGACGGGAAAAAAGCTTTTGTCGAAGAACTGGCGCATGTCGAACTTGCTGCTCAAAAGATCCCTGCTGTAGCGGATGGAATCGTGGAGCATGAAATGATCCACGAACTCCTCGGTACTGCCTTCATAGGAAGAAGTGATGCGCCTAACCCAGGATAGGTCGGTTCTCAGGTTGAGGTCCGTCAGAAACTCGGGGATTTTCCCTCCGCCTTCGCAGAACTCGACGAGGAAGTACGTCACGAGAGTTGAGTTGTAGAGGGCTTCCCCCTGGGGATTTATAAAGTGATAGCCGTTGTACTGGTTGCGCAGAATGGAGCTCACCATGGGGCGCGTCGAAGGATCGAAGCCGTAGTCCTTGTAAATTTCATCGAGCAGCCCGTCCACTTCGCTTTGGGTGAACCCCAGCATGGCCTCGAAACGATCATGGAGGGTAATAAACCGGGCTATGTTGAATCCGGATGCGAGCTCATCCATGGTTATGGGAAGTACTCCCGTTATGAAGACATTTGCGATGGCTCCGGTCTTTCGGCCCTCCTTCAAAGTTTTGAAGAAGGTTTTAAGGAAGCTCTCGTCTGCGGTGAGCTCCCGGTAGAGCCGATCCTGGCGGGAGGTGATGAGCTGATTGGCGAAGCTGTCGTATTCGTCGATTATCACGTAAACAGGCGGCAGGCCGTAGCGTTTGACGGCTCGCAGGAGAGCCTCCAGATTGGCGGACGCGCTCTTTTGGAAATCGACGGAAACCCGGTCTTTGAGCCATGCCTCGTACAGTCCCGTCACCCCGTCTATTTTTCCGTTGCAGGTACCATTGAAGCTATCCTGAATGATCTCCAGCTTCCTTCCAACCTCCACGACGGAAAAGTCCAGGTGCAGGACCATGTAGCTGTTTCGCATGGGGGTGGGATTTTGCCCGATCCAGGTGTGTCCGAACAGCTCATCGAAGCGGTCCGTGAGCCTTACGCTGTAGTAGCATTCCAGTATGCGGCACCACAGGGACTTGCCGAATCGCCTGGGGCGCAGGAAGACCGGATTCTCGACAGCCTCCAGCTTTTCGATGTATGGGGTCTTGTCCACGAAATAGCCGCCCTTGGCCACTATCTCCTCATAATCCGCCACGCCGTAAAGAACACGCCGTCTCATGCCTCACCCCTTTCTCATAGTGCTTTTCCATTCGAAGGCCACGCAATAATTATATAATTTTAATAAATTTTATAGGTGCTTTGATCCGTTTATTCTCGACCCATCGCCCAAACCATTTTACGATACTTCGTTCTTCGGTGTTGAAAGGAGCTTTCTCCGCAGTGGCAGGCAGATTCGTTTTCTCGCTTCCCATGATGTCACGCACCGGGGCGGTAGAAACATATTAAACTGATCGAAATCAATAGTAACCGTAGTGAATGGAGTGAGCCCATGAAAGCCCTGCCGGTTAGAGCTCTTCTCATCGAGGACGATGCGGATGATTACATTCTGCTGCGCAGCCTGCTTTCGGATGTTCCGTTTACCCGATACGAACTGGAATGGGTGAAGACATACGATGATGCCGTGGAGAAAATGACACACGGCCAGCATGACATCTACCTCATCGACTACCGCCTTGCGGAGCGCAACGGGCTCGATCTTCTCAGGGAGGCACCCCCCGGAGCCATGGCATGCGGAACACCGGCCATTCTGTTGACCGGACAGGGAGATCGCGCGGTGGATATCGAGGCCATGCGGACCGGCGCGGTGGACTTTCTCATGAAATCAGAGCTCAGCGCCTCGCTGCTCGAGCGCTCGATTCGTTATGCCATCGACCGCAAGCGTTCGGAGAGGATGCTGAAAAAACACGTATGCTTTCTGCAAACGCTCATCGATACGATCCCCAATCCGATCTTTTATAAGGGCGTCGACGGCCTGTATCTTGGGTGCAATAAGGCCTTCGAGCAGTTCTTCGGAAAGACGAGGGAGAATATCGTCGGAAAAAGCGTTTTTGACATCGTTCCCGAAGACCTGGGCAGGATCTATCAGAGAAAGGATGAAGAGCTGTTCCGGCAGCCGGGTGTGCAGACCTACGAGACCTCGGTCCCTTGCGTGGACGGCTGCGTGCGTGAGGTCATCTTCAACAAGGCGTCCTATGAAAATGCCGACCATACCGTGGCCGGCCTGGTCGGCGTTATTCTCGATATTACGGAGCGAAAACGCTCGGAAATGGAGCTGCGTAGAGAACGGGATTTCAACAGGAGCCTCGTTCAGGGCTCCCCGGCTTATTTCGTCGCTCTGGACCCCGAGGGCAAAATACTGATGGCCAATGAAGCGCTGCTCAAGGCTTCCGGTTACACCATGGATGAAATCGCGGGCAAGGATTCCATTACCGGTTTTATCCCGGAAGCGGACCGGGACATTGCCGCCGAAGCACAGAAGAGGGTACTGGAGCTCAAGGAAGACGTCTATGTCAAGAGCCGCATTCTCACGAAAACATGCGGAGAGCTGCTCGTCGGATGGCACGGAAAACCGGTGCTGGACGAGAAAGGGGAAGTTGAATATCATTTTTGGCTCGGGATCGATCTTACGAAGCAAAGGCAGCTCGAACAGCTCGTTATCACCCGCCAGAAAATGGCTTCCCTCGGCCGTGTGGCTGCCGGAATCGCCCATGAAATACGAAATCCCCTCTCAGGCATCAACATGCTTCTCGACGGCATAAGGGAAAGCTTTCGCAACCCTGAAAGCGCGGAGGAAGTCGAGGCGCTCCTCGCCGGGGCTAAGGCCGCTTCCGCCAGAATAGAGTCCGTGGTCAAGAGGGTCCTGGATTTTTCACGGCCTTATGTGCCGCAACTGGAGCCGACAAACATCAATCTCGCCATTGAAAAAGCCGTCGAGCTCTCATCCACTACCCTGCGAAAGGCGGGCGTCCGCATGAAAGCGGAGCTCGCCGGTGATCTTCCACAGGTCCATGTAGACCTCAATCTGATCGAACAGGTCATACTGAATCTCATCATCAACGCGGCCGAAGCGCTGGAGAAGGATTGCACGCGGCGGGAAGTTCGAATTCGTTCGGCCGAGGCGCAGGGTTGTGTCGAAATCGACGTTTGCGATTCAGGGCCGGGGATTCCTGCCGCCATGAGGGACAAGATCTTCGATCCGTTCTATACGACCAAGGATTACGGGTCAGGGATCGGCCTGAGCCTTTGCCACAGGATTATTACGGATCACGAGGGTACGATAGAGGTCGGAGGCTCCGATCTGGGAGGAGCCCGTTTCACCATCCGGATGCCCTTCGAGAAAAGCGGGCGAGGCTGATATGGCTCCTTTTACCGTCTTTATTGTCGACGACGAGGAGAGCATCAGGCAGGGAGTGACCTTCGGCCTGAAGCGGGACTGCGACATCAAAGCCTTCCCCGCGGCTGAAGAGGCTATCGAAGCGCTGAAAGTCGAGCTCCCGGATCTGATTTTGCTCGATATCGGTCTTCCCCGCATGAACGGCGTGGAAGCCCTGCGAAAGATCAAAAAGCTCAATCCCGAGATTCTCGTCATCATGGTAACCGCATACGAAGACATCGATACCGTAATCGCCGCGATGAAGCTCGGAGCCTATGATTATATCGTAAAACCCCTTCAGATGGACTCCCTCAGAATCACGGTCAACAACGCCCTGGAAACCATCGGGCTGCGCAAGGAAATCCGAGCTCTTCAGGAGAAATATCTCGGCGAAAACCTGCCCTGCCTTATCGGGGAAAGCAGCGCCATTCAGGATCTCATGCAGATAGTGGACAAGGTGGCGAAAAGCCCCGACACGCCTGTCCTCATTCTCGGAGAATCGGGAACCGGCAAGGAGCTCATATGCCGCGCCATTCACTGTAAGAGCCCCAATTTCTGCGGCCCCTTCGTCACCCTGAACTGCGCCGCCATTCCAGTGGAGCTGATCGAAAGCGAGCTTTTCGGCTACGAGAAGGGGGCGTTCAGCGGGGCCGGCGCGGCCGGCAAAAAGGGCCTCATCGAGCAGGCCGCGGGGGGCACCCTTTTCCTCGACGAAGTGGGGGATCTCAGCCTCGAAGCCCAGGCGAAGCTGCTCCGCTTCCTCGCCGACGGCGAATACTACAGGGTCGGCGGCACGCGAAAGCTGCACGTTCAAACGCGGATTGTATCCGCAACCAACAAAAACCTCGATCAGATGATAGCAAGGGAGCTCTTCCGGGAAGACCTCTACTACCGGCTCGCCGTAATCAGAGTAGAGGTCCCTTCCCTCACTGAGCGCCGCGAGGACATTTTACCTATCGCCAGGTACTTCCTGGTAGAACTGAGCAAAAAATACGGTAAGCCCTTCCACTCCATCTCGCCCCAGGTTGAAGAATTTCTCAATACCTACCACTGGAAGGGGAATATCCGGGAGCTGCGCAACCTCATCGAGCGGGGCGTTATACTGGGCGACGGGCCGGAGCTCGAGCCCGCGGACATCGGTCTGAAGGATGCGCCGGAGAGCGCTTCCGCGAAGCAGGGAGCAGCCCCGGCCGATTTTCCTCCTTTAACGGATCGTGGAATCGACCTCAAAGCACTTGAGGAGCACTACATCAGGGAAGCCCTGAAGATGGCCGGCGGCAACGACAGAAAAGCGGCCATGCTTTTGAAGATGAATTATTACTCACTGCGCTACCGAAAGAAAAAACTTACAGGCCGGTAGCTTTTTAAGCGGCAACCGGCAGTTGGCCTTTTTGTCAACCGTGGGTTGGCCATATAGCCAACCTGGGAGACGCTAAAATGAGCCCGAATACTTTGTATATTATCGATGATGAGGAGAGTATCAGGCAGGCAGTGTCTTTTTGCCTGGGGCGGGAATATCGCATAAAGGCCTTTTCCACGGCCGAGGATGCATTGAAGGCACTTGAAGACGATCCCCCCGACCTCGTTCTGCTCGACGTTGTACTCCCGGGAATGAACGGTATCGAGGCCTTGAGAAGGATGGTAACCTTAAACCCAGGCATTCGCGTTATTATGATTTCCGGCTATGAAGATGCAGAGATGATCGAGGCCGCAAGGAAGCTTAAAGCATATCATTATATTCTAAAACCCCTCCATCTCGCTACGCTCAGGCAAGTCGTCGGGGAAGTTTTGAGCGGCTCCCGCTAAACAACCCGCATCCCCGCATCTCTCCCCTTTTTTGTCACATGGCTATTTGACCAACACCGAATGCCGTTTTTAAAGAAACGGAGCCGGGAAACCCAGCAAACTCCATTATCTAATTGATTTTATCTTGTTATCCCCTTTTGGCATCTCTTCTGCAGTAAAATACGGCGCGTGGATGCAGTTCGTCTCGGTCATCGATACCTGGAAAAAGGAAAACGATATGTTCCTTCAGCCCGGCAAGGACATGGAGAAAAACGGTATTCTCAACCACTGGTTACTTCCAGGGGATATCGAGCAGTTCGCAGTGGATCACTACAGACTCATGAACAGAACTCTTGAGCTGCTCCGCACTCAAAGCCGGTTTGCCGGAGGGGACGACCCGGCTCAGTGCGCTTTCGGGCAGTGGATGGCAAGCTTCACGACGGACAATGAAGTAATCAAGGCCAGTCTCGATGAGATTGCACCTTTTCACAATAAGGTCCATGAGTGCGTAGGAAGGATAAAGGCCGCGGTGAGTGGAGCCGATACGAAGCGGGGGTTTAAGCTCTACTGGGATGAGATGGTTTCGGCGGTTGAGGAATTTCTAAAACGCTTTGACGTTTTGCGCAATCAGGCAGCGGCGGCGACCGAGCTTTACGCAGGGATGGAAAAACAGGCAGGAGTTGCTGCCTGTGCAAAACAAGGGGAGGCTCTCCTTGTCGGTGGAAACCGGAGGACACCATTCCTCGGGAAGGCTTCGCGGCGCGAAACGGAATTTTCTTCAAGGCTTGCCTCCGTCAGTACGCTGACCTCGCACAGACCCCAAAACGGCAACGGGAAAAAACGCAGCGGAAAACAACCTGTTGTTCGTGAGCCATACAGGCTCATCCAGCCGGAACGGATGATCTCACTCTCTCATAGAGATTTAACGCTATGCGCAACTTTCTCCACTCCCGTCATTCACGCATGCTTTAAGCGGGAATCCAGGGGTTACGGCGGGATGGGTTCCCGCCGGAAGCGCGCGGGAACGACGAAAAGTTGCACATGGCGTAATTTCGAAAATCTCGGCAATTTTTCGTGAGGTCAGGCAGGAGAATCTATTATGGGCGACACCAAAACAAAAGTCCTGTTAATCGAAGACGATGAAGACGATTATGTAATAGTTCGTAATCTGCTCTCCGACATCTCGCCGTCAGGCTACGACATCGTATGGACGGCCGGCTACGATGCCGGCGTGCAAGCCATTGAACACGGTCGCCATGATGTTTGTCTTCTCGACTATCGCCTCGGTGCGAGAGACGGGATTGAGCTTCTGCGGGAAGCCACCGCGAAAGGCCATAGAACACCGATCATCTTCCTTACGAGCCACTTCGACTACCATGTGGACGTTCAGGCGATGCAGGCGGGAGCAACGGATTATATCGTCAAGGAGGAGATGAGCCCGCGTCTTCTCGAAAGGTCCATCCGGTATGCGATTGAGTCCAGGCGCGCCGAGGAGTCGTTGCGCCGGCTGAACCGGACTTTCAAGATGCTCAGCGAATGCAATCAGGCCATGGTCCACGCGGAGAGCGAGGATGAGCTTCTGGAGCGAATATGCCGTATCGTCGTTGAAATCGGCGCCTATCGCATGGCATGGATCGGCTATGCGGAAAAGGACGAACAGAAAACGATTCGCCCGGTAGCGCAGGTGGGGGATGATGGGGGGTATCTCGATGCCGTGGGGGCTGCATGGTCGAATACCGAAGCTGGCCGGGGGCCGGGGGGTACGGCTATACGAACGGGCAAGGCTTGTATCGTGAGCGATACCTCCGGGCACCAGGAGTTTTTGCCCTGGCGGTCTGAAGCGCTCAAGCGAGGCTACAGGTCGGTTATCGCACTTCCGTTGATCGAGGGAGGGCGGACATTCGGGATCCTGGCCATCTATGCCGACGAACCGGACGCCTTTCCACAGGACGAGGTCAAGGTGCTGACAGAGCTGGCGGAAGACCTGGCCTACGGGATCACGGCACTGCGCAGGCGCGCTGAACAGGAGCTTGCGCAAAAGCAAGTCCGTCATGTCCAGAAAATGGAAGCCATAGGAACCCTGGCCAGCGGAATATCCCATGATTTCAATAATATCCTTGGGATTATTCTAGGTCATGCGGAATTGGCCCTGCTCCAATCGCCTCCTGACTCACGGTCGCGCCAATATCTACAGACGATATGCAGCGCGGGCAATCGTGCAAAAGAGCTGGTCACGCAAATTCTCACCTTCTGCCGCGAAACGGAGCAGGAGCGAAGGCCGGTTGGACTCAGCTCCATCGTCAAGGAGGCGATAAAGCTCCTTCGGGCTTCCATTCCCTCAACCATTGAGATTCGCCACAGCATCGAGGCGGATCACGGGCAGGATATCGTTCTGGCCGATCCCATCCAGATTCATCAGGTGCTGATGAATCTGTGTACAAATGCCGGCCATGCGATGAGTGAAAAAGGTGGTCTTCTCGATATAAGCCTCTCCCACGTCCATCTCGACCATGTGGATTTATTGCGGGCTCATGAGAGTCTTTCGAGAGGTGTGGAGCTTGGCCCCGGCCGGTATGTGAAGCTTGCGGTGAGTGATACGGGGCATGGAATCAAGCCTGAAATCATAGACAACATCTTTGATCCTTATTTCACGACAAAAGGGTCCGGCGAAGGCTCGGGGCTGGGCCTCGCCGTCGTCCATGGAATCGTGGAAAGCCATGGAAGCAGCATCCACGTTTGGAGTGAGCCCGGCAAGGGGACGACATTCGAAATATTTTTCCCGTTCGTGGAAAAGGCGGTAGAGGAAAAGACCGTAGCCTCTCCTGAAACAATGCCCACGGGGAATGAGACCATTCTTTTTGTAGATGATGAAGAGAGGCTCGCCTATGCGGCAGAATTGATGCTGGAGTACCTCGAGTACAAGGTTGTTGCGAAAACGTGCAGCATCGAAGCCCTCGAGGCTTTTCGCGCCGATCCCTATCTGTTCGACCTTGTTATTACCGATCTTACCATGCCACAGATGACGGGCATTGCACTCTCGAAGGAGCTCCTCAGCATTCGCCCCGATATTCCTATCATTCTCCTCAGCGGATTCAGCGATGTCTCCTGTATTGAGAAAGCCCGGATGGGGGGTATTCGGGAATTCGTAAGAAAGCCCTTGATGATAGATGTCATGGCCACGACCGTGCGCCGTGTGCTGGATGAAAAGATGCGCTGCGCTGGATCCGAAGATCCGGAGCCGATAATGGAAGGCCATGGTATTATCAGGCCTGCTCTTACTCGCGTTACTACGGAGCAAACGACATGAAGGTTCTGATTGCCGATGATGATATGGTATGTTGCCGGGTCCTTGAGGATATGGTCCAGGAATGGGGATATGAAGCCGTTCTGGCCCATAACGGCAATGAGGCCCTGAACATGCTTCGGGAAAACGATCCCCCTTCGCTTGCAATTCTCGACTGGATCATGCCCGGCATGGACGGTACGGAGGTGTGCCGGAGAATGCGAGACACCGAGCGGATCAAGGGAATTCACATCATCATCCTTACAGCCAAGGGGTGCAAGGATGATATCGTCACGGGCCTCCAGGCCGGGGCGAACGACTACATAACGAAACCCTTCCATAAGGAAGAGCTGCGCGTTCGTCTGGAGGTAGGAAAGCGGGTGGTCGAGCTTCAGGCGGAGCTCGCTGTCCGTATCCGGGAGCTCGAGGATTGCCTTGCTCACATCAAGACTCTCCAGGGAATTCTCCCAATCTGTTCCTACTGCAAAAAAATCCGGGACGACCAGAGCTACTGGCAGCAGGTAGACAGCTACATATCGAAGCATACCAATGTTCAGTTCAGTCATGGGGTGTGTCCTGAATGCTGGGAAAAATATATGCAGCCTCAGCTCGACAGCCTGCGGAAATGACGGCGGCAACGGATGAATCATGCCTAAGAGAATTTTGACCTCATGGCCAATTCGCAGGAAGCTGCTGCTCCTGTTGCTGGTGATATTCCTGCCCGCTTCCGGGATCGTTGTCGTATCGGGCATGGATCAGCGCAGGCATGAAATCGAAGAGGCGGAAAACAATGCGCTGGTGGTGGTGCGCAGTCTTGCAGCGCAGCAGGAGCAGATTGCCATCTCCACAAAGCTAATGCTCAGCACCCTGGCCAACCTGGCCTAGGGTCAAAGGCTCGATGTCGATTCCTGCTATGCCCTGTTTCGTAAATTCAACCCGCGTCACCACTTTCATTCCACC
>Ga0074195_1005154_pt1 | contig 10013 bp, 9 predicted proteins | sample EPASupsiteHSE623_FD_64525 | JGI IMG/M metagenome (GOLD analysis project Ga0074195, IMG submission 64525) | Bioremediated contaminated groundwater from EPA Superfund site, New Mexico - Sample HSE6-23 | ecosystem: Environmental > Aquatic > Deep subsurface > Groundwater > Contaminated ... | reverse complement strand
CATCCAGGCTTCCCATAGCTGCAATGAAATCAGCACTGTTCATGCCATATTCACCGGATGCTTCAAGGGCAACAGTGCGAATACGTTCCGACATATCCAGGCGCGCAGCAGCGTCATCGAATTCAATCGACAACAGCCACTCATCCACACCGAACAAAATGCTCTCACGAATAAGCAGCTTCGCTTTGTCGATCATTAATGGTGATACCTGAGTGAATTCAGGTGATTCGACAGAATCCGCCGCCCAGGTATGCCCAAACTTCGATTCACTGAATGTGTATTCTTCTTTATCGCCGAACGCAGCTCTAACACATGCCCACGCTTCGACACCGCTGATATCAAAAATATCTTTCTGGGTGAGTGGCAACTCTGTTTCTGGCTTACCAGCTACTGTTGGTGTGGCCGTTGCTGGTTGAGGTTTGCTGGTGGCAAATTGTGCCAAAGCCATAAACGCACGCCCTTTTGCCTCCAGTTCTGTACGGTTGATATAGCTGAAACGCTCGCCACGCCATGACTTATCGAATACAGCTATGGCACCGGCAAAAAACGCGCTGGTGGGTTTTTGTTTTTCGTCAGTAGGTACAAACCACACTGGCAGATCGAACCCAATGCGCCCGCGGATGAATACAATGTGATCGGCATCTTCCGGCCACCACGTTTCGCTCGGCGCAGCTTTTATCAGGAATACATAGCGACCGCCCTTTTCGCGCTGGGCTGCTGCGTAGTTCATGATGTGCGTCATGCCGGTGATCGCCTGTTTCTCGTGGTACTGCGAACGGCTATACGGTGGGTTGCCATAACCTGCACCGCCCAGTTCTGCCAGACGTTCAGACCAGTCCTGCGTCAGCGCATTATCTTCGGCGGTGTACCATGCCGGGCACTTCGCGTTGTCGTCGTCAGCAAACAAGTCCAGAACTAATGGACCAAATAGCGCGTTGATACCCCAAAAAAGCAGATCCGGTGTCCGCCACTGATCGCCAACCTCTTTCAGTTCGTGGGCTGGTTTGTTGCGCAGTGCCGCCAGAGCCTGGCAATATTTGTTTAACGTCATCCTCTGAACCCCTCTGGAATCGTTGTTTCAACCGGACCAAAAGCCATCACATCGCGCTTTTTCGCGCCCCAGTCAGCGCGTTTAGGCCGTCCCTTCTGCTCCCAGCGGGTAGCGCTTTGCAGATAGCTCTCGAATTTCTTCGGGCCGAACAGCGTTTCCGGGCGCATGTACTGGTACTGCTCGTCGTTCTCGTGCCAGTGCTCATGCTTCAGGTCGATAACAAGTTGCAGGTCTGCAACGCTGTATCCCTCACGCAGTCGGGCACGGATGTTCTCCAGGGATGTTTTTGATTTCTGATACCGGGATCCGCTGATCTGGTTCAAATGGGTCAGAACCAAAATTGCCTGGTCAGTAATCACGACTTCAGGGTCTGGTTGCGCCGCAACCGGACAAGAGGGTTTTGAAGTTACTTGTGGATCTTGTTTTGATTTTACTGACGGATCCCCGCCAGATTCTGACGGGTCAAAACCGCCATTTTTGCCAGATTTCGACGGGTCAGCTTTTGAGGCGTCAAAATTTGATGCGTCAGATTTTGACGTGTCAGAATCTGACAGTTGAGAAAATGCGGCAGCCTGAAGTTTCGCCACATTCAGGCGGTAAACGTTCGAAGCATTACGGTTACCATTACGGCGCTGTGTACGCGTGAGCCAGCCATCTTTTTCAAGCTTAGCAATTGCCGTTCTGATAGTGCTCGGCCCTGCGCCAAGCTGGCGAGCAATAGTTTCAATGGACGGCCAGCACACTCCCTCATCGCTGCTGAAATCAGCCAGGCGAGCCATGATCGCGACACTAGACAACTTCATGCCCGACGCCGCGCAACCATCCCATACGTAGCCGGTTAATTTAGTGCTCATGATCGTCCGTTATCTCCCTGAACTTTTGCCTGAAATGCTCAAGTGGGCTGAAGCATTCGTGTTGGTAGCCATCACGCAGATAGATAACGCGCTGTGTTTCTGGCTCCCAGCGGATAACACGGACTGGCACTCCGCGGTGGTCTTTGAACCTTCGGTTAAGTTCGCGCACAGGCGTTTTGCCCTCCGGTTGTAGACCCCCACAATTGAAACCGCCCTACTGTGGTTACACGGAACCCAGCGGTTTGATAATCTGCGTTCATACCGAAATAACGGAGTACCCGAAACCGGGATCATCCTGAGTTGCGGTAGACGGTTAAAAGCCGTTAAACTGCTCATGCGGATTATTTCTCCATACTCGAAGAGTTGTTCGCCAAGGCGCCCGGAGCTGCACACTCGCGGGCGTCACTCTTTTCAGCGACACAAAAAACTCGATAAAGAAGCGTTACGTGCTCCTGGAACTTCGCGATAACCTGATAGCTGTTTTCCTCAATCTGAGCACGCTCATCTGCGTCAATTACCCCATCAGCCGTGGCTTTACGCACAAAATTAGAATGACGACCTATCCATTCGATGGACTCCATCAGGCGCTGGTTGATATCGGCGTTATCCAGATCATCAACATCTGCCAGCGGTACAAATACGCCCTGAGAATGGCGCGCAACGGCATCAGCGATATGAGTTGAACCACCAGCACGTTGTAAAACCATTGCCCAGCCCAGTGGGAAGATCTGGTCACCATCAACGCGAAGGCGGTTAAACAATGCGTTCTCTGTCACACCCAACCATTCCGCCGCCTCAGCATATCCACCATGCAGATCGGTAATCGTTTTTTTAATCGCTACCACCAGCCAAGAAGGCTGACGTTCGACTTTCCAAATAGGTTCGTTACCCACGGCTTACTCCTTTTTCCTGTGGTTACTGGTTAGCAGATACGCCTGTAACCTTGTGATATAGGGATGCGTCATACTTAAGTTTCCCATTAGTAATTCTCTCTATTACGAAGGCTTGCTTCTCAGGGATGACCTTTCCCCAACGACATACGGCAGGGTGTGAGATATTCAAAGCAACAGCGGTTTTAGAGATACCGCCAAAATGCTTTACGACTTCGGACTTATACATAGTTCCTCCGGTGTTATGAATGAACTAAAGGTAACAAAAGGTACATTAAATAGCAAACAACAGTTACAGGTAAAGGGTGTAACATTGGTTACATGAAAACAGAGATGAAAGACCGCATCAGATCCAGACGAATCCAGCTGGATATAACCCAATTAGCACTGGCTAAAAAGCTTGGTGTAAGCCGTGTATCGGTTACAAAATGGGAAAACGGCACGACAAAGCCTGATGGTGAGAACCTTCACCAGTTGGCTCAGGCTCTATCAACAACACCAGAGTGGATACTCTATGGAAGCGGTGATGAGGCCATTGACGACACGCGCGTCGTGCCTTTTTTGAACCCCCCTGTAGCTGTACCGATCATATCGGCAGTTCAAGCTGGTTTATGGACGGACAGCTATGCCTGCTCAAGACTTACAGACGTGATTTCCTGGACTCAAACAACTGCAAATGTATCGGATGAAGCGTTTGGGTTAGTAGTCCGCGGGGAGTCGATGACTAACCCGCAAGGACTTCCATCTATACCTGAAGGTTCTATTGTAATAGTCGAGCCTCATTATGGGCAGCTTGATGATCTATATGGGAAAATAGTCGTTGCTATATTGGATGGGACATCAGAAGCAACGGTTAAAAAATTAGTTTGGGATAGCCCCTACTCATACCTAATGCCACTGAATCCGTTATTTAAGCCAATCCAAATTGATGGCAACTGTCGCATTGTTGGAAAAGTTGTACAAATCACTCAAAACATCTAACCCCTTCAAAATTAAGAGCCGAGCATAGCCTCGGCTTTTTTACATTCCCAAAGGTAACATAAAGTACATTGTCCGCTTGACCTAAAAAGTAACTAAAGGTACATTTAAAATCATCAAACGTAATCATTGGTACGTTTGATGAAGATAACAAATGCCTTGTATCACTATTCTGGCGGCCCGGTGTTTTCCCGTTTGTCCGGTAACCGCCAGCCTTTTTCAGGGCTCAACATGAAAGCGCGTTCTGTCCCTTAACCTTTATGGTCAGTCGTTAATCCAAAACTACCGGAGCGCGCTTCCAGTTGCGATGTTAGCTTAAAGAGAGCAACGGACTTCTAAGCCGTGAGTCGTAGGAAAAGTTAACTGATTTAATCTGCTGAAAATAGCGGTATACACGGCAGCGCAGAACCGTACGAATATTTGATATTAAAACCCGGGTGCAGCTGGGTTATATGGAGAATGACGCATGATTCAGATGTTAACTCTTGAAGAATGGGCAACTGATAAATACAGAAGTAATCCACCTAGCGTCTCGACATTGCGCCGTTACGCTAAGCAAAACCTCTTTTCTCCACCAGCTATGAAACAAGGTAGGCTCTGGAGAGTGAGGGAGGATGCAGAATTGGTTGGAAAACTTGCTGCGCCGGTTATCAAGAAATCTGATTCACCAAAATTGCAAAGGATCCTCAGCGATGGCTGCGAGACCACGTAAAAATAATGTATCAATACCTAACCTCTATCCACTATACAGTCGGAAGGTCAATAAAGTGTATTGGAGGTACAAGCACCCTGTAACGGGGAAATTTCACAGCCTAGGTACTGATGAAGTTGAGGCTAAAGCAATTGCTACTGAGGCAAACGCAAGACTTGCTGAGCAGCGTTCAAGACAGGTACTGGCTATTAGCGATCGAATCGCTACCAGCAAGGGTAAAGCAATTACGACTGTTACCTGGCTTGAGCGATACTGGAAAATTCAGGAGGAAAGATTCGCTTCAGGTGATATCAAGGAGAATACATATAAACAAAAAGCCAAGCCAGTTGCACTTCTCAAAGAACGTGTGGGAATGAAACTGATATCTTCTGTTGATGTCAGGGATATTGCTCAAATTCTTGAAGAGTATCTATCTGCTGGCCAACCAAGAATGGCGCAAGTTGTTCGCTCAGTTCTGATCGATGTATTCAAAGAGGCCCAACACTACGGTGAAGTGCCGTCTGGTCACAACCCTGCCCTTGCTACTAAACAGCCCAGGCGCAAGATTACCAGACAACGACTTAGCCTCGACGAGTGGCAGAAGATTTTCGATATCGCGGATAAAAAACATCAGTATATGGGGAATGCTATGCTGTTAGCACTGGTGACTGGCCAGCGGTTAGGTGATATCTCGCGTATGAAATTTAGCGATATTTGGGATGATCATCTCCATGTCATTCAGGAAAAAACCGGGAGCAAAATCGCAATTCCTCTTTCTCTGCGCCTTAATGCTATAGGTTGGTGTCTTCGGGATGTTGTTGCCAGATGCCGTGATTATGCGGTCAGCCCCTATATGGTTCACTTTTTCCGGGCAACATCACAAGCAGAACGTGGCGCACAGGTAAAGTCCAACACCATCACGATGAATTTCAGCAAAGCACGGGATAAAGCAGAGATTGAATGGGGGGACGGTACGCCGGCAACTTTTCACGAACAACGCTCACTGGCAGAACGTCTGTATGAAGTCCAAGGAATCGATACTCAGAAACTGCTAGGCCATAAATCGCCTAACCAGACGGCTCGATATCATGACGACAGGGGCAAAGACTGGATAAAAATTGTTTATTAATAGAGTTCTCATGAAACTCATAATTGACTTCAAATATCTTTTACAGCCCCAAAAGCAGGGCTGTTATTATTAGGCATTAATTTTACTCACTTGATCTTTAATATTAAGCAAAACATCTAACATTGCTTCATTTGTTGATTCATTTCTTGAATGTACTAAAGCATTTCTATACTGAATTATACGTCTAAGATTTGTTTCTAACGGTTGTTTAATTACTCCCATCCTTCCTAAGTCGTTTACAACCAAACTGAGGGGTGTAACATTCGGTTTTCTATAGGCCACCCCAGAATAATATTTTGAGTACAAAGAATAGAGTTCAGCCTCTAAGTCCAAAAACAACCTCATGAATTTACCGTAAAGATAAAAGTCATTATCACCTGAGGAATTAACACCCGATTCGTATTCAACATCATTTGATTTAGGTGTAATATTATAGTCTTCTTTGACACCTAAATCATCCACCATCTCCTTACTAACTTTCGCAATCTGGCCACTACGAAGCGCCATAAGGATAAAGTAAGAAATAAGGACTATCGTAATTACAAAAAAAACTGATGCAAGATTTTTTATAAAAATTTTAGCAAAATAATAAGACAAATCAAATGTCATCAGACTTAAGATATCGATAAATATCGTTACCACGGACATGCAAGTTATTAAAAGTAGAAGAGAGTAATCTTTGATCTGAATTTTAGTAATCACCTCATACAAACTTTCATCCTGCTCTATCAAACGATCTTGGTTATTTCTCAAAAAAACATAACCCGTCAAAGACAAGCCATATACTGCACCAAGTACCTGTGCTTGTGTCGAGAATAAATAAAGGTATTGGTTTTCACTAAGAAAAACGAAAGGATAATTGAATGCAATTATGAGCCAAATTATGGAAACAACTAACACACTAGCTATCAAAATTTTCGTATGAGTCCAAAAAAAACATAATGTAAATTCTAACTTATTTTTATTTTCCATGAGTTTCAATTCCCATTTTGATAACTCTTTTTGATAAATTTTTGATAACCGCTTGTCATCTATCAAAAAATTAACGGGAGCATTAAGCTCCCGTTAATAGATTTAACAATTGCTGCTATTACATGTTTTCGATGATTGCGTCGCCAAATTCGCTACATTTCAGCAGCTTAGCGCCATCCATCAGACGTTCGAAATCGTAAGTTACGGTTTTCGCGTTGATTGCGCCTTCCATACCTTTAACAATCAGGTCAGCCGCTTCGACCCACCCCATGTGGCGCAGCATCATTTCAGCGGACAGAATAATGGAACCTGGGTTCACTTTATCCTGACCTGCATACTTCGGTGCAGTACCGTGGGTTGCTTCGAACAGCGCACATTCGTCACCGATGTTCGCGCCCGGCGCGATACCAATACCACCAACCTGTGCGGCCAGCGCATCGGAGATGTAGTCGCCGTTAAGGTTCATACAGGCAATCACATCATATTCAGCCGGACGCAGCAGGATCTGTTGCAGGAACGCATCGGCGATAACATCCTTAACCACGATCTCTTTACCGGTTTTCGGGTTCTTGATTTTCACCCATGGACCGCCGTCGATCAGTTCACCACCGAATTCTTCACGCGCTAACTGGTAACCCCAGTCTTTGAACGCGCCTTCGGTGAATTTCATGATGTTACCTTTGTGTACCAGGGTAACAGAATCACGATCGTTAGCGATGGCGTATTCGATCGCCGCACGAACCAGACGTTTAGTCCCTTCTTCAGAACACGGTTTGATACCAATACCGCAATGCTCCGGGAAGCGGATTTTCTTCACGCCCATCTCTTCGCGCAGGAATTTAATCACTTTCTCGGCATCTGCAGAGTCCGCTTTCCATTCGATACCTGCGTAGATATCTTCGGAGTTTTCACGGAAGATGACCATGTCGGTCAGTTCAGGGTGCTTAACCGGGCTAGGCGTGCCCTGGTAATAACGCACCGGGCGCAGGCAGACATACAGGTCAAGTTCCTGACGCAGGGCAACGTTCAGAGAGCGAATACCGCCGCCAACTGGGGTGGTCAGTGGGCCTTTGATGGCAACACGATATTCACGAATCAGATCAAGGGTTTCAGCAGGCAGCCAGACGTCCTGGCCATAAACCTGAGTGGATTTCTCGCCGGTGTAGATTTCCATCCAGGAGATTTTACGCTCGCCTTTATAGGCTTTCTCGACAGCAGCATCGACAACTTTGATCATCGGTGGGGTTACATCAACGCCGATACCGTCGCCTTCAATGAACGGGATAATCGGATTTTCAGGAACGTTGAGTTTGCCGTTTTGCAGGGTGATCTTCTTACCTTCCGCCGGAACAACTACTTTGCTTTCCATTCACCTCTCCTTCGAGCGCTTCTGGTTCTGCTCGTCTGTCATCGCGCTGCATGTGCGTTTGCGTCCTGCTGCACGAATGCGTTAGAGCAATTTTTTGTTAATGTTTTGTAATGAGCATGTCAATACTACCCTAATGTTCGTCGCCATGAAAGACACTCGTTCTTAGGCTATAATGCGGCAATTGATATAATCTGAAAATACCATGCAAAAAACTTCTTTTAGAAATCACCGGGTTGAGCGATTCAGCTCACGACAAGTCACCAGGCAGCGTAAAGAAAACCAGCCAAAACGCGTGGTTTTGTTCAATAAACCCTACGATGTTTTGCCACAATTTACTGACGAGGCGGGCAGAAGCACGTTAAAAGATTTTATTCCCGTGCCGGGAATCTATGCTGCGGGCCGACTCGACCGGGACAGCGAAGGACTTTTGGTGCTGACCAATGACGGCGCGCTGCAGGCGCGGTTAACGCAACCCGGCAAGCGTACGGGGAAAATCTATTACGTCCAGGTCGAAGGCGAGCCGACAGCAGAAGCGCTGGATGCGCTGCGTACCGGGGTGACGCTCAATGATGGTCCCACGCTGCCCGCAGGTATTGAAATAGTAGAGGAACCCACCTGGCTGTGGCCGAGAAACCCGCCTATTCGGGAACGGAAAAATATCCCCACCAGTTGGCTGAAAGTTACTTTATATGAAGGCCGTAACCGCCAGGTTCGTCGTATGACAGCGCATGTTGGATTCCCGACGCTGCGCCTCATCCGCTATGCCATGGGAGATTACACGCTGGAAAATCTCGCCAACGGTCAATGGCGGGATGCAACTAACTGAATAAGGAACAGGTATGTTCAAACCGCACGTCACGGTCGCCTGCATTGTGCATGCAGAAGATAAGTTCTTAGTCGTTGAGGAAACAATCAATGGCAAAGCCCTGTGGAATCAACCTGCAGGACATCTGGAAGCGGATGAAACCCTGGTGCAAGCCGCCGCTCGCGAACTGTGGGAAGAGACGGGCATCAAAGCGCAGCCGCAACACTTCATCCGGATGCATCAATGGATTGCGCCGGACAAAACGCCCTTTTTACGTTTTCTGTTTTCTATCGAGCTTGCCAATATGTGCGCTACTGAACCTCATGACAGCGATATAGATTGCTGTCGCTGGGTCAGCGCAGAAGAGGTTCTCTCAGCGCCAAATCTGCGCTCGCCGTTGGTTGCGGAGAGTATTCGTTGCTATCAGAGCGGACAGCGCTACCCGCTGGCGATGATCGGCGAATTTAACTGGCCGTTTACAGAGGGTGTCAAGTAAGGGGCTGCGTGCTAGAATATGCCGCCTTGAAGTTCAATGTCGTGAGTATTCCTATGTCTGAAAGCCCAAAAAAAGTGATCGTCGGCATGTCCGGCGGTGTCGATTCCTCCGTTTCTGCCTGGCTGTTGCAACAACAGGGTTATCAGGTAGAAGGCCTGTTCATGAAGAACTGGGAAGAGGACGATGGCGAGGAATATTGCACAGCGGCCGCCGATCTTGCAGATGCGCAGGCTGTCTGTGACAAACTCGGCATTGAACTGCATACCGTCAACTTTGCTGCAGAATACTGGGACAACGTCTTTGAACTGTTCCTTGAAGAGTACAAAGCGGGCCGTACGCCAAACCCCGATATTCTGTGCAATAAAGAAATCAAGTTTAAAGCCTTCCTCGAGTTTGCCGCCGAAGATTTAGGTGCCGATTATATCGCCACCGGTCACTATGTGCGCCGCGCCGACGTCGACGGCAAAAGCCGCCTGCTGCGTGGACTTGATGGCAATAAAGACCAGAGCTATTTCCTCTACACGCTCGGTCATGAACAAATCGCGCAGAGCCTGTTCCCGGTAGGCGAACTGGAAAAACCGCAGGTGCGTAAAATTGCCGAAGATCTCGGTCTGATTACGGCCAAGAAAAAAGACTCAACCGGTATCTGCTTCATCGGCGAACGTAAGTTCCGCGAGTTTCTCGGTCGTTACCTGCCGGCTCAGCCAGGCAAAATCATCACCGTTGATGGCGAAGAGATTGGCCAGCATCAGGGCCTGATGTACCACACGCTGGGTCA
>Ga0074195_1005153_pt1 | contig 10015 bp, 7 predicted proteins | sample EPASupsiteHSE623_FD_64525 | JGI IMG/M metagenome (GOLD analysis project Ga0074195, IMG submission 64525) | Bioremediated contaminated groundwater from EPA Superfund site, New Mexico - Sample HSE6-23 | ecosystem: Environmental > Aquatic > Deep subsurface > Groundwater > Contaminated ... | reverse complement strand
GCTATGCCGACGGCCGGATGCCGCTGGCCATGGACATGGGCGGCGCCAGCTATTCCCTGCATTACGACCAGGTCGGCTCCCTGCGGCTGGTCACCGACAGCATGGGCGCTGCGCGTAAACGGGGTCAGACCCCGTTTATCCACAGTTGTCCAGTTGTCCCGACATCGCCGGATTGCTCGCGCATTTTCTTCCCCGCCGCGACATTACCCCCGAAGAAGTCCTCCGCCAGATAGAGGTGAGGCATCGGCAAAGAAAAGCCTCCATAGAGTCGGCATATAGGCAACAGAATTCGGATGGATAATGTGACAAAGTAGAACTAGTCCGGGGGAGATAGGGGGCGTGCTGCGTTTTCCCTTTGCGAGCAGTTGAGCTCGGTATAAAGGAAAAAGGAGATTTGTTTCTCATGGGTCAGTCCATCGATCTGTCTGGTTACTGGAGGGTCTATCGTATCTTGGGCGGCCAACGATGCCCATGTAGAGAGGTGGCAACTATCACCGCCCGTGTCCCCTTTCTCATCTTTCAGAAGAGGAAAGATGGTTGACCCTGGCTCTTTCGGACATATGTTGTGATACAAACAATCATCAACTCATGGTGACCAGAATGAAAACAGTCAAAATCGATGAAGATGAATGTATCGGCTGTGAAACGTGCGTGGAATTGTGCCCGGATGTTTTTGCCTTCAATACCGGCAACAGCAAGGCCTATGTCACCACCCCCGAAGGCGGGGATCAAGCGTGCATCGAAGAGGCGATCGCCTCCTGCCCGGTGACCTGCATCACCAACGACGAAGAGTAACCCGGCCGCGCGACTGGGAAATTGCCGGTACGTCGTCCCCACGGCTCGGAAGGTTTTCCGCTGTTGTTTGCTTCCGGGAAAGGCTGCCTCCTGAGGAAATGGGCAGGCCGGGGAAGGGGGGCGGCAGATTGATCGCAGCCCAATTTCCCCCGCGCCTCTTCCGTTTTTCACCGGTTGTTCTCCCTCACCCAGGAGGTGACCATGGAGCTTCCTTCCCGACCCAGCGAATTGAACGTGGTGCTTGGCGGCGAGGCCGGGCAGGGGTTGCAGACGATCGGTCTGGTGCTGGCGCGGACCATGCTCGCCGGCGGCCTGCATGTGATGGTGGTCAACGAGTTCATGTCGCGCATCCGTGGCGGCAGCAATTCGGTGACCCTGCGGGCCGCTCCTCATGCGGTGCGAGCTCTTTCCGACCGGGTCGATTGCTGTGTGCTTTTCGATCGCGACGCCTTGGCGCGTCTGCGCGGACGCTGCGCCGAAACAACGGTGCTGATCGGCGATCCGAAGATTTTCGGAGGGATCGAAGGGATGCAGCCGCTGCCGCTGCACGAACTGAGCGCCCAGGTCGGCGGTGGCCTCCATGCCAACACCCTTGTCTGCGGTTTTCTCGTCCGGCTGATCGGCTGGGACCTGGGGCCACTGGAGACGGCCTTGCGCCGCACCTTCAGCGGCGAGATCCCGCTGGAAAAGAACCTCGCCGCGGCCCGGGCCGGCTGGGAATCCGGGGCTCCCCTGCACGGGCGTTTTCCCCTACCCATGAGGGCGGCCCTGCCCGATCGGCTCATCCTGGACGGGTCGCAGTCCGTCGCCCTCGGCGCGCTGGCTGGCGGCTGCACCTTCATCGGCTCCTACCCGATGTCCCCGGCCACCGGGGTGCTGGTTCATCTGGCCCAACAGGCGCGAGAGCACGGGGTCGTGGTCGAGCAGGCGGAAGACGAGATCAGCGCGATCAACATGGGGTTGGGTGCCTGGTACGCCGGGGCCCGGGCCCTGGTCAGCACCTCGGGCGGCGGTTTCGACCTGATGGCCGAAGGCCTGAGCCTGTGCGGGGCCATCGAATCGCCGCTGGTTATCCACCTGGCGCAGCGGCCCGGTCCGGGGACCGGCCTGCCGACCCGCACCGAACAGGGCGATCTGGAAATCGCCCGCTACTCCGGTCATGGCGAATTCCCCCGCGCCCTCCTCGCCCCCGGTTCCCCGGAGGAGGCCTTTGCCTGCACGGCGCACGCCTTCACCATGGCGGATGCCAGCCAGTCGCCGGTCATCGTCCTCACCGACCAGTACCTGCTTGACTCCCTCTGCGATCTCGATCCCTTCCCCTTGCCGGAAACTGCGCCGGAATCGCGGATTGTCCCCACCGCTGCCGGCTATCAGCGTTTCGCCCCCGGTCCCGACGGCGTTTCGCCCCGCGGCATTCCGGGGTTCGGCACAGGGCTGGTGCGCGTCGACAGCGACGAGCACGATGCCGCCGGCAGGATTACCGAGGATTTTGCCACCCGGACCGCCATGGTCGACAAACGGCTGGCCAAGATGCGCCTGCTCCAGGAAGAGCTGGCAATGCCGCCCCGCCTGCATGGCCCTGCCGGCTACCGCCGGCTGCTGGTCGGCTGGGGTTCGACCGCAGCGGCGGTCATCGAGGCGCTGGCCCAGGTGCCGCTGGCCCAGACGGCCTTTCTCCACTGCGTGCAGGTCTATCCGCTGTCCGCCGTCCTGGTGGCCCATCTGCGCCAGGCCGCGCGGCTCATCGTTATTGAGAACAACGCCACCGGCCAGTTCGCCCGGCTGCTGCGGGCTGAAACCGGCTGTACCGTCGCCGCCCAGTGGCACAAGTACAACGGGCTTGCCTTCAGCGTCGAAGAGCTCATTGCGTTGCTGCGCGAGGAGGAGAAACGATGAGCGAGCATCCCTGGATCTGTCGCGGGTGCGACGTCGCCTGGTGTCCTGGTTGCGGCAATCACGGCATTCTCAAACTGGTCGCTGAAACCCTGGCCGAGCTGCGGCTTGACCCGCAACGGACCGTGCTGGTCTCGGGGATCGGCCAGGCGGCGAAACTGCCGCAGTACCTGAACACCCACTACTTCAACGGGCTGCACGGCCGGGCCTTGCCCCCGGCCACGGCGATCAAGGCCAGCAACCCCCAACTGACGGTGATCGCCGAAAGTGGTGACGGCGACATGTACGGGGAAGGCGGCAATCACTTTCTGCACTGCATCCGCCGCAACCCCGACCTGACCAACATCGTCCACAACAACATGGTCTACGGCCTGACCAAGGGGCAGGCCTCGCCGACCAGCCAGCGCGGGTTCGTCACCCCCTTGCAGGTGGGTGGCGTCATCCTGGAGTCGTTCAACCCCCTGGCCGTGGCCCTCGCCCTTGATGCCTCCTTCGTGGCCCGCGCCTATGTAGGGAACACCGGCGAGGCCCGCGCCATCCTGCAGGCGGCGATTAGGCATCGCGGCTATGCCCTGGTGGACATTTTGCAGCCGTGCGTCACCTTCAATAAGCGCAACACCTATCAGTGGTTTGCGGCCCATACCGCGCCCCTGCCGGACGACCACGATCCCGCCGACCGGGTGCAGGCCTTTGCCCGCGCCTGCGAGGAGGAGCCGCTCCGGCTCGGGATTTTCTATCGCAAGGAAAAACCGGTCTTCGAGGAGCAGTTGGCCGCCTATGCGCACGATTTACGCCCCCTGTTCGAGCGGCGGGTCGATCTGGACAAGCTGGCGGGGACGATGCGGGCCATGGGGTGACTTCCCGGCAGCTCGGAGTGTTGCCGCCGCATTGAATAAACAAAAGCCGCAACCCGTTGTCCGGGTTACGGCTTTCTGTTTTCATGACGCTCTCGATAAGCAGCGGGAGGATGCGCCGACTCGGGCTCTATCCTCCCCAATCGGTCAGCAGCAACAGGCAACCTTGTTGCTCACGCTCTTGTACTTGGCGTAGAGATCATGCGTCTTCTTGCGGAGATCCTTGATCTTCCGCGAGTCTTCATCGGTGACCCAGCGCGGCTCACTGATCGAGTAGATCAACTTGGTCAATTCGTCCAAGGTGTGTTCGGTGGCCAGGCACCATTCGTCTGTGCAGATTGTTTCCATCTCGGCGGTCTCCTTGATGTCTTCTTCAAGCAGACGGATCGAGCGCTCCAAATTCCTGATAAATTCGCGATGGGCCATGGTGAACGACTCCATCATTTCGTTCTGACGTTTCATGGCGGTTCTCCTCTGGTCTGTTATTCATCCTTACCAACAAAACAATATGCGATAATCGGCCGGTGCCGCGAAGAAAGATTCGTCGGGCCAGGAGGGGGGGCGGAGATGCTTCCCGCCGGTGTCCTTGCCGAAAGTTCAGGGGCAAGAACCTCCTTCCTGACACCTACACTATAGGACCGATGGGCGTTATTTCAATTGATAATTATTATCGTATCGATCGAGGCGGCCGTCTGTGGCGGAACACGCTTATTTGCCGGGAAAATTTTACCCCTCACTCGCTTGGAATGAAAAATTGACCGCCAAATCTTGGCTGACGCGCGGTGGTGGCGAAACTAACGCCGGTTTTTTTTCGGTGTTTTCTTGGTCGCCTTGTTTTTGGCCGTGCCGCTTTTTTTCTTTGCCACGGGCTTGGGGTCCTTCACGGGCTGCTCATAATCTTCCTGGTGGAACTCGGCGAACCAGGAGATGTAGGCGTGGACATCGGCGGGCATCCGCGCCTTGACCCAGGTTTGCAGCGCTTCCGCGGCCGCTTCCCTGGTCCGGTCGTTGGCTGCGTCGACATTTTCCAGGGAGATGAATCCCTTGTGGACAATGCCGTCCTCGATGGCCTTGCGGATGATGTCCATGGATTCGCCCGGATGGAGGTCGCAGAGGGTGGCGGTCAGATTGCCCCAGAAATAGGAGTCGCTGGCTGCCTCCTCGCCGGTGAACAACCCCTGGAGGAAGCGGACGACCTCTTCCCGGTGGAACGGCTCGAAGGCCACCACATAGGAGAGGGCCTCCATGGCGGCGCAGCGCACGTACTGATCGGCCTCCCGGTTGGCGACCAGTTCCTTGATCGCTTCCATGGAGCCGCCACTGGTGCGGTAGAGGAGGGTGGGCAGGGTTTCGGTGGTCATGTCGCCCCAGAGGTCGATCAACTGCTCCTCGGGGATGGAAAAGGCGCGGATGAGCAGCCGGTGGGCGGCTGGTTCGCCGAAGTACGACAACAGGGTGGCCGCGTAGACATGGCCGTTGTGCTCTTCCAGGGCATGGCGCAGCGGATTTTCAGCCACTGCCTCGATGATTGTGAGCAGATGCGGAGTGAGCGCCTCCCGGTGGTTCAGGGCCTCGTCCACCTCGTCGCGTAGATAGGTACCGCTCAATTGGTCGAATTTGACGAGCAGGGTCTGGATGGCGGAATCGCTCATGGTGGCGCACCTCGGTGAAAGATGGGGGAGGGACAAAACTGCGGCACTCTATATGCTTTTGCCCCGGGCGTCAACGGAATGCTGGCCCTTGGGCAGGCCTGGTTCAGCGCTTCTGGAGGTGCAGGCGGATGCCGGTGGGGGAATTGCTTGCCTGCACCCCCAAGAGTTCCCGCGCCAAGGACAGACGACGGCCGGTTTGCGTTCAGAAGATCTGGATATGGCTGGTTTGATTGTTCAGCCAGGCGAGCAAGTTTATAGGATCCTGCAACAAAAAAGTCGTGGCTTGTTCCGTGGTCAAGGGACGGCTGAACAGGTATCCCTGGGCTTCCTGGCATTGCTTGCCCCGCAGAAAATCAACCTGTCCTATCGTTTCGACCCCCTCGGCGATCACTTTCAGGTCCATGCCTTCGGCCATGGCAATGATGGCGCAGATGATGGATTGGTCCCGCGCTCCGCCATGGATGCCGCTGACAAAGCTGCGATCAATTTTCAGACAGTCGATGGGCATCTCCTTGAGACGGCTCAAGCTTGAGTAGCCGGTTCCGAAATCATCGATCGCGATTTTGACGCCCATCTCCTTGAGTTGCATCAGGATCTTGGTGATGGCCTGTGTATCGTGCACCAGCAGGCTCTCGGTGATTTCGATTTCCAGAAAACGAGGTTCCAGGGAGGTTTTGGCCAGCACGTCGCTGATCATTTTCAGGAAGTTGGTGTGGGTGAACTGTTTCACCGACACATTGACGGCAATCCGTTGCAAGGGAATTCCCTGATCCAGCCAGGCTTTGGTCTGCTTGCAAGCCGTTCGCAGAACCCATTCGCCAATGACCACAATCATCCCGTTTTCTTCCGCTATGGGGATGAATTCGATGGGTGGGACATGGCCCAGTTCGCAATTCTGCCAGCGCAGCAGGGCTTCCATGCCGCTGACCAGGCCGGTCTGCAGGTCAAACTGGGGTTGGTATTGGAGCATGAATTCGTCCCGCTCGAAGGCTTGCCGGAGATGATTTTCGATGGTCATCCGCTTCAGCGCCGTGGCGTTCATGGACTCCTGATAGTACTTGAACATGTTGGGGCCAAGACGTTTGGAATAGTACATGGCCATGTCGGCATTCTTGATCAGCACTTCCATGGTTTCGCCGTCATTGGGGTAGATGGCGATGCCGATGCTGGGGGTAACGATGACCTGATGACCGCCGAGATGCAGCGGTTGGCCGATATGCTCGGCAATCCGCTGCGCCACTATCCCGGCATCCTCTTCCCGGTTCAATTCAGGGAAGAGCACCGTGAATTCGTCGCCGCCGAGGCGGGCAGCCATCTCCCTGTTTGACAGCTTGGCAACCGTATCGGAACTTCGCAGGCACTTGGTCAGCCGATCGGCTGTCGCCTTGAGCAGATCGTCGCCGATGCTGTGCCCCAAGGTGTCGTTGATGCGCTTGAAGTTGTCCAGGTCGATGAACAGCAAAGCGACCTTGCGTTGATAACGGTGGGCTCTTGCAAGTGTTTGCTTGAGTCGGTCATAGAACAGGGTCCGGTTGGGCAGGCCGGTGAGGCTGTCGTAATACGCCAATTGATTCAGCCGGCCCTGGACTTCACGGTTGAGCTCCCATTTGCGGGTCAGCGCGTGCGCCAGCTGGAGCACTTCCAAGGTATCGAACGGTTTTTTCAGGAAGAGCAGACTGTCGCTTTCCCCCAGCATGCGCCGGATATCCTGCCAGGAATAGTCGGTATAGGCCGTGCACAGCACAACCTGCAGGTCAGGACAGATCTGCCAAAGGTGGCTGATCGTTTCAATGCCGTCCCAGCCCGGCGGCATGCGGCTGTCCACAAAAGCCAAGGCATACGGCCGTCCCTCTTCCTGGGCCTGTTGTGCCATTTCGAGCCCTTTTTGGCCTTGGCCGGCGCAGTCAAGGTCAAACGAAACGGTGACCTCGGATTGCCCCTCGGAGCCGAAAAGCGCTGATCGCATGTCCTGGAGCGCATTCGACGGAGAGGTCGGGCGCAGGATTTTACCAAAATCTTCATGGATCGAGGGGTTGTCGTCGATGACGAGGATGCGGGGAGACGGCGGTCTGTTGGTTGCGTTCATGCATCGGCACCAGGGGAACAGGGGAGATCAAGGGTGAAAGTCGCGCCACAGCCGGGGCCTGCACTGGTCACCGTCAGGCTGCCCCCGAGTTCCCGAGCGGCCAGGGCGCAGCTATGCAGACCAAATCCGTGTCCGGTCGTGCGGGTGGTGAAACCGTATTGAAAAATACGGGTCAGGTTTTCCGGGGCAATGCCGATGCCGTTGTCGGAGACCTGCAGGCTGACTTTCGTCTGATCAGGACTGAAGACACGCAACGAAATCCATTTTTCCTTGGTGTCCGCATCGTTGCAGGCATGCCGGGCATTGTTGATCAGGTTGACGAGAACCTGGAGAACCTTGTGCTTATCCACGGTGCATGCCGGGACAGCCTGGTACTCGCGCCGCACCGTGATGTTGTGCTGGGAGAGTTCGTCACTGTCGAGCTTGACGGCATCCTCCATCAGTTGTGCCGGCGGGAGCGTCTCACGGACCGAGGCGGCCTGGCTGTACTTTTGCTGCATAACGATGATTTCCCGGATGTGCCCGATCTTGTCATGCAGCGATTCGGCCTCCTGGAACAGTGCTTGCCGGTCTTTTTCCAGTTCGGCCGCCAGCGAGGCGAGATACGGGGGAATCATGGTGCCGCGGGCATCCTCGGTGAGGAAGCGGCCCAGCCCTCCCTCCGGCGCAGTCATGAGATCCGCCACCTTGGCGACATCGCCCACATTGGATGCGCGCAGCCGTTCCATGATCACGGAGCAGGAGACGTTGACGCTGTTGAGGACATTGCCGACATTGTGCAGCACGCCTACCGCCACCTCTGCCATGCCGGAGTGATAGGACTGCTGCATCAGGGAATCGCGAGCCTCTGCCAGCCGTTCGACCATGCGATCAAACTCCTGACCGAGGATGCCGATTTCATCTTTTCGGTCAAGAGAAATAAATGTTGACAGATCATTGCTTTGCCCCATGGTCACCGTGTGGTCGGTCAAGCGTTTGATGGGGAGCAGCACCATCCGCTGCAGGCTGATGATCAGGACGATCGAGATGACAAATCCTGCCCCCAACAGAGAGAGCAGGGCAAATTCAACGGCTTCCTTGCCCCTGAGGGTGATCAGCCTGGGAACGTCGACCTGGAGGAGCAGGGCGGGGGTGGCATTGATATCAGCCAAGACCCGGTACACCCGGTTCATGGCTTCATCGTTGCGGATAACCGTCTCGTTGCGGCCGCTTATCTGAGCGGCAAGCGTTTCGAGGTCAGGGGGCAGCGCATCCACGCCGAGCACTGAGGCCTGCAGTCCGATGCGAGCCTGGGTGGCAATGGAATCCGTGTGCAGACGCCGGCCCAACACCAGGCATCCCTTGACCGGTCCTTGGTTGTCCGAGGTGAGAATTGGTTTGGCCGAAATCAGCATCGGCCCCTGGGCAGTGATGAGAATGCCCTCGACCGTCGATTGAGGGTCGGGCAAATCAATCTTCCCGAGTTGTTCAGCGAGTCCGGGAATCACCATCTCCTCCTGGCTGTCCGGGTCGTACGCCATGCCCCATATCAGTTGGTGGTCGGTGTCGAAGAGATATAAAAAGTTCGCTTTCAGACTGTTGATGGCCTGAGCGTTCAGATTGGCTTCACGATAGGCCTCGTTTCGATCCTGCACAAACCTATAGGTATCGTCCCAAACAGACCAATCGGTGGCCGATGCGCCCAAGTGCTGGATTTCCCTTTGGATGGCATGCGCAGCCCGATCCATGTCTTCCAGGGTTTCCTCCTGCTCGAGGGCGTAAAAGCTCGGCAGGATAAACATGCGCTGGACGCCGTACGCCAGCAGTCCATACACCAAGAAAACAACCAGGATTAATCCTATGACTTTTGTTCGCAAGAGCACGGCAACACTCCTTGTCGCAGTCTGGGGAAACATTATCCCTGTCTGGATCAGCATCCATGATTGATGGATGCGTAAAAAAGAGAGAGACCTCTGTGGCGTCTTTTCGCGCAAAGCAGCAACGCGGAACTCATCGAGAGAGTGCTCGCCGTTGCGCTCCTCGATATGACAGGAAGCAACTTTTTACGATATCGTCACGATTTTTTTTTCAACAAATTGTGCCGGGTGCGAAAATATCCAGGGAAGAAAGGGAACGGGATATCCGCAAGCAATCCCTGGATGCGGTGGTGCCACCGGTTGCGCGTAACACTAAATTTTACAGGGGGTGGTTCCGTGCGTCAAGTGGATAGCCTGCCAGGGGAATCTGCCGGTATCACTGGTGTCATGGTTGTATGCGCGCGCTTTGAGCTGGGTGCAAGCGAGTGTTCCCTTGGTTTTGGCATCTCGTTTCGCCGGGGGGGTCGTCATCAAACGAAGAGCGGAGGTGTCTTGCACAGGGGGTGACGCGCGGACCTCCGGGGCGTCGAAGGGGGGCGGGCTGGAGCGCGGCGGAACTCCATCGGCTTGCACACGGCCGCAATGGAGTGCTGGCCCGTGCCGGTTCAGCGGGTCGCGAGGGTCAGACGGATGCCGGCGGGGGTGTTCATGGCCTGCACCCCCAGGGGGAGGAGCAGTTGAAACAGCGGCCGGCCGAAGGCAAAGAGTTCCCGGGCGAGCGACAGGTGATGGATGGCTGCGGTTCGGTCCCGGAAGGCGAGGTCGCGGGCCACGGCGGCCTCGAGCTCGGCCAGCAGGGCGGCGGCGGACCCGGTGCGGTGCAGGTCGCGGCTGATTGCCTCCAGGTCCGGGCAGGGGCAGGTCTGCTCGTGTTCGTGG
>Ga0074195_1005152_pt1 | contig 10018 bp, 9 predicted proteins | sample EPASupsiteHSE623_FD_64525 | JGI IMG/M metagenome (GOLD analysis project Ga0074195, IMG submission 64525) | Bioremediated contaminated groundwater from EPA Superfund site, New Mexico - Sample HSE6-23 | ecosystem: Environmental > Aquatic > Deep subsurface > Groundwater > Contaminated ... | reverse complement strand
CTTCAAAGCGCCGTTCACGAAGCCATAGTGAAAGCCGGCATCGCCAAACGCGCCAGCTGCCACACCTTCCGCCATTCCTTCGCCACACATCTTTTAGAAAGCGGCTATGACATACGCACCGTACAGGAACTTCTCGGCCACAGTGACGTCAAAACGACGATGATCTACACGCACGTGCTCAACCGAGGCCCATGCGGCGTCCGCAGCCCCGCAGACGGTCTTTAGGCTATATTAAGCTGTCTAAATTCCTGACTTTTCCTCTCAACAGTATACCTATTTTATTTTCCTAAAATAATTTGCCCCTATCTTCCTATTTTATCCAGCATCTTACATGGTTCGGCAATAATTGAAATCTTCTTCAATATCTGATCTGTCCAATAAATGTTCGGTTGACGCCTTCGGCGCGGAGGATAGAATTGAAATTAGTTCGATTTAATGAAATCAACGAAAATGAGTATTTAGAGTATATATTGGAATGGGAAAAAGCAAATGAGACAATTATCCCAGGAGCAAGTGATAGAAAAGGGCGATCATTTATTGAAATGATTGAAAAATGGAAAGCAAATGAAAGTAGACATATGTATCAAGAGGGGAAAGTACCTTCAACTTTGTACTTTTTGACTGAAAACGATAGAACAATTATAGGATCTTTGGATTTTAGGTATGAACTTAATGAGCAACTATTAGTTCATGGAGGCGATATCGGATATGGAGTACGGCCTACAAGAAGAAGAGAAGGTAATTGTTCATTAATGTTGAAGAAATTTATTGAGATGAATAAAGATAAAAATATTGGTAGAGTATTACTGACGTGTGATGAAAGTAATATTGGATCAATAAAGACAATAGAAAAGTGTAAAGGAATATTGGAGAATACGATAGAAATTAATGGGAAGAGAGTACGAAGGTATTGGATAGGAATAGAATAAGAAGAAACCGAACAACCGTTTCAACCTTATAAATCCTTTGGCACGTTTTGTGCAGAACAACAATGCACAAAACGCGCCAAGCCCTTCGGGCACGGATTTAAAGGTTAAACGAATGTTATATGGACGCCGCTGACGCGGCGCGCAAGAAAGATTAAAGATCACGTGCATCGGTAAAAGAAATTTAGTGATCTCTTTGATAATACTATATTCTATCTTGTGCCTTGGTCCTCGAAATCCTGTTTATGATTCCATTGTGATAGTGTGTCATATTTTCTATTATTGCGATAAATATTAAAAAGAAATAATAGAAGACTAAAAAAATCAAAAATATTATAAGAATACTTACAAGAATATTGAAGAATACGAAAGCAGCCGAATATGAAAGCTTGCTTTCGATTGAAGGATGCTTTCGTATTCTTCATGATCTAAAAGTATAGCGCTTTAAAAAATTACGTTTACTTCAAGAAAATTATAGTAAAAATGAAAAATGTATGATAATTAAGAGAATAAATAGAAATTAGATTATAGAAAACTATAATAAAGAATTGAATAGTAATTAAGAAAACGAAAGATAGAAGATAATTGATAATAGAAAAGCATATAACAAATGCTTCAACCCTATAACGCCCTTTGTCATGGTTTTTGCTCGAAGATGACGCAAAAACCATGCCAATCCCTCGCGTTGCTCGGGAGCAGGCGTTAAGGGTTAAGCCAATGTTAGAATGACCTATTGATTGTAAGATCATTACATAAGCCTATTCCAAGAATTATGTAAGATCCTAAATAATATATAAGAAAAAGAGAAATTATTATCACCTGTCAAAAAAGAGGAAACGAAGAACTGCTCCAAGAGCGCGTTTGTGTCGATAGATTAGGGCGGCAAAGAGATTCGCTTTTTCACAGATATAAGAGGATTTATCAAGAAGCATATGTTGCAGTTAACAAGTAGTAGAAAAGCGGAATGAGCTATCGAAACCTGGAGAGCTGCGAAAAAGCGAATCCAAGAGCCACAAAAGGCAATGAGATTAAGCGCGCGAGGAGGAGCAGCATAGGAGTTTCCTCTTTTTGAGGCTTTTGTTGGGGATTATTGGTTAGTCATTATTATTTGTTAGCTAGTGTAAGCGAAGTGATTTGCAACCATACATAAGAGGGCAATTCTAACAAATGCTTCAACCTTATAGAGCCTTTTGTCACACTTTTTGCGAGTCGCTACGCTCCTTTACGCAAAAAGTGCGCCAATCCCTCGCAGTAGCTCGGGCCAGGCTTTAAAGGTTAAGCCAATGTTAGGATGACGCGCTAAACGCGCGCAGGTGTTCCTCGTAATAAGTAGGTGATAATAATAGTTTATAGCAAAAGTATTAAGTTAATTGCACTGTTTATACATTGATCACTTATTCATAATACTTAAGCGGCTATTTGCAAAATTGAGCATATAAGAGATAATGTTCATATGAATTCTACATTACATACTATTAACGATGAAAGAATGCTTGAGCTAGAAGACGATGGCTATATTTTAAAAGATGCACAGGATCTATTGGATATTATTGGATCATACTCAGTAAGTACTATCATATTAAGAAAAGAAAATATCATACCAGATTTTTTTGATCTAAAGACAAAAGTAGCAGGAGAGATACTGCAAAAAGCAAGTAACTACGGATTAAGGATAGGTATTATAGGAGACTTTACATCTATTAAGAGTAAGAGCTTAAGAGACTTTATATATGAGAGCAATAAGACTAAACAGATAATATTTAAAGAGACTAAAGAAGAGATATTAAAGATATTTGGGAAAGAAATATAAGGAAGAGTAGGGTAAAGAGCGAAAAAAAATATCCTAACAAGTGCTTCAACCCTATAACGCCTTTTGTCATGGTTTTTGCGAGAAGATGAGGCAAAAACCACGCCAATCCTTCGCTTCGCTCAGGAACAGGCGTTAAGGGTTAAGCCAATGTTAGATTCACTAAAAGGAACATAATAAACAAAGCTATGAACACCGTAGTAATATTGGGTACTTGTCATGAAGAGACTAAAAACTATAAGGCGGAGCATATTGTTGATATAATGGAGGGGCTTCAACCTTCAATCATATTTGAAGAGTTGCCAGAGGAGTGGAAAGCAGATTTAGAATTCAGAAAGAAAAATATAACTGGTGTAGAGAGCAAAGCAATAATTACATATATACAAAGACACCCAGAATGCAAAGTGATTCAATATGATATTCAGTATAGAAATAGAACTCTTAAAGAAAATAATTATTTTGAGATGCAAAAGCAATTTAATGCTGCATTAGAAAAGCTATATAAAGAGGGAACGTTAACTTCTGAAGATAGGTTAAGATTTACGCACCTTTATGATATCTATAAAATGAGAGATAGAAGCTTAAGCAATGATCACGTTAGGATAATTAATAGTAGTTCGTCAGTAACTCTCATTGCATAAACAATCGAATTTTTTCTTGGGAGGTACCATCCCAAGCGTTTGCCTTGGCCGTTCATTAAGTAATCGAGCAACACGCGAAACATCTCGTTGGGTTAGATTCCTAAAGTCTGTTTCTCCATCGAGCATATCACGAATTAAGAAATTTGTATTTTCACAGGTTCCCTTTTCCCAAGGAGAATGGGGGTGACAAAAGTAAACCTTCATCCTTATTCTGTAAGCCAGTTTTTCATGCTCGGCCATTTCTTTACCTTGATCACAGGTTAAGCTCTTTACAAGCATTGGCTCTATTGTCTTAAGGCGTTTCTCTATGCTTTTTCTGACTTCTTCCGCTGAATAGTCTTCAAGTCGATCAATGAGGACGTATCGCGTTTGCCGTTCGACAATAACGCTTAATGCTGATTTATGATCTTTCCCGATAATCAGATCGCCTTCCCAATGGCCAGGGACGGCTCTTGAATCTACTTCTTCTGGCCTTTCGTCAATAAGCGTAATGTTTGCAAGCTTTCCGCGTTTTTCTTCACCCCGTTTTGTACGCTTTTTACCCTTTTGACGAAGCTCCAGAATCGCTAGCTTTTTCAATTCTCCCTTCATATGGAAGTGAAGGTAGTTATAGATCGTTTTCTCACTCACAGGTATTATTGTAGCATCGTTTGAGCAAGTATGCAGGAAGTCTGCTATTTGAAACGGTGACCAACGGATTGAAAGATGATTTTTGATCACCTGCCATGTTGGACCATTTATCTTAAGCCCAGGGATTCTACGTTTTGCTCGCTTATCAGTAGTCCGCTGCGCAAGAAATGGGTTATATAAGCCTCTATCGTGTCCCTTTTTAAGTTCACGCGATATGGTTGACTGTGTAAAACCCATCATTTTAGCGATTGCCTCTTGGCTATTCCCAAGATTTAGGTAAACGGTGATCTCTTCACGATCTTTGCTCGTGATTCTTCTATATTTTTCCACGTTCCCATCCTAACACTTTATGCGCTAGGAGTTACTGAGTACCCCATAAAAACTTATAGTCTTTATATCAGCATTCGGAGGATCAACTTAACATTGGCAATAAAAAGTTAGCATATCTCTTTATCCGCCCGCGCAGCGTGAATCTAACATTGGCTTAACCTTTAAATCCGCGCCTGAGCTACTGCGAAGGCTTGGCATGGTTTGTGCATTGTTGTTTTTGCACAAACCATGACAAAGGATTTATAAGGTTGAAGCAGGTGTTGGATGTCTTCTTTTATGAATACAGTCTCAATAATTTCTTGATAAGTAATTCGTCTAGATTTCTTCTCGAATCGATAATGGTATGAATTATGACATTTTTATCTTCAATTGCATAAATAATTCTATAATTGCCTTCAATAAGCTCTCTATATTCTAATATGTTTTGTTTCTCTAGTTCTGGTACTACTCTTCCTCTTTCTGGATACTCTTTAAGTTCTTCTACTTTCTTCTCAAGTGCTAGTAATAATTTCTGCGAATATATCTCGTTCTTCAGATTGTAATATTCTATTATCTCAATCAAATCATCTTCCGCATACCTGGAAATGATAGTTTTATAATGCTTACTCATTTTTCAACAAATCTTTTTTAAGATCATTAAAGACCTGATCGGTTTCTTTATAATTACCAGCCCTTACATCTTTCTCGGAGAGCTGAATGATCTTTAAAAGACTAAATGCATCTTTCATTGTCTGATATGACTCAATATCTACAAGAACAGCTTTCGCTTCTCCATTCTGGGTGATTACTATGGAGTTTTTGTGCTCATTGATGTATTTCATCATATCAGCAGCATTTGTCTTAATATACGAGATTGGTTTTATATCATCTTTCAGATTTACTGACATACAAGCCTCCAGTACTTATATGGTACTATATATAGACTATATTGTCAAACTATTTTTGCGCCGAAGGCGTCCATCCAACATTGGCTTGACCCTTAACGCCCGTTCCTGAGCGTAGCGAGGGATTGGCGTGGTTTGTGCATTGTTGTTCTGCACAAACCATGACAAAGGGCGTTATAGGGTCGAAGCAGGTGTTAGAATTGCCCTCTTATGTATGGATGCAAATTACTTCGCTTATGCCAGCTAACATTTTTTAGTAACCAACCGGTAATACCTAACAAACGCCTCAAAAAGAGGAAACTCCTATGCTGCTCCTCTTCGCGCGCTTAATCTCATTGCCTTTGGCGGCTCTTGGATTCGCTTTTTCGCAGCTCTTCAGGTTTCGATTGCTCATTCCGCTTTTCTACTACTTGTTACTTTCAACATATGCTTCTTAATAAATCAACGTAAATCTGCGAAAAAGCGAATCTCTTTGCCGCCCTAATCTATCGACACAAACGCGCTCTTGGAGCAGCTCTTTGTTTCCTCTTTTTTGACAGGAGATAATAATTCTTGGGGCTGAAGTAGATAAAGTAGCATGATATACTGCAAGCATGGCGATAAGTCATTGCAGGTTAAGCAAAAGCACACAGTTACACTTGCTGGAATACTTTGTGCTAGAAGTGACTGCTAGATCTGCAGCAAATTTACTCGGAATCCAAGCTAATTCCGCCATCCTTTTCTACCGTAAAGTGCGTCAAGAAATTGCAAAAAAGCTAGAAATCGAAGCACAGGAAATATTCAATGGTGACATCGAAATAGATGAAAGCTATTTCGGCGGAGTTCGTAAAGGTAAGCGCGGCCGAGGAGCTGCTGGAAAAGTTGTTGTATTCGGCATATTAAAGCGTCATGGCAAGGTTTACACGGCCATTGTCGAGAATACTAAGGAAGCGACTCTAATGCCTGTTATAGCCAATAAAATCAAGCCTGATAGCGTTGTTTATACAGATACTTATCGCAGCTACGATGCATTGGATGTTAGTGCGTTTCATCATCATAGAATCAATCACTCCGAAGTATTTGCACACCAGAAAAACCACATCAATGGAATTGAAAACTTCTGGAACCAAGCAAAGCGAGTCTTAAGAAAATACAATGGGATAGATAAGAAATCATTCCCGCTATTCTTAAAGGAATGTGAATTCAGATTTAACTATGGGACACCAGCGAACCAACTAAAGATTCTGAAGAAATGGTGCCAAATATAACAAATTTATCTACTTCAGCCCCTAAGATTATTACTGGAATTGATTGTCATGAAAATTAACTGATAATCAATAATCAAAATTCACCTCACACTGTACAACGCCAGTTGCGTTGAAATAACATTCACTTAACTTGCTAGCGCGACCCAAGCGAAGCGAGGGCTTGGCAACATTCTTGCATCTACTAAAAATGAAGTTTTACTTCATTTTTATTTTCACATGGCAAGAATGATGCCAAAAAGCGAGTCATGTTGAAGCATTTATAAGGCGAATCTTTTTAATTTTTCTTGCGACTTAATACTCGTCGTAAATAACGTTGCTTTTTTTTGCCAAACTCTTCGCTTTTTTTCATAATTTTATCAATTATTGCTTGTGCTTCATCTTTCTCATGTCTTAATTTTTCTATTTCATTTCTGCTATCAGTAACAACAGCAATTAATTGCTCAGCTTCTGGTATTAATGAATACCCTTTTGATTTAAGTAATTTCACTAATTCCATATAGTCATCTGTTTCATTGACTGATTTGGTATCATCATTTTGATCATTTTCATCAATTTTCACCAGCATTGAATGTAAATTCGTATCAAAATCCCATCTCAATCTAGTAATGCTCATATCATCTAGTCGAATCCCATTTTTTATTAATCTTTCAACATCATCCCACATGCCTGTTACAATTCTTGTCAATAATGGATCTGCTAGTGTATCAAAGTCATCTCTTGCACCTTTAGCACTTCCAATTAGCCGTAATAATGAATAAATAGAATAACTTCGAATAATAATGTTCTTATATTTATCTGTACCTGCTACAGCTCGTATATATCTATTAGATTCACTAATAATGTAAGCATTTTGTGATAGTATTCCATTTCTGCTATCATTTACTTCAGAGTTAAGTTTCAGCGCTATTAAGTATAGTTCAGCATCTATATAGGATATTTGTTTCATTTCTTCCGTTGTTCGGTATTTTGCTTTTCGTGAATCCTTCATTAAATCATAGATTCTATCTCCAAGGCTTTTTATCTCATCTTCAGCAATTTCTTCATCGATTAAATCTTTTTGATCTACAACTTCAACTTTACCAGAAAGTTTTGATTTAATAACATCTAGCATAAATGCATATTCATTTTCTGCTTCGTAGTAATTATTTTTATATTCATTAAAGCTAATTCTTGATTTACTATTATTCCTATTATAATAATAATACCCTTTAACGAATACATTCCAAACATGTTGTTCTACTAGCTCTGGTGGTAAAGAAAGCAACGTTTCACTAAAATGTAGATATGTATTGTTTGATATCTTTATATGATTAATACATTCCATAATACAACTTCTAGGTATTACAATTCGGCATCCTATTGCTAATAGGGTATCAATAGTTTTCTTATTTTTTGTTTTTTTCGGTAAATCACTAATTATTGTATCAAGAATAAAATCAGTATCAAGGATAAAGACCTTTTTTGATATTTTTGTTATTTGAAAATCTGATAAGACTGGATCAATACTTAGTATAACCGAAGCAATATACGACCTACACATATCACCAAGAATAGAATATTGTTCTTCATTTGGTTCAAAGAACATTTCTGCGATTTCTGCTAGCAAGAGGCTGCAAAGCTCATCTGATATATTTCTACTCGCACATGAAACAATTTCATTATCATTAACATCAACAATTTGCTTTATTCCTTCTTTACTCGTTAATTGCCTTGCAATATCATATCCGTATAAACGAAAACATGAAACTATTGTTTTTAAGCAATTAGATCGAATAAATCCATCTTCTTCAAGAGAAACTTTTGTTTTTGTGATACTATGAATATTATTCATTATACCAGATATTAAGGCATTGACGTTTTCTCTAATTCTACTTTCAGTATTTAATAGTTCTATTTTCTTAATTTGACTTAATTTTATCTCATCAGCTACTGAAATAGCTCCAGATGCCTTTAATCTCGCTATCGAGTTGCTAGTTTGAATATCATCGATTGTCTTTGCAGTAATTCTATTATTAATAATGCTTACAAGAGTTGGGATATCCTTTATTGGCTTTGTTGAGTTTGCAAGTATTTCAACAATCAACCTATCAAGAAACTCTTTTTTTACAAATTCACTTTCACTTGAATAATAGAAAACTGAACAAGTTTTAAGAAAGCTCTTTTCTTTACTCTCAGAAATATCCACTTTTCTTTCAGAAAAATAAACATCAACTTGAGTTTTAATATTCGGAAAGTATCTAATCATCAAATTATTTGATTGATCAGCAAGAATTGGGATCAATTTATTCTTATCAAAAAATTCTATATCTTTTGAGTATTCTTTGATTGCCAATTTTTTAAAAGCGAGTTGTTGTTGGGTTGTAATAATACGATTTGTAACTATGATAAGTTTAGTATATATAATTTCCTTTTTTTTTAGCTTTTCTAAAGTATCAGTAATCTTGCTAGCGACCTTTTCTTGAAGTGAATACTGAAAAACAGTTTTCTGTATTCCTTCACCAATATAGTGTTTTTCATCTATTGCATCTTGTCCTTCATCAAAGACACCTCCTAAAGGAGTTATATTGCTATACCCGTATATTCGCATTATCTCACTAGCTATTCTTTCAAAGAGTGAAAAATCAGTAAACCTATCCAGTGCAATTTCAACAAGATCAAAAGCCATATAGACTCCTCAATTTGATACTCAAATGCGCGCGCAGCGTCAGGCTGATAACAATTCGCCTGTTCTGTATAATTCCTAGATAATCATTTTACTTCAATCTAGAATCCGCGCAAGCCTCAATTCTTGTTTTTAAAAGAAAATATCATGACGTACTTACTCAAGAAATTTTGCCCTCGATAGGTTCTACACTTTAATTTGCACATTATGAATGCTATATTCTTAATATATGCCCCTCCACATCGGCACCTGTTCCTGGAACTACGACTCCTGGGTTGGGCTGGTGTACGACCAGCCTGAGCCGCGATCTGTCGACTATCTTGCCGCGTACGCGAAGCGCTACCGAATGGTTGAGGTCGATTCCTGGTTTTATAAGATTCCGACTATAAAGGAAGTTGAGGAGTACGCGGCAGCCGTCGATACGGGCTTTAGTTTCGTCGTCAAGGCGCCACGGGACATAACGCTCACGCATAAGCGGGGAGGCATGGAGCCGAATCCAGCATTCCTCTCGGCCGAACTCTTCGGTCACTTCATCGAAAGGCTCGCGCCGATAAAGGGCCAGGTCGGCGCCATCATCCTCGAATTCGAGTATCTGAACCGCCAGAAGATGCCCGGCCAGCAAGCCTTCATCGAGGCGTTGCGCGCCTTCCTTGATCGCGTGCCCAGGGAAATCCCCATCGCCCTTGAGCCGCGGAACGGGCCTTACCTCGACGAAGCCTGGTTTTCCTTCCTGGCTGAGGCCGAGGTATCGCATGTCTTCTCGGAAAAGCAGTTCATGCCGCCCATTGTCGAACTGTATGCGCGCTACTCAAGGCTTCTCAACGATCTCGTCATCATTCGCCTGCTCGGCGGCGACCGGAAGAAGATTGAGGAAGCTTCTGGCGGACGCTG
>Ga0074195_1005150_pt1 | contig 10019 bp, 12 predicted proteins | sample EPASupsiteHSE623_FD_64525 | JGI IMG/M metagenome (GOLD analysis project Ga0074195, IMG submission 64525) | Bioremediated contaminated groundwater from EPA Superfund site, New Mexico - Sample HSE6-23 | ecosystem: Environmental > Aquatic > Deep subsurface > Groundwater > Contaminated ... | reverse complement strand
CGCTGCGCATAGGAGTGAACGAGGAATTAAGCGTGCTGGACCGGTTCTTAGAGGCGCTGCCCTGGTGCCTGAAACCGGGCGGCCGGGCGGCGATCCTGTCCTTTCATTCCGGCGAGGATCGCCGCGTAAAGAAAGCCTTCGCCAAAGGGGAGACCGAGGGAATATACTCGCGGGTCGCTCCGACCTGTCTCCGTCCCTCTCCCGAGGAGCAGAAGAAGAATTCTCGCTCCTCCTGCGCCAAGCTGCGCTGGGCCGTCCGCTCCGACAGGCCGCAGTCCTGAACCCTCCTGTTTGAAAAAGCCCGGCCGCGAGAGCGGTTTTACCGCTCGTCCTTGAACCCCGCGCCGCGGCGCAGATCCTGTCTCACGATAAAATCCACCTGCTTCTGCGCCGACAGAACGGCGAGTTTCAGGGCGTCCCCGAAAAAACCCGCCGCCGGTCTCTTTTCGATCTCGGCGGCGAGCAGGACAAGTTCGTTCCTGAGCGCCGCGCCGCCGTCGGAGAACCCGCCTCCCTCGCGCGCCAGCGCATAGGCGCTCAGGCCCTTTTCAATGATATCGAACTTAGCGGCCAGCTCTCCTAGCCACGGACGATCCGCGTACGCCCGCCGCCGGGCCGCGGAAGGATCTTCGCAATGGTACACATTCGCCCATCTGCCGCAGGCGGATGGGCGAACCCCGCGGATCTTCCAGCAGTCGGGGTCATACATGCGGTAACGGTTGAAAGCGTCCTGCGCCTCGGCAAAGCTGGCCGGGTCCTGCGTGCTGTTGGCGCCCTTTTGAAAGACGAGCCTGGGAGAGATATAGAGCATCCCGTGAACCTCTTCCGCTTCCTCCCGCTCCCCAAAGGAACGGAGGGCGATCACATCGCCGGGAACGGGACTCTCGCCGTCCGGGAGTTCCCGGCAATACGGCGACTTCATCCAGAAGCTCATTTCCTGCTTCGAGGAGAAGCGGGGCCGCACGGACATGCGGTTCAGGGTCAGGACCGTATTCCAGCAGTTGATGCCGTTGTAGGCGGGATTTTTTTCGAACAGAAAGCGGGCGGCGGCAGGCATGGACTCCTGGAGGAGGAAGCCGCATCTCCCGTCCCCTTCTTCGGTCAGTTCCGGCATTGGCCCTGGGACTTCTCCGAGATTAAGCTTCCATTGCCGTATAGCGGACAATTCCTTGGCGGCCTCGGAGCAGGACATGCGCAGTTTAAGCGCGGCACGGCCCTGACCGTCCACTACGGGATACGCCATATTCAGAGCGGATCCGGCCCCGGGGAAACAGAACAGGGCGCCCGTGCAGCAGAGCAGCCGCAGGACCGCGGCATAGAGGCGCGGCGGCGGACGACGGTCGTTCGGTTCCATAGCGGGATATTGTACATCCCAGGATTTCAGCCGGGATGGGCCCAAAGGGGAATCTTTCCCCGGTCTTTTGCCGCGAGAAACGGGGACCTAAGGCCTTGGCGCGACGCCGGATCCGTAAGGTATGCTATGAGCATGAAAAAAACCAGCCTTTCGCGCCTGCTTCCTCTCCTGCCGGCTTTGTTCCTGGGATTCGTGGCGACCGTGGAAGCCGGACCTCCCGCGTTCGAGCCGGCCAAGATATTCTGCCAGATAGCCCGGCAGAAAGCTTTTTCCGTGGAAAATCCCGAACTCAATATGCGGGACCATCTTGCGAAATTTCTCGGCGAGAAAGCTTTCCGGGACCCGGCCGGCGGAGAACTCACGGTCCCGGCGCTAATCGGCTTTTCAAAGGGGGAAGGGGTCGACTGGAAAGTCCTGGAAGAAGGTATGAGGATCACCTTCAATTTCAAGGGCGGGGACGGGGCGCTGACCGCCTCTTATCTGCTGAAAAAAGCGGATCTTGAGAACGACTATACGGACCATCAATATAACGCGCAGCGCGGTTCGCCGTTCCTTCTTGACGGCGGACTGAAGCTCAAGAGCGGCGAGATCATACCCGAAGCCGATATACTATCCGCGCTGGTGCGCGCTTACCTTTTCATACGTCCCAGGGCGCTGGCCGCAGCCATGAGTTCCGCGGCGGATAATTGATGATCCGGGTCAGGTCTTACCGGGTTTATCGGGGGACGGGCATGTCAGGACGCAGTCGGGGGGGCAGTCCCTGTCGCAGGGTTCGATGTGGATGACCACCTCGGGATTTGAAAGTTCGTTCTCTATATCGGCGGTTATCAGGTCGGCCAGCGAGTGCGCCTTGGCCACGGACATCTCCGCGGCCACCTTAATATCGAACTCGATGAATCTTGTGGCCCCGGCCTTCCTGGTGCGGAGATTCTTGAAACGTATGACTTCGCCTCTTTTCCCGATAAGGGCCGAGATGCGGCGATTGTCCTCTTCCGGCAGGGCCTCGTCCAGCAGGCCTCCCAGCGATTGCTGGGTAAGATCATAGGCGGCCTTGATTATCATAAGCGCCACAATGATCGCGGCCACCGGATCGATCCAGTGCACATGATGCCCCGTCCAGGCCTTTTCAATCAGCCACATAACGCCCAGTCCCGCAAGCACCCCCAGCGAAGTATAGACATCGGTGCGCAGATGCCAGGCGTCGGCTTTTATAGCGATAGAATCCGTTTCGTTGCCCACCCGGAACAGCGTCCGGGAAACCGCCAGATTCACGAAAGAGGACAATCCCATAACCAGTATGCCCCAGCCGACCAGCTCTATGGGCGCGGGGTGCAGGAGTTTCTGCACCGCTTCGTAGATTATCCAGGCGGCCGCAAGGAATATGAGGATGGCTTCAACGAAACCGGAAACATTCTCGAATTTCCCGTGGCCGAAATGATGTTCCTTGTCCGCCGGCCGGGCGGAAGAACGGACCGCGAAATAGGCGATCATGGCGGCCGCGAGGTCTATGCCCGAATGTATGGCCTCGGAAAGCACCGAAACCGAGCCTATCAGCAAACCCACGGCAAGCTTGAAAAGCACCAGCACGGAGTTGGAAACGACCGAAAGCCTGACCACGGCGGCCTTGGCGGCGTCTATATCCTTGTTTTTCATAGGCCGGTAGAACGGGAGCGGGAAATCAAACGCCCGGCTGATTCACAGGCGGGCGTTTGAGGAGTTACCGGATGGCGCCGGTTATTCGCACTTTATGCAGGTAACGGGACAATTGGCGGCCGCCGTCTTGCAGCAGTCTTCCTTGCCGGCGGGCACCGGGGCGGCGATGACCACCGCCTTATCGCCTTTCATCTCGAAAACTTCGGGACAATCGCTGGCGCACAAACCGCAGCTGATGCAGGCGGCTTCGTCTATAATAGCTTTCATGTAAACCTCCGGTAAGGTATATTCCAAAACCATTCGGGCATTCCTGGTCACGCGAACGCCGCGACCGCACAAAAATTATACTTTAGTTTCGGCGGGTTTGAAAACCTCAATCCCGTGAAATATTGGTTATGGCCGCCAGCAGCGCCACCAGGCCGGCGAGCTTGAGCGCGGTCCACCAGGAAATACGGGCGGCGACCTGGCCGGACGCGACCGCGCCCGGGAAAAGTTCCGGGATAGTCCACATCCAGAACCACTTTATAAGAAAAATGCCGAGGACGAATATCGCGGCGACCCACAGCACCACGGCGGGAATGCCGAGGAACAACATATCGCGCAGTTTCATCCCTTAATTCTAACAAATTCTTCCGCCCGCCGCCCGCGAAAAATCCCGGTTTTGACACAAGGCCCGCTCCGGAAGTATAATTGAATTGGATCTGAAACCTGGAGGGAAACGATATTATGAAAACAATGCTATTGGCGGCGGCACTGGCGATGACGGCGGGCGCGCTTTGCGCCCAGGATCCCGGACAGGCCGCGGAATCGGCCTCGCCCGGCATAAAAGTGGAGAAAATAGCCACGGCGTCCGCGGTGGAGAACAGGGAGCCCGTCAACGAAACGGCCGCTTTTGACGGAACCGCCGGCAGAGTATACACCTGGACCAGGATCTCCGCCTCGGAAATTCCCGCGAAGATCAAACATGTCTATTATGCCGGGGGCAAGAGAGCGGGGGAAACGGAACTGAACATAGGCTCGAGGTCCTACCGGGTATGGAGCTATAAAACGGTATGGCCGGGCGAGTGGAAGGTGGAAGTGGAGGACGGGAACGGCAAGGTGCTGGCCTCTACGACATTTACTGTGGCCGCTTCAGCCGCGGCCGAAGCGCCGAAAGCCCCGCAGCCTCCGACCCAGGGGAAATAAGCCCCGGTCACGACAGGCGGCCCCGCAGTTTTTTAACTTCCTCGGGATTTCCGATAACGACACAAACATCCCCGGCTTTCACCCGCCTGGAGCCGGGGGGGTTTATCTCGTAAGAGGCGTCAGCCTCGTTCTTCACCGCCACCACCAGGGGACGGTTGCCTTCCGCCCCCTTGAATCCCTCCAGCTCCCTGCCGGCGGCCCCGGGGCCGACCGGCACATCTTCGAACCTGAAATTCCGCCCGTCGCGCATCATCTGATCGAGGAACTGCGCGGTACTGGGACGCACCATCTCGGCGGCCATCCGCAGTCCGCCGATGTGGAACGGACTTATCACTATATCGGCCCCGCTGCGCAGCAATTTGGCCCGCATGGCGGGATCGTTCTCGTTCTGCACGGTGATGATGCGCAGGTCCGGTTTAAGGCCGCGTGCGGTGATCGCGATAAAAGCGTTGTCTTTGTCGTTCTTCAGCGTGCAGAAGATCCCCTTCGCGCGCTCCAGTCCGCATTTGAGCAGAACGGCGTCGGTCGAAGCGTCGCCGGCCACCGCGCAATAGCCTGCCTCCATGAACTTCCTGGCCTCGGCCTCCTCAAGCACTATAAGTATGAACGGGCGGCCGGTCTCCGACAACTCCTTGGCCACGCTCAGTCCGGTATGGGTGGCCCCGCAAACCAGATAGTGGTCCTTCATGTTCTCAATCCGGTATTCCATTTTAAGTCTCCTGAGCACATCCTTGAGTTCGCCTTCTATCAACAGGGCGGTTATGCTGGAAAAGATATAGGTCATGGTCCCTATGCCGCCCAGTATCAGGAAGATCGTGAAAACCCTGCCCGGATCGGAGAGCGGATGGGTCTCGCCGTAGCCTATGGTGGCCAGGGTTATGACCGTCATGTAAAGGGCGTCCAGAAAATTCCAGCCCTCGACAAGCATATAGCCGCCCACGCCCGCGGTGAACAGGATCAGCAGGGACAGCAAGGTAGCGGTTATTCTTTGTCGCAGATCTTTCATTGCCTTCCTGTGAAGCGTAAAGAGTATCAGCCGCACAGGCCGATACCGGTACGGTTCGCTTCTTACACTTTACGCTTCACGCTTTACTTATCACGACTTGCCGCAGCACTTCGCGCGGGCGGCCGCCGGGAACGCCGCCAGACCGGCCAAGCCGGGTTTTTTGGCGCATTCCTTCTCGAAGGCGGCGTCCCGCAGCGAATTCCGGTACTCGGGCCGCTGGAATGTATAGGCGAACTTGGTGTGTATGTCGTAGGTGCCGTTCAACAGGCCGGCGACATCTTCCACGAATACCCTTTCTTCGTCCGTGGGGATCACGAATGTCCTGACCCTGGAATCCTTGGCGGAGATTTCCGTCTCGGCGTTGCGCGTTTTGGAAAGGGTGTTCCTGGCCGGATCGTACTTGACGCCCAGGAATTCCAGGCCGTCCAGGGCCCGCGCCCTGGTGATGGCGCCTTTTTCTCCCACTCCGGCGGTGAACACCACGGCGTCCACACCGCCCAGCGCGGCCGCGTAGGCGCCGATGTATTTTTTAAGGCGGTAAGATTCTATTTCTATGGTGAGCTTCGCCCGCTCGTCCCCGGCCTCGGCGGCCAATTCCACATCGCGCCGGTCGGTGAATTTCTCGGTAATGCCGAGTATTCCGGATTTCTTGTTCAGGATGGCGTCCATTTCCTTCGCCGAAACGCCCTCCTTTCCCATTATATAGAGGCCTATAGCCGGATCATGATCTCCGGCCCTGGTCCCCATGACCAGGCCCTCCAGCGGGGTGAAACCCATGCTGGTGTCGCGGGAAACCCCGTTGCCGACGGCGTTCACCGAGGCGCCGTTGCCTATATGGCAGATGATCACATTGGTCTTGAAAGGGTCCTTACCCAGGATGACGCTCGCGCGCTTGGCCACGTACAGGAAAGAGGTTCCGTGAAAGCCGTAGCGGCGGATGGCATGGTCCTTATACCACTTGTAGGGCAGCGCGTAAAGGTAGGAGTAAGCCGGCATGGTCTGATGCCAGGCCGTGTCCATGATGGCCATATGCGGCACCTGCGGCATAAGCTCCCGCGCGGCTTCTATGCCCAGGATATTCGGCGGATTGTGCAGGGGAGCCAGGCCCGCCAGCTCTTTGAACGCGGCGAGCGTGCGTTCATCGATAATGACGGATTTCACGAACTTCTCTCCGCCGTGCACCACGCGATGCCCCACCGCGGCTATGCCTTTAAGGTCCTCTATAACGCCGTGCGCGGCGCCGGTAAGCGTGTCTATCACCAGTTTTATGGCCTCTTTGTGCGTGGGGCAGTCCTGATTCACCTCCGCCTTCTCCCGGCCCGGAACCTCGTGGCAGATAAAGGAACCGCCGACCCCTACCCGCTCCACAACCCCGGAGGCGAGCGGGACCTTCTTCTCCCAGTCAAAAAGAGAGTACTTCACGGAAGAGCTGCCGCAGTTCAGCGAAAGAATTTTCATCAGGTTTTTTCCTTGTGGTAGTGGATTTTAACTCCGTTATATTTTACAAAATTTCCCGGCAGGGCTGTTTTTTGATATTATCAGGGGCATGAAAAAGACACTGCTCATCTCCGCGGCGGCCGCGCTGTCCCTGGCCGGCTGGTGCCTCCACCACTGTTTTTTCCGGGGCATGAACTCAGCCGAGGTCGTGCGCAAACTTCAGGGCCTGCGTCTGGCGGTGGAACTCTTCCGGCAGGCCCACGGCCGTCTGCCTTCCGGGATCGACGAGGTGGTGAAAAGCGGCAGTCTTGAAGCGGTCCCCCGTCTGAAACTTAGGGGGCATTTCCCTGCCGTTTCGGTCAGGAACGCCGCCGCCGCGGCGCCGGAGGACACAGGCGGCTGGGGATATGTGAACGACCCCAAAAGCCGCTCTTTCGGCGCGGTTTTTATAGATTGCTCCCACCGCGATGAGAAAGGCCGGCCCTGGAGCGATTTCTGAGCTTCGGTCACCCGCCGAACAGGGCGTCCTCGTAAAGACGCTGCATGAGATTGGTGACCACCGGGAAGGACATGTTGAAATTCACCTGGTCGTAGGCCATCCTTGAAATGGTGTGGCATAACGCCGGGTTCTCTATCAGCGAAACCACCGCCCCCGCGAAGGAACCGGCGTCGCCGGATTCGGCCACGATGCCGTTCCTGCCGCTCGTTATATAATCGCGCAGGCCGCGCACACCCGCCACCACGCAGGCCACGCCGGAGGCCTGCGCCTCTATCAAGGACATCGACAGGCCGGCTTGCGGAGAGGTCTTCAGGAACAGATGCAGCATCGCCATCACTTCCGGCATATCCGAACGGTCCCACAGCACATCCACCTTATGGCTTATGCCCAGGTCCCTGGCCATTTTCCTTATGCGGTCGTCGTTCAGGCCGACCACCGCGAAGTTCGTATCCGGGATCTTTTCCAGAACGGCCTTGGCCACCTTCAGGAAAAAAGCCTGCTCCTTAAGCGACCGGTCCATGCTGACCGTGCCCACCTTGAACGGCCTTTTCTGGAACATCGCGGGCTTTATGAGCATCGCGCTTTCCCAGCGGCCCAGATGTATGCCCGGCGGCACGACGAAAGTTCTGGCCGGATCTATTCCGGCGGCGCACAAGTCCTCCTGGCCCGAGGGGCAGGCGGCCAGGAACCTGGCGACGAACGGCTCCAGTTTTTTCAGGCGCGCGGCCTCTTTTGTCCCGCCCAGCCTGATACGGCTTATGAAGATCCTGGATTCCGCCGAAATGCGTTTGAGCATGAGAACGCTTTCGGGGATGGAATCGTAAAAATGCACGATATCGAACCGCGTCCCTCCGAAAAACCCCATGCGCCGGCCCAGCGTAAGACGCTTGGCGGCAAGATCATGTTTCGGGGCTTCAAGACAGAGAGGGGACTCGGCGGGGCACATCAGCACCGAGCGATGGCCAAGCGCCTGGAATTGGGCCGCCATATGCAGCGCCTGATACGCCGAGATATCGAACCGGTCGGAATCGACTATGGTAAGAAGGTTCATCCTGGCGACCGGACCTTTTCAACGAGATCGGGCTTTCCTTCAAGCCTGGCCATTTCCCGTCTCGCGTTCTCAAGATAAAACCGGTCCTTTGTGGTGGTCAGCATCGAGGCGTAGATAAGATACGCCGTCCTGTACCGCCCGGCCTTTTTATTGAGGAAAGCGGCCAATTGGCGGAGCATAACGGGACAGTCCGGCTCGTTCAGCAGCGGCTCTATGCTCGCCAGAACCCCGGACGGATCGGAGGCCCGGCTATACCCTATAGCCGCCAGCAGCGTCAGATATTTCCACTCCTTGGGGCGGTAGAGCAGCGCTTCGTTCAGAAGCTCCACCGCCTCGGCCGGCCGGTTCATATTGAAAGCGAGGGAGCCGGCCGCGTAAAGCCCGGCGTTGGTAAAATACGGGTCCAGCGCCAGAATGTGGCGGGCGAGGGACGCGAATTCCGGATAGCGGCCTTCGCCGAAATGCTCGTGCGCGCAATGGTGGCCGGGTTCGCCGTGTCCAGGGTCGACGGCTTCCTCCGCCTCCTCCCCGGAGCGTTCCGGTTCCTCGGTGCCGTAGTACTGCATCAGACGGATGAACCAGAGATCCGCCGCCAGGCGGCGAAGCCCCAGACCCAGGGCCAGAGCGTCTTCCGAAGCGCCGCGCCGGACTTCCCGGATGGCGGACGGAGGAGGGAAAGGATGTGCCGCTCCGGTGAAAGCCTCCTGTCCGGCAAGCGCCAGGAGCGCGGCGGCCGGCAGCGCGAGTACCGGATAAAAACAACCGCCGTTTCGTATAGACATATGACCCGATGTAAGTTTCAGAATTCCTTTTTCCTGAACATCAGAAGCGAGAACAGGTACGGAACGGCCAGCCAGACGGCCAGATACGCGGCCATGAACCACGGCCCCGCCGGCGGAGGGGCCGCCGCGCCCAGGTCGCGCGCGTTGAAGAGCTGCAAATTAGGTATGAACCAGGAAGCGGCGCCCAGGACGGCGGCCGGCGCGCCGGAAGTCCTTGTGAGCAGGAATTTCGCCTCCGCGGTGAAATGGCCCAGGGTCCACAAAGTCGCGGAGATCGTCACGGTGGAAACCACGGAAGTGGAAAAGAAAGACACGAAGAACGCGGCGGAAGTTATTATCAGCAGTTTGCACCAGATGAAGAACACCGCCTGGGCGTACAGAGCGGGAACGCCGAAGCCGCGGAAATACAGCAGGCTGAGGTGGATAAGAGCCATGACGGCCAGCATAAGAGCGGAGGCGCCGTAAAGCGCCGCGGCGCGGCCCGCCAGGTAGGCGGGACGGGGAACCGGCCTGGAAAGCACCAGGTATATGGTTTTGGTCTCCACCTCGCGGGAAATGGAGGAGGCCGCGGCCAGCAGAGAATAAGCCAGCGTTATAAGCTCCATGAGCGCCAGGCCGAGATCGGCGATGACCCGCGCCTCCTCGTCCACCGCCATGACCCCCGCCAGCAGAGAGGCGTAAATGAGGACCCCGGCGAAAACGACGAAAAGGGCGAAAAACCGGTTCCGGTAGTTCTCCGTCAGGGAATGCGCCGCGATATTCCTCACGGAAGAGAGATATTCGGTCATAGCTCGGCGCCGCTCTTTACGGTTCTCACAAAGATCTCCTCCAGTCCGCCCGGAACGCCGGCCCAGTCCGCGCGCGAAACCTCGGCGGCCAGGCGGCCTTTGACCATTATAAAGACCCTGTCGCTGACTTTCTCCAGTTCCGAGATGCTGTGCGAAGACAGGAACACCGTCTTGCCGGCGGCGTTGAACTCGGAAATAAGCTCCCGTATCTCATGGATCGCGAGCGGGTCCAGGCCGCTGACCGGTTCGTCCAGCACCAGAAGG
>Ga0074195_1005148_pt1 | contig 10021 bp, 4 predicted proteins | sample EPASupsiteHSE623_FD_64525 | JGI IMG/M metagenome (GOLD analysis project Ga0074195, IMG submission 64525) | Bioremediated contaminated groundwater from EPA Superfund site, New Mexico - Sample HSE6-23 | ecosystem: Environmental > Aquatic > Deep subsurface > Groundwater > Contaminated ... | reverse complement strand
TTTCTGTGGGATATACCAATCAGGATGGGGTCTTGAAAACCGATAATTTTGAAAGAATAACTTCTTCCATCAGTTTTTCACCGAAGTTCTTTAACAATGCGTTAAGGACAGAATTAAAGGGACGATTCATGAATACAAGAAATGAATTTGCAAACAGGGGTGCCATCTATGCAGCGACTATTTTCAATCCTACCCTGCCTGTATATGATGAAAATTCATTCTTCCGGTATACCACTTATCTGAACGATGACGGAACTTTACAGCGCCCGCTGGCGCCGACAAATCCTGTTGCGCTACTCGATCTGGTATCTAATCATTCTACGGTTAACAGTTATATTTCCAATTTGAAAGCAGATTTTGATCTGCCTTTTTTAAGCGGGTTAACCGTTACCATCAATGCGGGCATCGATTATACCAAAAGCGACGGAAAAGAAGTGACCGATAAAAAACTGCCAACTTCCAGCATTGGGTTTAACGGGATCAATACGACTTACCAGGTGTCCAGAAAAAATTTGCTGTTTGATACCTATTTAAATTATTCCAAAACAATCAATGAGGTGAATCAGCTTAGCATAACACTAGGTCATTCTTTTCAAAAGTTTAAAACAGAAGATGATGGTTTCAAACGGATCGAGTCATTTGTAGACAGCGAGGGACAGATTGACAATCATGCAACCCGCATTTCTGAATATAATGATGCCTTTGAAAGCACATTATTATCCTACTTTGGACGATTTAATTATAGTTTTAACAGTAAATTTCTGATAACGGCGACGTTGCGTGCCGACGCATCTTCCAAGCTGAATCCAAACGACCGGTGGGGATATTTTCCTTCAGTAGCACTCGCGTGGAATTTGCAGAATGAATCATTTTTAAAAGAGAGCATTTTCGATCTGTTAAAACCGCGGATAGGCTATGGCGAAGTGGGGAATGTAAGCGGATTGACCGATTATACATTTTTAACAAGATATTTTACCAGTAATTCCAGCGCCAATTACCAGATCGGAGATACATTTTATACCACTTACAGGCCTGAACCTATTAATGAGTCTCTCAAATGGGAGGTAGGCAATACCTTCAATATCGGAGTTGATTACGGAATTCTGGACGGAAGGATTAAAGGGTCAATAAATGCATATGTCAAAAAAACGAATGACCTGATAGCGACAGCTGAGGTTGATCCGTTAACCAACTTTGGAAATTCGATTTCAGCGAATATCGGTGATATGAAAAACAAAGGGATTGAACTTGATCTGAATTTTATTCCTGTCATGAATAATAAGTTCCGGTTCGATGTCGGATTTAATGTTTCCTTTAATGATAATGAAATAACACGTCTTTCAAATCCGCAGGAGATTGGGATTATTTCAGGGACCCTGGGCGACCGGATACAACGGCATGAGGTAGGTCATGCTCCTTATTCTTTTTATGTGTACAAACAATTGTATGATCAAACAGGAAATCCTATTGAGGGAGCATTTGCTGATTTAAACGGAGATCATGTAATTACCGGCTCTGACAGGTATTTTTTTAAAGATCCCTTCGCGGATGTATTAATGGGTTTAACTCTTGAACTGACTTATAAAAACGTCGATCTGACCCTTGTTTCCAGGGCGAGCCTGGGGAATTATGTCTTTAACAACAACGCGGCGATCTCCCGCTCCAGCCAGTTAACCAGTAATGAGAATCTGAAGAATCAACATCGGAGTTATCTCCAGACGCAGTGGATTAATTTGACAACAGAAAGCATTATCAGTGATTATTGGATTGAAAATGCCTCATTTTTTAAATTAGATAATGTGACTATAGGATATACGATAACTAACTTAATAGGGAACAGTAATTTAAGGGTATATCTTACAGGGTCTAATTTATTTATAGCCAGTAAATACAAGGGGATCGATCCTGAAATACCTGGTGGAATAGACAATAATTTTTACCCTCGCCCGCGGATTTTTACTGCAGGATTGGCTTTTAACTTCTAAAAGGCAAACAGATGAAAACAACTTTAATCGGTTATATAATAATTTTAGTTGGCGCGACAAGTATGGTTTCGTGCCATGATCAGTTAGATTTGTCGCCTATTTCCCCGAATTCGCTCACAGAACTCAAAGTTTACGAATCTCAGGAAAGCGCCTTTCTGGCGTTGGTCAAATTATACCAAGGTTTAGCCGTGAACGGTCAATTAGGGGGGAATGAATCGTCTCCCGATATTCCGGGACTTGAATCCGCATCAGCAAACTGGTCTGATTTTGTGCTTCTTTCAAATTATCTGAACGAGATATCGACAGATAACGCGATCATCGCCTGGTCCAATCCCGGAGCTCAGGAAACCAACTTTATGACCTGGGACGCTCAGGACTTCTTTCCCCGCACCATGTATTACCGCTTAGCGACCGTTATTTCATATTGCAATTCATTTATATCCAAAGCAACAAGTTTGGCCGATTCAGAAGAGGTTGTCTTTTATATTAATGAAGCACGGTTCATCCGGGCATTTTGTTACTACCATCTGATGGATTTGTTTGGAAATGTTCCGATTACAACCAGGATATCAACCGATCTGCCCTTTCAAAATACGAGAAAAGAGGTGTTCGGTTTTGTTGAAACGGAACTGCTTCAGATAAAAGATTTACTAAAGGCGCCAAAGACTAACGATTACGGGCGGGCAGATCAGGCTACTGTCTGGGCCTTATTATCCAAACTTTACCTCAATGCGGAAATCTATACCGGTGAAAAAAGATATACCGACGCAATTACATACTCCGAACTGGTGATAAACAGTCCTTATTCGTTAAACACGACAGACGGGAATGGGAACGGTTCGGCCTACGACGAACTGTTTTTGGCCGATAATAACAAAAACGGGTCGCAAAACGAATTTCTTCTTACAGCCAACTATGATGGTATTTATTCCGCTTACTGGGGAGGCGGAACACATATGGTTCATGCGTATTTGGGCGGAACGATTGATGTTACAAAATATGGCGTTAACGGTGGATGGTATGGCATAAGGGCAACTAAAAATCTTGTGCATAAATTCGATTATGCTGCAACGAAATTTAATGCCAACGGCGAACCGGTGGAATGGAGTGATCCAAGAGCAATGTTCTATGTCAATGGTCAATCCCTGGAAATAACAACACCTTCAAATTTCGCGGAAGGGTATATGGTTGCAAAATTCAGCAATGTGGATGTCAAAGGGAAAGCAGGAAGTGATGCTGCCGGAAATTGGGTGGATATGGATATGCCACTCATCAGGTTGGGAGAAATCTATCTGAATTATGTAGAAGCCTGCCTTCGTGGAGGTGGTGGAAATACAGGTTTAGCAATCCAATACATCAATGAATTACGATCAAGAGCAGGAGCTCCGTTGGCGGCCGCTTCAGAGCTTACACTGGACTTTATTCTGGATGAGAGGGCCCGCGAGCTATTTGAAGAAGGTCACCGGAGAACTGATTTAGTGCGTTTCGGCAGATTTACCGGAGGAGACTATTTATGGCCTTTTAAAGGAGGATTGGCTGGTGGAACGTCGGTGGAATCATACCGAGACATTTACCCGATTCCGGATATTCTTTTATTGACAAACAGGAATCTAAAACAGAACCCTAAATATTAATTCCATGGGAAATACGATTATTAAGAACCGACTAGACAGGCTGTTCCTGGTCATGCTTGTGTTTGTGGCATTCTCCTGTGATACGGATGTGGAAAAATTGATTGTGCAGGTACCTCAGGAGGATATTTCATTTAGTAATTCATTTCAGGCCAATTACCTGATCGATACGAGTACCCCGGATGCCGTCGCGCTGGAATTATCCTGGAATCTATGCTCATTCGGACCCTCAAAGGCATTAGTAAGGCATAGAATCCTCGGATCAATCCATGCTGATTTTTCTACCATTGATTTTGAATCTCCCGGTCAAACGGCAAATTCGTTCCAGTTATCCAACAAGGAATTATTCGCTTTAGGGGAAAAAATGGGATTGGATAACGATCCCTCCACGACAGATGGTCAGGGCAGTCCCAATAATAAAGGTATACTTTATTACAGAGTGGAATCATTCGTGGGAGATATATCAGCCGTTCACGCGGTGAGAAAGGCTTCAGCTCCTGCAGGTTTGCATATCGAGCTCGTAGAGGTTAATATCTGCAAGGAAATGGCGCTTTCGGAATGGGCCCTGGTCGGCTCCTTTAATAACTGGAATGTTGTAGCTCCTGTGGTATACCCGTTTTTAACAACGAATACAGAGAATGTATTTGCGGGAGCATTGTCCATTAATGATCAGGGCTTTAAAATAACCGTCCGGGATGGCAGCTGGTCGAAAGGATATGCATACGGTGGAACGTATGGAAAATTAGTACAGGATTCAGGGATGGATCCTGTTATACCGGCTGCAGCCGGTCATTACCTGGTAACGATCGACTTGTCTTCATTAACGTATTCACTTGAAAAGGCCAGTCTTTATGGGCTGGTAGGTCCGGCCACAGTCAACAGCTGGAATGGACCAGATTATAAATTCGTTCCGAATGAGTGTAAGGCAGGAACCTTTGTGGTAAAAAATGTACCTCTTCTGTCGGATGTTTTTTATATCCGCGTAAACGACAACTGGACAACATCTTATTCTCTCGGAGACAAAGGAGAAGGAACATTCAGAATTAATCCTGGCGTTGGTGCCCAGGGCATTCCGGTGAATGAGGCTGGAAACTATGATGTTATTCTGAATATGAACGATTTCACTTATCAGCTTATAAAATTATAAAGGAAAATCAAACCCGGATGAAAATGAGTCGAATGAAACGAAAGGCTTGCAAAATCTGGTTCACTCAAGAAATCCTTACGATCCTGGTGCTGCTGACCGGTATGGATACCGGTATCGCTCAGGATCAGGCTAAAAGGATAGAAAATGCAGCCAAACATCCTTTTTTTGGAGGAAATATCACTACGATCGGATGGGAAGGCGATAAAGATGCCGTCATGTTGAAAGATAACGGATGGTTCTGGATCAGAGACAGCCTTAACACCACAGCCACATTTCATATTTCTGCCTACCCCGGCAGAAACGAAATTATCGAAAAAGGAAAAGTAAAATGGTATCCCCATTCCGGTTACCTGCCGTGCTTTATTACAGATTTTTATGATAATTGGGAAGAATTCGGACCCGATGATCAGATGCATGTCAGAATATCTAATTTTGCCGATAAGGTAACAATAGACGGAAATAATTTTGTTGTTGTATACAGCCGGGTGTCCGTTACAAACCAGATGAAAACAGATATATCTCCGTCCCCGGGAGCATCTGCAAATCTGATTCCTTTAAATTCCCCAAACAAAAGTATCGTTCCGGGTGGAACAGTCAATTATGATTACGCGATAGTGGCCGACCGATTTGGAAACAGTTATTCGCGGCCATCAGCAGAAAAAATAAAGGCCGCAGGAAGCTGGGATCTTCATTTTGAACATATGAGAGATCATTGGGAAAGCAGGTTATCGTCGATTGTCGATATTAGAACGCCTGATAATGAGCTAAACAATGCTTACAAGATGGGATTCATCTATACATTGATAGCAAGAGACGGCTCTCAAAGCTATAATGTGGCTGAAATCGGATATGATGTTCTCTTCAATCATGATTATCTCGGGATTTATCATACTCTTTTAAAACTAGGATTTTATGACAATGCCTATAATCAGTTAAAATTGATGGGAGAAGGTCGCGGCCCCTATCATGATCATTATTATCGGTGGAGCTTACCTTTATCCCTGTACCTGCAAAAAACAGGTGATGTCGGTATTCTTGAAAAAGAAAACGGGTATTTATATAACAAATGTAAGGAAGCTTATGAGATAACGATCGGTGACATAGTCGACTCCACCGGCCTTATTGGACGCACCTGGGATATTGATGCGGATGGAATGTGGACCTGGGATGACGAATCTGCCTTAACAGGGTTTACCACACTGGCGTATGTGGCCAGGCTAAAGGGCGATAAAATGATGGAAAAGAAGGCAAAGGAAAGCTTTAACCGTCTGAAAGCTAGTGTGAACAGAAAAATAGGCGAGATGCAGCAACAATATGGTATTGATTATATCCCTGCATCGCTGGAGGCTCCTAATGAAAAAATAGAAAACATTATGAAAAAAGGTTCTTCTTTCTGGGCAACTCCCTTTTGGTTCGGTATGAACTGGAATACATATCTGGCCGGGGGAGAATATGAAGGGCTGCTAAAAAACAGCGTGGACAATACCTTTAAATGGGGACTGGACAAGCAAGCCAAAGACGGATTTAAACCTCACAATTTTGGAACATGGGTCAGTTACGGTGGTGGTGTTGCCTCTGCATATAACAGCGCTTTTGCTATTTCCGGGCTGTTTTCTGAAAACTACAGACAGGAAACCGTTAAATCTTACCAGTTCTTGTTGGAGTACGGACAAAGTGCTCCTTATGGTTTTTGGGAGATGTTTCACGATCCGGATCCGGCGAATACCTGGGAGGGTAACCATCCGTCGATGACGCAAACCAACTGGTTTGCCTGTCCGCATCAATGGGGCCAGGCAGGTGCATCACAGGCGTTGCTCGATGCTTTGGTGGCAGAGTTTTACGACGGAAGGATACTGGTTGGAAGAGGGTACCCGGATGAATGGATGACGCCTGGTAAAATAACCGAAATCAGGAACTATCCTATAAGTAATAATCAACGGATGAATTTGAAAATTGAAGCGCTCTCCGAAAACAGGATCAAACTCAGTTGGAGCGGAGATAAACCGGTTAATCCTATTTTGTTTAATCTGCCTCAGTTTAAAGGGAATATTGAATTCGTAAGCAATGGAATAATTGATCGGGAAGAAAACTGGGTTATCGTAGAACCCACTCAAAAGGAAGTCGTTGTCACCTTAGGAAAAAATTGAGGAAAGGGCGGGCTTCGGGACGCAAAAGCGGTTCCTTTCGTCGGCGAATTCCGCATCGCGTTGCTCAGATATACCAATGAAAAGCAGTTGTACCAGTAGAATAAATAATATGAAACGAGCTATGAACGGCGCAGTTTACGCCCAAGCCAATGTTTTGCGGCGAGTTCCATACGTCGATGTCCTTTAAAAAAGTAATGAAGTTCAGTACACAAATTATACACAGCTAATTTGAAATGAAAAACAGATGAAAAACATTGGGAAAATCCACATTTTGATAGTTATCGTGCTTTCAGGGGTATTGACATCATGCCATCAGCGCATAAAATCGTCATCGGATACTGGCCTAAAGATATCGGCAGAGGAAGATCGGGGAGCTACGGATTTTGTTTTTGGGAATAATGAACTGACAGATCTCGTCGTGCAGAAGCGAATTAAAAACTTATCGGGTATTTTCCATAATTACAGGATCAATCCGCGAACTCCCAGGCCGGGAGAAGAAGTCGCGGTGACAATTACTGTTGGCCCAAAAGTAAATGCAGCTCATGCATGGTGCTATTACACAACAGACGGTTCTGACCCGGAAGGATTGAATGGTGTTGCAGTAAACGGAAATGCTGTTCCCTTTTTACAGACAAATGTAATCTGGGATGATCTGGTATGGGGATATATCACAGAATTTAGGGCAGTGATACCTGCGCAAAGTAAAAAGATGATTATCAGGTACCTGATTGAGTGCGGAGGAGAGTACGCCAGGGGAACGGAAGGAAGTGAAGGTAGTTCCGAAGACCGCCCCTATTTTGCATATGCTGTAGACGACTGGCAAACACCCGATTGGATTTATGATGCAGTGATGTATTATGTGTTGCCGGACCGTTTTTACCCCGGTGATAATTCAAGCTGGATCCAAACGGAAGATTTATCGAAACACATGGGGGGAACGTTGAAAGGAGTCCGCCAAAAGCTGGATTATTTGCAGGAATTAGGGATTAATACACTTTGGCTGATGCCTTTTATGAAAGGACCGGAATACCATAAATACGGAGCTTCCGATTTTTATGCTATTGATCCCCGTTTAGGAACAGAACAGGATTTGAAAGATCTTATTCGTGATGTTCATTCCAGGGGAATGAAAGTTTTGGTCGATTTTGTAGCAAATCATTGCTCAAAAGATCATCCTTATTTTAAAGAGGCATTGGCAGATTCTGAAAGTAAATACAGACGTTGGTTCGAAATTCGTCAGGACGGGACCTATGAGAGTTTTTTTAATACAGGCGATTTACCCCACTTGGTCAATGAAAACCCGGAAGTACGAAAGTATCTCCTCGCTTTGGCTGTCCATTGGGTTAAAGACTATGGAATAGATGGTTTTGACCTGGATTACGCGATTGGTCCCTCTCATGAGTTTTGGACCACATTTAGTTATGCTCTGCGACAGGTGAGCGACACTATCGTCCTTTTTACTGAAGGGGTAACGACCCCGGAGGCGTTGTTAAGTTATGCGGGTCGGACTGATGGTTGCCAGGATTTCGCTTTCTGCCAGGCTGCAAGAAAAACATTCGCCTACGATAAAATGAATGTACAGGAGTTTGAAAGATTTCTGCATGGATCGGAAGGCTATTTTCCTGAAGGCTTTATTGCCCCTGTTATGATCGATAATCAGAATATGGACCGATTCCTGTTTGTTTCCGGTAATGACAAGCAACGTCTGAAAATTGCCTCTGCCTGCCTTTTTTCAATGAGCCGTCCTGTTAGCCTATGGGCAGGTACTGAAATGGGAATGACCCAAAAAATTTCCGCTGCCGGGAGCACACTGGATGCTTCCAGAAATGCCACGTCCTGGGAGAATATGGATGCTGAACTGCTGAGCTGGTTTAAGCTGCTTGCAAAAGCGAGAAAAGATCACCTGTCACTGGCCCGTGGCAAGCGAAAGCCGCTTATAGCCGATGCTGTAAAAGGAATTCTTGCATACGAGAAAATTACCGGGAATGACCGTGTCGTTGTGGTTCTTAATAACAGCGATTCGTTACAGGATATTCCTCTCAAAGAGGCAGCCGGTTGCCGGGACATTCTCGGGGAAAACGAGGTGAGTACGATAAAGAATGAAACGGTGCTCAGGCTACCTGCAAGGTCGGCCGCTTATCTTGTGCCTTATAAATAGAAAATGATCATGAAGAACTGGTATATTTCAATAATCATTCTCGTTGTTTCTGTCGTTGGGTGTCATCCAGATCACCTAAAATCCGAATCCGGGAAATCTCAGGCAAACATGCGAAAGAACTTAAGATGGATACCGGTTGGGAATGTAAAACCTCTTGGCTGGATGAGAGATCAGATGCAATATGATTTAGAAGAAGGTTTTGTCGGATACCTGGATAAGATAGTGCCGGACCTTATCATTGAGGATGATATTTATGGAAAAGACCGGTTGACCAGTAAGGTAAAGGCTAAAAACGTAGGTGCTGTGACAAAAGACGATGATTGGGAAATTCAGTATCTGTGGTGGAATAGCGAGACCCAATCCAATTGGTGGGACGGAATGATTCGCTACGCGTTTATGCTTGGTGATGAGAAAAGTAAAAAGCGCGTAAGAAAATACGTGGATCATATCCTTTCGACGCAGGATCCCGACGGTTATATCGGAATTTATGCCCGGGACTTGCGCTATAGCCACACTACGGAAAACGGAGAATTATGGGCTCAGGCTACACTGTTCAGATCCCTGTTGGGCTACTATGAAGCAACCAACGACAAAAAAGTGCTGTCAGCTGTAGAACGTGGCGTCAGTCAAACCATGCAGGCATACCCGCTTAACAACTCTGAACCGTTTAATATTTCCAAACCATACGCCGGAGCAGGACACGGATTAATGTTCACTGACATCTTGTATCAATTGTACCTCATTACAAATCGTTCAGAGTATCTCGATTATGCATTTTTTCTTTACAAGGATTATAATTCACACTCCATGGAAGAGGAAGATATTATGCTTAAAAATCTTCTTGATCCGGATTACTATTTTGCAGGGCATGGGGTACATACGTATGAACACATGAGGCCTCTCGCACTTGCAGCTTACTTCTCGAATGACCCAAAATATAAAAAAGCACTTGA
>Ga0074195_1005146_pt1 | contig 10027 bp, 7 predicted proteins | sample EPASupsiteHSE623_FD_64525 | JGI IMG/M metagenome (GOLD analysis project Ga0074195, IMG submission 64525) | Bioremediated contaminated groundwater from EPA Superfund site, New Mexico - Sample HSE6-23 | ecosystem: Environmental > Aquatic > Deep subsurface > Groundwater > Contaminated ... | reverse complement strand
CGCTTGATGAGCAAAAATGTGCCCACGCCGACCATCGCCATGATCAGCAGGAATATCCCGTACGAAATACGATGGTCCTGTATACCGGTCAGGGTGCTGAGTTCGGACATGCCGCCTACGCCGGCGAAGAAACTGGGCACGGCCACGGCTATGACCACGGCGTTCAGGTTCTTCATCAGGATGTTCAGGTTGTTGCTCACTATGGAGGCTCTGGCGTCCATCAGGCCGGCCAGAATGTTGGAATAGATCTCCGCCTGGCGGGCGCATTGGTTGTTCTCGATTATGATGTCGTCCAGAAATTCCTTGCTGCGCTCGGTGAGACCTATTTTGTCGGCGGAATGCTTCAGGCGCTCGATCGCGTAGGAGTTGGCGTTGGCCGCGTTAAGGTAATAGACCAGGCTCTTTTCCAGCGTGAACAGGTTCAGCAGGTACTTGTTCTCCATGGAGGAGTTGATCTTCCGCTCTATCTCGTCGGCTATCATGTTTATGACTTTGAGGTGTTCTATGAAGTGGAAAATGGAATTGTAAATGAGCTTAAGGAAAACTTCCCTTATGCCGGTGACATGCCTGAAATATTTGCCCGTGAACAGGTTCAGGTCCTCGGAAATGGCCACGACAATACGGTTCTTGAAAAGGAAGAGGCCCATCGAGGACACCTTGAAGAGGAACTGGTCGGCGGAGGAATAATTCTTCGGCCGTTTGAAGATCATCTCAAGATGGTCGTTCTCCAGCTCCAGCCGCGCCGGCTCCTCCGGGTCGAACGCGGAGGCGAAATTATGCTCGTCCAGGCTGAAATTGCCGACCACCCACTTCTTTTCGTCCTCTCCGGGGTCGATGACAAGCCAGACCGGGGCTGTTTCCGATTCGGTGGGGACCAGCTGATTGTTCTCTATGGCGTATTTTTTTATCATTTTCCGGCCGCTTTCACCCTTGTTTTCAGTTTTGCCGCCACGGTCTCGCCCATATGAGAGAGGTTCTCCACCACGGTCGCGCCGGCATTTTTAAGGGCCGCGACCTTGGATTCGTGCGTGCCGGCCGAACCCTCCACTATCGCTCCGGCGTGCCCCATGCGGCGGCCCGGGGGGGCGGTTTTGCCGGCCACGAAGGAGAAGACCGGCTTGGTCATTTCCGCTTTTATGAACCTGGCCGCGTCCTCTTCGGCGGAGCCGCCTATTTCGCCTATCATCACCACCGCGCCGGTGTTCTTGTCGGCCTCGAAAAGCCGGAGCACATCCACGAAATTCATGCCCTGCACCGGGTCGCCGCCTATCCCGACCACGGTGGACTGCCCCAGTCCCTGGCTGGTCAACTGCCACACGGCCTCATAGGTCAGGGTGCCGGAGCGGGAGACTATGCCGATATTTCCTTTCTTGTGTATATAGCCCGGCATAATGCCAGCCTTGCATTCTCCGGGTGTGATCACTCCGGGACAGTTCGGACCCACAAGAGTGACCCCGCGGCCCTCCAGCTCCAGCCGCCGCAGATGTTTTTTCACGCGCACCATGTCCAGTACCGGCACGCCCTCCGTTATGGCCACGATGACCTTGATCCCGGCTTCGGCGGCTTCCAGTATGGAATCCGCGGCGAAGGGCGGGGGCACGAAGATCAGGGAGGCGTCGGCTCCGGCTTCGGCCGCGGCCTCCTTCGCCGTGTTGAAGATCGGGATGTTCAGATGCCTGGAACCGCCTTTACCGGGGGTGACCCCGGCCACGATATTGGATCCGTAATCTATGCATTGCTGGGCATGGAACGAGCCCTGCGCGCCGGTCATCCCGTGCACCGCCAGCCTGGTCTTCTTGTTCAAAAGTATGGACATAGGTGTCTCCTTTAGTGAACTAGCGAAATAGCGAAGTGGCGAAGTAGTGAAATAGTGAAGTAGTGAAATAGCGAAGTGGTGAAATAGTGAAGTAGTAAGATAACTGTTAAATTTCGCGTTCTCACTCCCTCGCTAATTCGCTCTCTGGCTATTTCGCTTTCCGGCGCTCTCGCTATTTCGCTCTCTGGCTCTCTCGCTGCTGTACTGCCCCCACGGCTTTCCGGGCCGCTTCCCAGAGGGAGTCGGCCTGCTCTGTTTTTATGCCGGAATTCCGGAGTATCTCCCTGCCTTCCTTCACATTGGTGCCTTCCAGCCGCACCACCAGCGGTACTCGCAGTTTCACCCGTTTCGTGGCCTCCGCTATGCCCTGGGCGATATTGTCGCATTTCATGATGCCGCCGAAGATATTGACCAGCACGGCCTTGACTTTGGCGTCCTTCAGGATGATCTGGAAGGCTTTGGTAATCTGGTCCACGGTGGCGCCGCCGCCCACATCCAGGAAGTTGGCCGCGCTGCCGCCCGCGAGCTTTACCGTGTCGAGCGTAGCCATGGCCAGCCCGGCGCCGTTCACCATGCAGCCTATGGAGCCGTCCAGGCCGATATAGTTGATGCCTATGGCCTTGGCCTCCTTTTCTATCTCGGAGGATTCGTGGTCGGGCCGGGCCTCCAGGTCCTTGTGACGGAACAGAGCGTTGTCGTCGGTGACTATCTTTGCGTCCACGGCCAGCAGCCTGCCGTCCTTCGTTATGGCGAGCGGGTTGATCTCCACCAGGCTGGCGTCGCAGCCCAGGAACACTCTCACGAGGTTCCTGGCCAGGGCCGTAAAATCGCGGAAATTGGCCTGCGGGATCTTCAGCGCGAAAGCCAGTTCGCGGGCCTGGAAATCGAGAAGGCCGGTGTCGGCGTCCACCGGCATTTTTACGATGCATTCGGGCCGGTCCTTGGCCAGTTCCTCTATGGACATGCCGCCTTCCGCCGAGGCTATTATCATCGGCGCCGCCTGTTTGCGGTCCAGAACCACGGAAATATAGATCTCGCGTTCCAGCGCGCAAGCGGCCTCCACCAGCACTTCCTCCACGGTAAGGGCGGCGCCGTGGGTTTGATGGGTGCTTATCTTCATGCCCAGCATATTGTTGATCTGGGCGTGGGCCTCCTCTCTGGTGCGGGCCACCTTCACGCCTCCGGCCTTGCCGCGTCCGCCGGCGAGCACCTGGGCCTTCACTACCCACGGCCCCGGTCCGTCGAGCTTTATGTTCCCGGCGCTGTCGCCTATCTTGGCCACGCCGAACCTGGGCGGCACCGGTATCCCGTATGCCTCGAAGATTTCCTTGCCTTCGTATTCAAGCAGTTTCATATGTTCTCCATCGCTGATCGCCTTCGCTATATTTTGTTATAATTTGAAGAGAAAAGCTAGGTCCCCGTCCTTTCGTAACCATCTGAGGTATAAGATAATGAATAAGTCTCCTTCAAGAAAACAAGTCAAAGTGAACGAGCTCGACTCCATAACCATCCGCTTCGCCGGAGATTCCGGCGACGGCATCCAGCTTGTCGGCAGCCAGTTCGCCAACGCCACCGCCATAGCCGGCAACGACCTCAGCACTTTGCCGGATTATCCGGCCGAGGTGCGCGCCCCCGCGGGCTCGCTGGGCGGGGTCAGCGGTTTCCAGCTGAGCTTCGGCGACGAATCGGTGATGACGCCGGGCGTGAAGCCGAATGTTCTTATAGTCATGAACCCGGCCGCCCTGGCGATGAACATAAAGAACCTGGACAAGGGATCGGTGATCATAGCCAACTCCGACGCTTTCAACGCCGCCGCGCTGGAAAAGGCCGGATACGCCTCAAATCCGCTGGAGGACGGTTCGCTGTCCAACTACCGGGTCTTGCCCGTTCCGGTCAACACGCTCACCGAAAATACGCTAAAGGATTCCGGGCTCACCAAATCGCAGATACTAAAGTGCAAGAATTTCTACATGCTCGGCATCATGTACTGGATGTACGGCCTGCCGGTGGAGCCGACCTCCAACTGGATAAAGACCAAGTTCAAGAAATCCCCGGAGCTGGTAAAGGCCAATCAGCTCGTCCTGGCCGCCGGCTACGCCTATTCGGAGGCCACGGAGATGTTCGACGCCAGGTTCCAGGTGAAGAAAAGCCCGGTGGCGCCCGGCAAGTACAGGAACCTGACCGGCAACGAAGCCGCCGCCTACGCGCTGATAACCGCCGCCAAGCTGCTCAAGCGCAAGCTTTTCTACGGTTCCTATCCGATAACCCCGGCCACCGAGATCCTGCAGACGCTGGCCAAGCACAAGGCCAACGATGTGGTGATCTTTCAGGCCGAGGACGAGATCGCCGCCGTCTGCGCTTCGATAGGCGCCGCTTTCGCCGGCTGTCTGGCGGCCACCGGTACCAGCGGCCCCGGCCTCTCCCTGAAGATAGAGGCGCTGGGTCTGGCCGTGATCACCGAACTGCCCCTGGTGATAGTGGATGTACAGCGCGGCGGCCCTTCCACCGGCCTGCCGACCAAGACCGAGCAGTCGGACCTGCTCCAGGCCGTTTACGGGCGGCACGGCGAATCGCCGCTGGTGGTCATAGCCGCCGCCAGTCCGGCGGACTGCTTCGCGGCCACGCTGGAGGCGTCCCGGATAGCGGTAAAATATATGACCCCGGTGATAGTGCTTTCGAACGCCTACCTCTCCAACGGTTCGGAGCCTTTCCGGATCCCTAAGCTGAGGGAACTGCCGAAATTCGACCTGCCGCCGCTGCCGCCGCCGGACCAGTTCAAGCCTTACGCCCGCAACCCGGAGACTCTGGTCAGGCCGTGGGCGTATGTGGGACAGAAAGGCTACGAGCACCGGGTCGGAGGACTCGAGAAAGCGGACGGCACGGGCAATGTCAGCCACGATCCCGAGAACCACGAAAAACTGTCCAAGATCCGGGCCGAAAAAGTGGCCGGCGTCGCGGTGGAAATACCTCCCACCAAGGTTTACGGCTCGGACCAGGGGGAACTGCTGGTGCTCGGCTGGGGCTCCACCTTCGGCGCCATAACGCAGGCCGTCAACGAGGCCAGGAAAACCGGCCTGCCGGTCTCCTCGGCGCATATCAGATTCATGAACCCGCTGCCGCCGGACCTGGGCACCGTCATGCGCAGGTTCAGGAAGGTGCTGGTACCGGAGGAGAATTTCGGCCAGTTCCGGATGATGCTGCGCGCGGCCTATGGGATAGAGCCCGCCGGCCTCAATAAGGTGCAGGGCCAGGCGCTGAACTCGGAAGAAGTGCTGGCCAGGATAAAAGAGATCCTGAGGGGACATTGAAATGGAAAACACCAAACTCACAGCCAAGGACTTCGCTTCCACCCTGCCGGTCAAATGGTGCCCCGGCTGCGGCGACTTCGCCATTCTGAACCAGATACAGAAAGTGATGGCCGGCATGGGACTGCCGCACGAGAAATACGCGGTGGTCTCCGGCATCGGCTGCTCCAGCCGGTTCCCGTACTATGTGAACACCTACGGCTTCCACTCCATACACGGCCGGGCCTGCGCGGTGGCTTCGGGCGTGAAATTGTCCAATCCCGAGCTGGCGGTGTGGGTGGTCACCGGGGACGGGGACGGCCTCTCCATCGGCGGCAACCATATGCTGCATTCGATACGGCGCAATATAGGCCTGAAGATAGTGCTCTTCAATAACCGCATCTACGCCATGACAAAAGGCCAGGCAAGCCCTACCACGCTTCAGGGCTCGAAGACCAAATCCACGCCGATGGGCGTGATAGACTATCCGTTCAACCCGGCGCGGTTCGCCACGGGGCTGGACTGCACCTTCGTGGCGCGCGGCATAGACACCGATGTGGCCGGGACGACCGCGATACTTGAGCGCGCCGCCAGGCACAGCGGCACGGCCTTCGTGGAAGTGCTGCAGAAATGCATACCGTTCACCGACAAGGAATTCGATGTCCTCAAGGACCCGGAGAAGAAGCAGGACCTGCTGATAAAGGTGGAGCACGGCAAGCCGCTGGTGTTCGGGAAGAACCGGGACAAAGGCATCGCGATACGGAACTTCCGGCCGGAAGTGATAGAGTTCAGGTCCGGAAGCGTGCCGGACGAGGCGGCGGTTTACGACGAGACGAACCCCGACATGGCCTACCTGGTCAGCGGCTTCGAAGGTCCGGATTTCCCTCTCCCGATAGGCGTTCTGCGGGCGGTGGAAAAACCGTCCTACGAGCAGCTCTATTACGAGCAGGTCGCGGCCATAGGCGACACCAGGGAGAACGAGCTTGAAACCCTCTTATCCGGCCCCGACGCCTGGGAAATAAAGTAAAGTTGGGAACAATCCGGTGACATAATACTTATTTCCGGATGGAAATAAGTATTATGTCACCGGATTGGGTCACTCGCAATTTACTTCGTCAGGGGATCGTAGGGCGGGGGGAGGGTGGGTGGAGGCGGCAGCTGCGCGGCCGGAGGCTGGGGAGCTGTCGGTTCGGCCGGCGCCGGGGCGGGGTCTGGGGCGGGCTTCGGAGCCGGTTTGGGCGCGGGCCTGGCGGCGCCTTTTTTCTTTACATACCTTATCTTCTTGATCTTGGTGCCGGGGAAGTAGAACTCGATTATCTCCCGATAGTTCCTGCCGTATTTGCCGGCCATGCCGGCCGCGCCGGACTGGCACATGCCTATGCCGTGGCCCCAGCCTCCGCCGTAGATCCAGTAATTGCGCACCTTGCCGTTCTTGAAGCGGTTGACCTCGATGAAGAACAGCGTGCTTTTTATCGAGCTGAACCCCAGGATATTCCTTATCAGGTGTTCCCGTTCCACGGTGACGGTTTTTTTCGAACCGACCAGCCGTATGGAGTTCACATTGCCGGACGGGCTGCGCTTGAGCGGAACAATGTCAACGAGCGTTCCGATCTTGTAGTCGCGGTTTATGCGGAACTCCATGTCCTTCTGGCGGATTATCCTTACCCATCTGAATTCCGAGGCGCGCACCATGCCGGGGTAATTGCAGTTGGCCGGGGGGTTCCCGGTTATCCATTGATGGAACTTCCAGGGCGAGTCCAGCGGCTGCGCCATATTTTCCGGAATATCCTGATGCGTAACCAGATAAGGCGACGAACCCCAGCCGGAAACCTCGCCGGAGGCCTGGATATGGCCGCCGCAGTTGGAATGGTAAAAGGTGTAGGCCGGCCGGCCGTGGTAGGTCAGCAGTTCGCCCTCCGTCTCCAGCACGGCCCTGTTGGTGGTGTTCGCCTCGTTCATGGCGCCCTTATACGCCTGGCAATGCTGCCCGTCGCACATATGGTAGCCGTCGGATCTGTGGGTGCCGCCCCGGGCGCGCCTTATTATCGCCTGGGTGCGCGCCAGCACGGCCTGCGCCTTCAGCGATTCATAGGGCCATTGCGGCGCGACCTCGCTCGGCACCACGCCCAGCAGATATTCCTCCATATCCACCACATTAACCGCTCCCATGCCGCGGCCCGGAATGGGATACAGCTCTATCGCGCCCCGGTATTCCCGGTCGGAGTGCGTGAAATACGGGTTCAGGATCTGCCGCGTGCCCTCGAGTATTACCGTCCCGTATTTGCGGTTCGCGGGGCGCAGCAGCAGTGCGCCTTTGAAGTTCCCGTAAACCGTACCCTTCGGGTCGAGAACGGTTATTTTCCCGTCTTTAAAGGCCGCGGTCCAGGTCTCGCCCGCGCGCGCGCTGGCGTAGAGCTTCCCGCTGGCTTTGCCGCGCACGCTCAGTCCGTAGTAGGATTTGAATTTAAAGATATTGTTCCGACCCTGCCTGCCGGCGTTGTTCGCGCCTATCCCTACCCGGACTTTGACCGAACCGGACAGGCTTTCCAGCACGGGTACCGGACCCATTTTGAGCGGTTTGGCGATGCGAAAAGGCGGCCGGATCTCTTCCGGCTGCTTTGAGAGCTTTCCTTCCAGGACCTTCATCATTTTTACGGCCACCGGATGGGCGGGGGCGTAATCCAGCACCCGGTAATACTGGTTCCAGGCCTCGTTGAATTTCCCGTCGCGCGCGTAAATGCCGGCCAGAGGAAGGCGGGCCTCCGTGAACGAGGGGTCCTTGCGCAGCGCCTCTATCAGGTTTTCCTGGGCGCCCTTGTACATCTTGAAGTTCATCAGGTTCCAGGCGATTATGTAGTCCACCCCGGCGAAGTCCGGGCGCAGTTTCCGGTAGCGGGCCAGGTATTCGAGCGTTTTTTCCTTGTCCTCCAGGTTGGAATGAACGCTGCCCAGGCCCAGTACCGCGCGGGCGTCCAGCGGCTGCAGGCGCAGCGCTTTTTCAAAGCATGTCCCGGCGGCGGCATAATCGGCCTGATGGTATTTTATCCAGCCCAGCTCCGTCAGTACCCCGCTGTCGTAGGGGTCGCGCTTCAGGGCGTTTTCCAGGGCCTCGGCGCTTTTGGAGTAACGGCCCAGCTGTTTGTAAACCATAGCCGCGTCCATATACGGTTCCGGCCCTGCGCCGGGAGCCGCGGCCAGCCGCTCATAAGCCGCGGCCGATTTCGTAAGGTCCCCGTTGAGATAAAACCGGTAGGCGTCATGGGCGCCGTCGGCGCGGCCGGCGGGCGGCAGAATGAAGAACGCCGCGCAGAGAACGGATAGAAGCAGGGCGGGCGGTTTTATCGGCATGTCATGCAGATGTATAATATAGAGCCTCAAGACTGTCGGAAAGATATCGTATGAAATTATGACCGGAGAAGACAAAAACGCGGCCGTCGGCGCGGCGGATTCCGACCTGGTCCGGGCCTTCAGGGCCGGCGACCAGGCGGCTCTGGAAGTTCTGATAGAAAGGCACAAGGGCGCGCTTTACGCCTATCTGCTCCGTCTTTCAAAGGACCGCGCCGCGGCCGAGGACCTTCTCCAGGAGGTTTTTTTGAAGGTTTTCCGGAAACTTCCTTCATATGACGAGCGGGAGAAATTCACGGCCTGGCTGTTCACGATAGCCCATCACGCGCTTATGGACCGTTTCCGCGCCGGAGCGCGCCGGAGGGAGGACTCCCTGGATGCCCGTCCCGAAGACGGACTCCCGCTGGGGGAACGGCTGGCCGGCTCCGAACCGGGGCCGGACGGGGGGCTGGGAAAAGCGGAACGCGCGGCGGCCATTCAGGCGGCTTTCGACCGCCTCCCGCGGGAGCAGCGCGAGCTTTTTCTGATGCGGCATTATTCCGGGCTTTCTTTCAGGGAAATAGCGGGAATCCTGGGCGTGCCGATAGGAACGGCGCTGGCGCGCATGTCCCGCGCCATGGCGAAAATGCGCGAGGAATTGGACGGGATGCAATAAAACGGACCGGCCGGCGTTATGGATAATGAGGCGGAAAAGCTTATGAACTGCGAGTACAGGCAAAAAGCCCTTCTTTACTTCTACGGCGAACTGCCCGCGCGCGGAACGGATGAAATGCGGGCGCATCTGAAGGACTGTCCTTCCTGCGCCGCCGATCTCGCTATGCTGGGGACCCTCTCCGATGGCTTCCGCGCTTTCAAACCGGCCGCCCCGCAGGTGGCGGTCCCGATGTCGGCCGCGGATCGGCGGGAACCGGTTTTTGCCGGCGGGATTCTGCGCGGTTTCGGCCGCCTTTCCGCGGCCGGAGCTTTTGCGGCGCTGGTATTGTTCGCTTTCCGGCTGTCGGGCGCGTCCGGCTCCGCCGGACCCTGGACGGGAGGCATAGATTCCGGGCTGGACGGAGTGGAGTACGGCATATACGCCCTTGGAGAGGAATTGGCCGGGTCCCCGGCGGCCGATTTCGATTATGGCTGCGCGGATGCGGAATCCGGCGGCGGGGAGATTTCGGATAAAAACGCGTGAGATGGAGGCGATTAATATGAAAAGGCGTATATTAGCGTTATTGCTGGCGTCGGCGGCCGCGCTGTCGGCCGCGGGAGCCCGCGCCCAGGAGACCGGGGAGCCGCCGGATATGGACGAGGAGGTCTCCTGGCAGGCCGGCGAGCGTCCGGAAGGCCCCGGACACGGAGAACGGATGGGTCCCGGGCGGGGACCAGGCGGCCGGAGAGAGGAGAGGGGCATGAGGGGTGAGATGGGCGGCTTTCCGGGCGGGAAGGGCTGGAAAGGCTGGTCCGGAATGAAGGGCGACGGGGTCGATGTCATGGCGGTGATCAAAAAACACGATCCGGCCTTCGCCGCCGTGCTGGACGGACTCAAACTGAAAGCGCGGCCGAAATACAGAATGGTCCTGATGATGGCGCAGAGGGC
>Ga0074195_1005144_pt1 | contig 10029 bp, 10 predicted proteins | sample EPASupsiteHSE623_FD_64525 | JGI IMG/M metagenome (GOLD analysis project Ga0074195, IMG submission 64525) | Bioremediated contaminated groundwater from EPA Superfund site, New Mexico - Sample HSE6-23 | ecosystem: Environmental > Aquatic > Deep subsurface > Groundwater > Contaminated ... | reverse complement strand
CTCGAGGGTGATCAACAACAGGGAGTATGTGCGCGAGGAGATCCGCGCCAAGGTCATGGCCATTGTCAAGGAAAAGGGCTATGTCCAGAACCATGTCGCCCGCTCGATGGTCCTGCGGAGAACCTTCACGGTCGGCATCGTCATCCCCGACACCTTTAACATGTTCCAGCGCCAGCTTTTCGCGACAATCGAGCATCATCTGGAGCAGCAGGGCTACCGCACCATGTTTATCTTCGTCACCTGGAGCGCCGAAAGCGAGGCCGCCTGCCTCCGCAAGCTCAAGAGCGAGAGTCTCGACGGCATCATCATGATGCATGAGGTCCAGAATACTTCCATCTACAAATACCTGCACGAATACAGCGGGCCTGTCGTCCTCTGCACCTTCGGATCCGACGATTTCAAGTTTCCCACGGTTCATGTCGACGAAAGCGCGGCGGCTGAGGCCGCCGTCTCCTATCTGGCGGAAAAGGGACACCGGAAGATCGGCCTCATAGCGGGCGCCCATTTCCGTTTCAGCGCCAAGCGGGCTGAAGGATACAGGCGCGTCTTCGCCCGCTATGGCATCGAGGCGAAGGATGAATGGCGAGTGACCGTGCCCACCTACAGCCTCGAAGAGGGCAGGCTGGGCATGGAAAGGCTCTTGCGCCAGGATGGGGGCATCACGGCGGTGTTCGCCATGACGGATGAATTGGCCATCGGGGCTATGCGCGCCCTCCACGAGGCAGGCCTGCGCGTTCCCCAGGACGTGAGCGTGATCGGGTTCGACGACATCGACATCTCCGCCTACACGATCCCCGGCCTCACGACGATCCGCCAGCCTATCCGCGAGATGGGCGAAAAGACGGCCACCCTTATCTGCGATCTCATCGCGGCGGGAAAATCCGACAGGACCCCCATCGTGCTTTCCCATCTCTTGGTCGAGAGGGAATCCGTGGCCCCCCCGAACGAATATCGAAAGGGAGAAAATCGATGAACCCCGTCGTTATCCGCATCGCCCTCTCCTTTGTCGTCGCCGGAGTCTGGATCGCGGCGGCCACCATCTTCGGCGAGCGTCTCGGCACGAAAAAGGCCGGGCTCCTGGCCAACATGCCGTCGAATATTCTGGTCTCCCTCCTCTTCATGGCCCTCACGCGCGGTCCCGAGTATGTCTCCGCCGCCACGGCCGGCGTCCCCATGGGCATGATGGTCGATACCGTTTTCATCGTCGTTTTCATCTTCTCCCTTCGCCTGAGCCTCGGGGCCGCCCTCGGCCTTTCTCTCGCCGCGTGGGCCGCCTGTTCGGTCTTCGTGCTCGTCGTCCTCCCTCCCCTTGGCTTCATCGAATCCATCATCGTGTATGTCATCGCCGCCATTCTTCTCTTCCTCTTCGTCCAGGCGAAGCTGCGCGTGGGCAAGGTCGAGAAGAAGCCGGTCCTCTTTTCGTGGAAGATCGCCGCGCTGCGAGCGTTTTTCGCGGGGAGCGTCGTGGCGGGCGCCGTCACCTTGGCCCAGGTCGCCCCGCCCTATATGACCGGGGTCCTCGCCACTTTCCCGGCCGCCCTTACCTCGACCCTTGTCATCCTCACGAAAAGCCAAGGCAAGGCCTTCGCCCAGGCCACGGGAAAGATGCTCATCCTTTCTTCCGGCAACATCATTGTCTACGCGACCTGCGCGGGCATTCTTTTCCCCCTGATCGGCCCCTGGCTGGGCACTCTCGTCTCCTTCGGCGTGTCGATCGTCTTTGTCCTCCTTCTTGGCAAGCTGACGGCGAAGCTGCGCTGAGCCGCGGGGCGGAAAGCCTCCTCGGCCAAGTCCTTGCATTTTTTCCCCACATTGATTACTTTATTTGCGAATGGTTTGCAAATAAGGACTGTAAAACGATGAATAGCGGCAATTTCCGAGGCCTTTTCCGGCCGAAAGCGACACAATCCGCGCTTTTTCGCGGCTCCCTCATCATGATCTTCGGCCTCATGGTCGCCTCCGGCGCTCAAGCGGCCGGAACCCCGGCGGTTCCGACGGTGGCGGTGAGCATCATCCCCCAGGCCGAATTCGTGGCGAGGATCGCGGGCGACAAGGTGAAGATTCTTACCTTGGTTCAGCCCGGCGCCGATCCCCACAGCTATGAGCCGACCCCCCGGCAGATGGCCGAATTGAGTGGGGCCGCGATCTGGTTTTCCATTGGCGTCGAATTCGAAAACGCCATCCTGCCCAAGGTCAAAACCCTCTATCCCAGGCTAAAGGTAGTGAATACCGCCAAGGAAGTCGTCTACCGGAGCCTCGAAACCCACGCCGACCTCACGGCGCCCGCGGCGTCCCCATCAAGTCAGCCCGCGCTCGCCGCCAGCCCTCATGCCGATGAAGGCGGCGGCCCCGACCCCCATGTGTGGCTCGGCCTCGCCGCGGTGAAGGTTCAGCTGGCCTCGATCAGGGAGGCCCTCATCGCGCTGCTCCCAGCCGACGCCGCCCTCTTCAAGGCGAACCATGATGCCTATCTAAAAGAAATCGAGGCTGTCTTCGCCGGCCTGGCCAAGCAGCTCGCCCCTCTCAAGGGCGACGAGGTCTTCGTGTACCATCCCTCCTTCGGCTATTTCCTCGATAACTTCGGACTGAAGCAGGTGGCGGTGGAAGTGGGCGGCAAGGAACCCACGCAGAAGACGATAGCCCTCCTCATAGAGAAAGCCCGCAAGGCCGGCGCCAAGATCATTTTCGTCCAGAAGCAATTCTCGGTGGCCGCGGCCAGAACCGTGGCCCAGGCCATAGGAGGGACAGTCGTGGAAATCGATCCTCTCGCCCCCGACTGGCTCGAGAACATCAAGGTAATGGGCGCGGCCCTCCAGCGCGCCGCGGTTCGCTGAATCGGAGTCTCCATGACGGAACACAAGAAAATAGCCATCGAATTCGCCGGCGTGAACTTTTCCCATGGCGAGGTCGAGGTCCTGCGCGATAGCTCCTTCCATGTGCATGAGGGCGAGTTTGTCGCCCTTATCGGGCCGAATGGCGCCGGCAAAACCACGATCCTCCGCCTGATAATGGGCCTTTCGCGCCCTCGTTCGGGCACAATCGAAGTGTTCGGCAAGAAGCCCGAACAGGCCAGAAGCGGGATCGGCTATGTGCCTCAATACATGAATTTCGACCAAGCCTTCCCCATCTCGGTGGAAGAAGTGGTGAGGATGGGCAGGCTGGAGGGCTTCGACCGCGGCTGCATGGGGCCTTCTTGCCCCGATCTCGACACGGCCCTCGAGCTGGCCGGGGTGGCCGATCTCAAGAAGAGATCGTATACGGCGCTCTCGGGCGGCCAGCGGCGCCGCGTTCTCGTCGCGCGGGCCCTGGCCTCGGCTCCACGGCTGATCATCCTGGACGAACCCACGGCCAACATGGACAGGGAAAGCGAGGAACGCCTCTTTTCGGTGCTTGGCAACCTCAAGGGAACGACAACCATTCTCATCGCCACCCACGACACCGCCTTCGTCTCCTCCCTCACCGACGTGGTGCTCTGCGTCGGCGAGAGGGAAGGCCACGCCGGGGGCGTCGTGCGCCACGCCTCGAGTCCGGCCGAGCATGTTCCCACGGGACTCTACGGCGGCGCCGTCCTCCAGGTCCTGCACGACACCGATCTGCCCGACGAGGCCTGCTGCGGGCCATCGGAAAAGGCAAGGGGAGGCTGACATGGGCTTTTTCACCGCGCTCTTCGATCCTTCCATGCCCTTCGTGCGCAACGCCCTCCTCGCGGGCATCCTGTCCAGCATCCTTTTTGGGGTTCTCGGCTCGGTCGTGACGGTCAAGCGCATCGCGGGGCTGGCCGGCGCCATTTCCCACGCCGTGCTGGGGGGCATCGGGCTCGCCCTCTTCCTCTCGGCGAAAAATATCGTGCCAGGTCTCCCGCCAATCGCGGGCGCCCTGGTTTTCGCCGTCATCGCGGCGGCCCTCATCGGCTTCGTTTCCCTGAAGGCAAAACAGAGGGAAGACACGGTCATCAACGCCCTCTGGGCGATCGGCATGAGCATCGGCATTGTCTTCATCGCGAAAACCCCCGGCTACGCCGATCCCATGAGCTATCTTTTCGGCAACATTCTCCTCGTCTCCGCGAGGGACCTCATCCTTCTGGCCATCCTGGACATCGTCGTCATCTTCCTCGCCTGGCGCTATTATCCCCAGATCGAGGCGAGCGCCTTCGACGAGGAATTCGCGAAGACGCGCGGCGTGGCGACCGATACGGTTTTCCTCATCCTCCTCGGCATCACCGCCATCGCCGTCGTCTTGCTGCAAACCTTCGTCGGCATCGTGATGGTCATCGCCATGCTCACTCTCCCCGCGGGGACATCCGGCTATTTCGCCAAGAATCTCGCCGGCATGATGGCGCTCGGAACCCTCTTTTCCCTGGCCTTCTCGGTGGCGGGCCTCATCGTGAGCTGGCAACTGGACCTGCCCTCGGGCGCCGTCGTCGTCCTCGTCGCCGGAGCGACGTTCCTTGTCGCGTCGGGACTCAGGATGAGGCGGAAAGCCTAGAGGGAAGCGGGCGAAAAGGCGGGGCGATCATGACGAAAGCGAGAAAAGCGGTACTGGAAATCCTCGACGGGGCGAGTCAGCCCCTTTCCGCGCTTGAGGTCGGCGGCTCCGCGCGCGCGTTGTGCGACACAGCTACGGTCTACCGCGCCCTCCATTACCTGGAGGAAAACAGCCTGGCCGAATCCTTCGTGTTGCACTGCGCGGCCCACGGCACCGAGCGCTACTATGTATCGCACAACGCGCCGCACCGGCACTGGTTCCACTGCGAACGCTGCCATCGCTTCGTCGATCTGGGGGCCTGCAAGGTGGAACCGATACTGCGCGAAATGGAAAAAGCCTCGGGCGTGGCGATACGCAGCCATACGCTGTACGCCACGGGCATCTGCGCCGACTGCGCGGCCGATGCCGCGAGCGCCGACAAAGCCGCCTCGGCTGTCGGAACCCCAACCGCGCGGGGGCTTGGCGTGCCCGCTAGGCCCCGACGATAAGCCCCCCGACCACCCTGACGATGAACGACACCACCCAAGCCAGCGATAAAGAATAGATCACCTGGAATACGAGCCACTTGTTTCCCGCTTCGGCGCGAATCGTCGCGAGGCTGGCGAAACAGGGCGGCATGATGAGGATGAACATCATCAGGACGATGGCCGTGAGCGGATTCATGCTGGGGTCGGCCCTCAGGGCTTGCCGCAGCGTCTCGGTTTCCTTGCCGTCGGATGTTTGTGCCCCATAGAGAATCCCCAGCGTCGACACGACGAGTTCCTTCGCGGTGAAGCCGGGAATAAGGGCGACGCCCAACTTCCAGTTGAACCCGAGCGGCTTTATCGCCGGCTCGATGAATTTTCCTATCCTGCCGGCGACGCTGTACTCGAGCCTGTATTCGGCCAATTGCTGGCTTCCCAAGCCTGCCGGGAGGCTTTCCGCCTTTGGCGCCGGAAAACTCGTGATGACCCATATCAGCACTGAGGCGACGAGTATGACCGTTCCCGCCTTCTTCATGTAATTCCAGGTTTTTCCCCAGACGTGCCAGAAAATCCCCCTCCAGGTGGGCAGACGATAGGGCGGCAATTCCATGACGAAGGGCGTCGTCTTGCCTTTCAGCACGGTTTTGCGGAGGAATATCGTCGAAAGCATGGAGAGGACGACGCCGGCGAGATAGACGGCCATCACGACGTTTTCCGCGTTTTTCGGGAAGAAGGTTCCCGCTAGGAGGACGTAGACCGGCAGCTTCGCCCCGCAGCTCATGAAGGGCACGGCGAGAATGGTGGCGATGCGGTCGCGCGGGCTCTTGAGCGTTCTCGTGGCCATGATGGCGGGCACGGTGCAGCCGAAGCCAAGCATCAGGGGCATGAAGGACTGGCCGTGGAGGCCGAAGGCGTGCAGGACCTTGTCCGTGAGGAAGGCGGCGCGCGACATATAGCCCGTATCCTCGAGAATCGAAATGCAGAGGAAGAGGATGACGATGAGGGGCACGAAGGAAAAAACGCCGCCCACGCCGTGGATGATCCCGTCGAGAACCAGGGATTGGAGATAGCCCGGTGGGATTACCGCCTGCGCTCCCGCCGCCAGCAGCGAAAAGAAGCGATCGAGGAGCGCGGTAGGGAAAGCGCCGAGGACGAAGGTGAGTTTGAAGATGCCCCAGATGATAAGGAAGAAAATCGGCAGCCCCACTGCCTGATTCATCAAGATCTTGTCGATGATTTCGGTGGCCGGAACGCGGGATACGGGCATCTTCCTGACCGCCTCCCTGAGGGCGCCTCTGATATAGCCATATCGCTGTTCCGTGATGACGATCTCGGAATCCTTGCCATAGTGCTTCGAGAGCCAGCTCTTGTCGACTTCAGCGTTCTCCGCGATTTCCGCGCCGCGCTCATGCTGATCCAGCTTTAGCCGGGCGTTGGCGTCGTTTTCGAGAAGCTTGATCGCGAGCCAGCGCGGAGGATAGCGGAGGGCGAATTCCCGATCGGAAGCGATGGCTTTCTCGAGAGGGGCGAGCCTCGACTCGATTTCCGATCCGTAGTTCGGGGCTTTGGAGGGATCAAGGGCGGCCGCGGGTTTCGCCAGGACGGCTATCACCGCGTCCAGGAGCCCTTCGACGCCCTTGCCGTTGGTGCCGACCGTCTTCACGAGAGGGATCCCGAGAGTCGCGGACAGGATCCCCACGTCGATGCGGAGGCCTTTCGCCTCGGCTTCGTCCGACATGTTGAGGGCGCCGACCACGGGAATGCCGAGTTCCTGGAATTGGAGGCAAAGATAGAGGTTCCGCTCGAGATTCGTGGAGTCGAGGACGTCGATAACGATGTCCGGCTTTTCCTCGATGAGGAAATCCCTGGTCACCACCTCGTCGAGGGAATAGGCCGTGAGGCTGTAAATGCCGGGCAGGTCGATGATCTGGAAGCGGGAACCCGCGTACTCGCGGATGCCCTCGCGCTTTTCCACCGTCACGCCGGGGTAATTGCCCACTTTGTGGTGCGCTCCCGTTATGGCATTGAACAAGCTGGTCTTGCCCGCGTTCGGGTTGCCCGCCAGCGCGATGCGCACGGTCTTTGTCATGCCGATTTCCTATCTCCCGCCGCGGGCTCCACCTCGATGAGCTTCGCCTCGCCCCTTCTCAGGAGGAGGTCGTACCCCCTGATCCGCACCTGGAGAGGGCCCCGCATGAATGCCCCTCGCACCAGGATCCCCGTCGCGCCATCGGTGAATCCCATATCGGCGAGCCTTTTCCCGATTTCCCCTCCCATAAGCACCCTTGAGACCACAAAAGGCGCGCCAGGGCTCAGTTCGGAAAGACGCATAGGATTCTCCTTTTCTTCAAGGCCGGCGCGTCGCCATGCCAGCGGGTTTGTCGTTTATGCGAATTCATTGGGCTTTCGCGCCTTCCAGGGAGGCGCACTCCGCGCAGAGCCCTTTCAGTTCCATCGTGTGGCCGACCGCCTTGAATCCATAGGCGGCGAATATCTGGTCCTGCGCCTTCTCGATGGCGGGGTCGCAGAACTCGATGATCGTGCCGCAGCGCACGCAGAGAAGGTGATCGTGGTGGGAATGGTGGTAGGCGTGCTCATAGCGCCGCGGACCCTCGTCCTGGCAGGCGTCCCTCGCGAGGCCTGCCTCCGATAGCAGCTTGAGTGTTCGGAACACCGTGGCCTGGCCAATGCCCGGGTTCAGTCTCCGCGCGGCGGCAAGCACGTCCTCGGCGCTCAAATGCCCCTCGGTCTCGAGAAACGCCGCTAGAACGGTTTCCCTCGGCGAGGTCATCTTGAGGCCTTTTGTCCTCAGGTAGCGTTCGAAAAGCAAGCGTTCCTCTTTCATGGGTTTCCTTATTGATATTGATAATCATTATCAATAAACTTGTCAAGAGTTATTGTTCCGAGGTGGAGGAATTCATCAGGAATTTATCGGGAGGCTTTTTCCTTTTTCTTGTTGCGGAACCAGAGAACGGTATCGATGCCGACCATCACCATATTGAGGCCGTAGAGATAGATCACGTTGTCGAAGTGGTAGAACAGCTTGTTGGCGATGCCGCACACATAGCCCACGAGCAGGATAAGGAGGAAAAAGACGCTCTTGCCGCCGGTTTTCCCCGAGGTATAGGACTTGTAGATGGAGAAAGGCCAGGCCGCCCCGAAGCACAGAAGCATGATGATCTCGAAAATGCTCATAGGCGCCACTGTAGCCTGCAGGGTCGGGCGCGCGCAATGGAAAATTCCGCCGCCAGGGATTCGCGCTCGGGTTTTATGGCCCGCGGCGAGCTTATCGGTTGACGGGAGGCCAGGAAGGGATAACACTTGATGAAAGCGATTTTGGACGCGAAATGCGCGCAAGACGGCTTAGGGAGGCAATCATGAGGATGATTCTTTCGGCGATAGTCCTGCTTGTCGCGGCGGCTTTCCAGCTGGGTGCCCAGGGCGCGGCGCTCGCGTTCCGCGATGATCCCGACATGGCCCGGGCTCTCGCGGAATATGTCATGGCGGGGAAGGTTCCCGCCACCGACGGCTTTGTCTTCTCCGGCAACGAGGCGGCCGAGATCCTGGGTTACGATGGCCGCTTGGCCGAAACGCGGGGCTTCCTCAGCCGCCTCCTGTTTTCGGCCGACCCCGCGGCGGTGACCGGCGTCACGGGCATCCAAACCTATGGATTGAGCCCGAGCTCGGATCCGACGCTTCTCTATTTCCTCGACGGCTTGCCGCTCTTTCTCGAGCTTGGGACGGATATGTCCATCGGCGATTCCTTCGCCGGCAAAGTGAAGATCGATCTCTCGATGCGGCAAAACTATGTCGGCGCCAACGACCTCTCCCTCATCGCCCCTTGGAATTTCGACGCTATGCTCAGATACTTGATGTTCTGGAAATTTCCCCAAGAGGGCTGGGTTTCCATGGGTAGCAAGAATGCCTGGATAGCGGCGGGGCGCTTCAAGTCCGGCCTAGGCGACGGGCATTTCAGCAATACCTTCCTCAACTCGAAGGCCGAGTATTACGACCATGTGCAGGGCGCCGTCGGGAACGAGAATTTCCGCTTTACTTCCATCATCGGCACCGCGTCAACCTTCCTCAGCAAAGCCGAGGCGGCCATCCAATACAGGCTCAGGGACACCTACGACGCGGGGAATAACAGCATCGATCCCTGGGACCCCATCAACGACCACGATTTCGTTCCCGAGATGGAAGCGGTGAAGGTGTACGCCTACCACCAGGTGGAGGCGAGGTTCTGGGACCGCTTCCGCTTCGGCGTGGGGGAAATGGCCATGATAGGCGGCAAGGTCCCCGGCCTCCTCGACATTCTCCCTACCTCCTTCTTCCACAACGCCTATTCGGCGGGCTACACCAATGTCATGTTGACCTTGAGCGCTTCCCTCGTGCCGCTCGATGGCTTGCAGCTCTTCGGCGAGGTTACCGTGGACGATTTTCTCGTGGGGGATGAGGCGGGGAGCGGGGGAAAGCCCGCCCAATACGCCTGGCAGGCGGGAGGCCGCTATTCATTCAAGGTGGGGAACGGCCTCATCATCACCGCGGGCGGCGAGTATACCTTCGCGAACGAGTGGGCTTACTGTCGATGGCAGCCCTATCTCACCATGTACGATCGCCATATCCAAGGCCCAAGCTGGGCGACGGATTGGCCCCTCGGCTTCGCTTACGGGCCTGATGCCAATCATATCGGCCTTTACGTGAACGCGAGTCTGCCAACGGGCGCGAATGTCGAGCTCGGCTACGAATATCTGATCAAGGGGCCCATCTACATGGGCATGATGGACGCCAATGGGAATCCAATCTATTACGACTACGATACGAGGACGGACATCACGCAGACCACGACGCTCGCGGCGATCAGGGCTCTCCCCGACCAACTGAGCCACTGCGTCTCGTTGAAAGGAACATGGCCGCTCCCCAAGGGTTTCGAGGCGAACGCTAGCGTCCAGTACTGGAACCACACGAACTACCGGAACGTCGCGGGGAATTCCCAGCAGTTCTTCCTGTATTCCGGCGGGGTGCTCTGGAGGTATTAAGGCGCGAATGAACCGCGGCCGCGGCCGCGCTTGCGGCCGCGGCA
>Ga0074195_1005143_pt1 | contig 10030 bp, 11 predicted proteins | sample EPASupsiteHSE623_FD_64525 | JGI IMG/M metagenome (GOLD analysis project Ga0074195, IMG submission 64525) | Bioremediated contaminated groundwater from EPA Superfund site, New Mexico - Sample HSE6-23 | ecosystem: Environmental > Aquatic > Deep subsurface > Groundwater > Contaminated ... | reverse complement strand
CTTCGGCATACTCCTTTTCCTGCTCTACCAGCTGCTGAAGATACTTTCCCCGTTCAAGGGTGCCGGAGATCAGGATCGCGCCTAGGAACGGGGAAAGTATCTTCAGCAGCTGGTAGAGCAGGAAAAGGAGTATGCCGAAGAAGAAAAAACTGAAGACCTGGATCTTGTCGAATTTCAGGAAAGTGGGCGCTTTGCCGGGTGGGTTCATGGGATAATTATAGCATTGCCGCGGCCGGGGTCAACCTGCACTTACTTTCCAGAATATGAAAAGGCCCAGCGCGACCCTGTAGACCAGGAATGGCTTAAGGCTGTTTTTCTTTAGGTAGGAAAGAAGGAACCTTATGGAGAGCAGACCCGCGGCGAAGGCGGCGGCCAGACCGAGCAGGAAAGCCGGATCTATCTCCGCGGGAGAGATTTTGCGCGCCGCCAGCAGGCCGGCGCCGAAGATGATAGGAGTGGCCAGCAGGAAAGACAGTCTGGCGGCGTCATAGCGGGTGTAACCCAGGAACAACGCGGCCATCAGGGTCATGCCCGCGCGCGAGGCGCCCGGCATGAGCGCCAGGGACTGCGCCAGGCCTATGAGCAGGATGTCCCGCAGGCTCACTCCGGCGAGTTGTTTGTCCTGCGCCGGCGCCCGGTCGGCGGCGTAGATAAGCGCGGAGAAAAAGATTAGGTTGAAGGCTATCCAGCGCGGATCGCGGAAAACATTCTCGGCCGTGTTTTCCAGAAGCAGGCCGAGCACGGCGGCGGGCAGGCAGCCGGCCGCCAGCAGCCAGAGAAGCCTCCCCTCGGTCTTCCTTGGTTTTGTAAGGCCGGCCTTTATTATCCCGGCCCAGTCCCGGGCGAAATATACGGCGATCGCCAGCAAAGTCCCCATGTGCAGCATCACATCGTAGGCCAGGCCCTGATCTTTCCAGCCGAAGACATGGGGGGCCAACGCGAGATGCGCGGAACTGGAAATGGGGAGGAATTCTCCCACGCCCTGCAGAACGCCGAGGATCACCGTTTGAAGTTCATTCATAAGATATGACCGTCCCCGGATAATAATGAGCCAGGATGTCGCGGTATTTGAAGCCAAGCCGCGCCATGCCTTCGGCGCCCCACTGGCACATGCCGACCCCGTGGCCGTTGCCTTTCCCTTCCAATATTATATTATCTTCGCCGGAGTTGAGATAGAACAGCGTGCTCCGTATCGCGTTCCAGCCCTCCTGGCGCCCCACCCCGTGGTAAAAATTGGTGGCGGATAATTTGACCCGCCGCGAGCCGGTCGTGAATTCCAGGAATGTCGCCCGCCGGGAAATGCCCCTTTCCAGCACCGACATCTTAAGGATATTTTCGTCCCGCGCTATCCATTTTCTGGCGCGGGCCACCTCGGTGAGCGCGCGCAGCGAGATGCTGGTCCGCCATCTGAAGCCGGGCGCTATCGAGCAGTAAGGAGTTTCCTCTGGACCGTCCCTGACCGAGATCAGATAGGGCTTGTGCTCGAACGGCCAGACGAAGATCATGGACTCGGTGCGGCCGCCGCAGATGGAGTGGTAAAAGGTTGCGGCCAGGCTTCCGTGATAAAACAGCACCTCGCCCCTGGTGAAGTCGGCCGCGGCCCGGGCTGTCGGCTTGACCGCCGCGAATCCGGAGAAGAACTGGCAATGCGTGGAGTCGCACATATTATAGCCGTCCCGGGCGTGGTTCTTAAGATGCTTCAGCACATAAGTGCGCGCGGCCACGGCCTGGGCCTTGAATGCCTCGGCCTGGGAAAGATCGCCGGCCTCGGACGACACGACGCTGGCTATATAGTTTTCCAGAGGAACCGAATTTATTATTTTCAGACGGCCTTTCTCCGCGGTTATCTCCAGTATTCCCCGGTAAAGGCGCCTGGGAGCCGGGGCGCCGTACAGCCACGCGCCTTTCCCGGCGATATTCACTTTTACGGATCTCAGCGGTCCGGTGGAGCCTTTTACGCTTATAAGCGAACCCCTGGCCTCGAAGACGGCTGTGGAGCGCAGCACGGCGTCGTTCAGGAAAACATTGCCTTTATCGGGCGTAAGGAAGATCCGCGAGGGTCTGCTTACCGAATAGATAAGTATCTTTATGTCCCTGCTTCCTATGGCCGGATGCCGGAGCGCGGAGCTTTTTCCCGCGCGGGGGGCGGCCGCGAGAACGCACGAAGCCAGTAATATAAGGAGCGGGCTCAGAAAGACTCCGGGGCGAAATACTCCGCCAGTTCGGCGCGGCCGGTTTTCATGTCGTCCGGCAGTTTAAGCCGGGCGAAGCTTCCGGTGCTGAAAAAGGGTCCGGCTGTTTTAAGAATGGAAACGCAGAGCGCGGTCAGGGTCGGCTGATGCCCCACCACCATGACGGAAAGATCCGCGCCGGCGGCCCGGGACACGGCGCGCAGGATATCGGCGGGCGGGGCGGGGGACGCGAGGGCGGGTTCTTCTATCCGTCGCGCTCCGGGGAAGAAAACCGCGGCGATATCGGCCGTTTCCACGGCCCGTCTCAGAGGGCTGGAGACGATGACGCCTGGGAGGAATCCGCGCTCCTTGAGGCGTTTGGCGGAGAGCCCGGCCTGTTCTTTCCCTTCCGGGGCCAGCTTTCGTCCGGCGTCTCCGTCCGTTCCCGACTCCGCCGCGGAAAGGGCGGCGCCGTGCCGCATGAAAACCATCTCTTTCATATATGAGGAACATTTTATCATTATTCCCGGAAAAAGGCGGAAAAGGCGAAGCCGTGTTACCTCGTAAACGATGCGGCATATTAATTTTTCTTATTTCCGCGCCGATCTGAAGGCGCCTCTTCCTTCGCGTTAAGGCATTATCCGCTCCCATGATCTCCGTGATGAAAATCACGCCGGTCCGCGGAATCCGGGTTAGAACGCCTTATAGCTTTTCGCGGGCGGGTTATGTCCGTTATTTTTTAACGCTCTACCGCCCTCCGTTTTTAAATATAATATACGGGAACTATTTTCGCGCGGAGGTCCAAACGGGTGAATTACCACATACTAAGACACGACGAACTGGACGGCTTCATAAAGAAGCTGTCCAAAAAAATGAAGGTCGCCGCTCCGGTGCCGCTTGGCGCGGGCAATTTCGCGTTCCAGGAAGTGAGCGGGGCCTCCGGGATAGCGCTTCAGTATACTCCGACGGTCCTGCCGCCGAAGAAGTATTTTATGCCGCAGCGCGAGAAAATGCTGGATTTTGATCTCTCCGGCGCCCAGCCTTCGGATAAGGCGGTGCTGGACGCTCCCGAACTCGCCGTTTTCGGGGTGCATACCTGCGACATCGCCGGGATACAATGCCTGAACATGGTCTTTTCCGAGCGGCCCAGGGATTACAATTACCTCCTGAGGAAGGATAAGGTGTTCCTGATCGGGCTGGAATGCACCGTGTACTGCGACGATAAAGCCAGCTGCGCCCTGGTAAATTCCCATCTGCCCAGCGGCGGCTACGACTTGTTCCTGACCGACCTGGGAGGCCGGTTCATAGTGCATGTGAACACCCAGAAGGCCGAGGAACTGGTGGAGGAATTCGGCCTCGCCAAAGCCGAAGCCGCCGATATGTCCGCTCTGGAAAAGGTCCGCGAGGCCAAACGGGCCGTTTTCCGCAACGAGATAGGAGTGGACGCGCGCAAGCTGCCCGAGATGTTCGCCAAAGGGGCGAAGAGCAAGGTCTGGGAAGAGGTGGGCAAGCGCTGCGTCTCCTGCGGCAACTGCACCACCGTCTGCCCAACCTGCTACTGCTTCGATATGGCGGACACTATAAATCTGGATATGAAGACCGGGTCGCGCACCCGCACCTGGGACTCCTGCCAGTTCGAGACCTTCGCCGCGGTGGCCGGTGGGGAGAACTTCCGCGAGGAACGGGCCGACAGGCAGCGCCACCGCTATTCCCGGAAATTCAAATTCCCGCTGGACAAGTTCTACCGCTTCTTCTGCACCGGCTGCGGCCGCTGCACCAGGACCTGCATGGCGGAGATCAGCCTGAAGGAAACCCTGAAAACTCTCGCAAAGGAAACCGTATGACCGAGGAAATAAAGAATTCCAACTGGAAACTGAGGAAGGGAAAGATCATTGCGGCGAAGCAGATGACCGCCGCCGAGAAATGGTTCGACATAAAACTGGAGGACGGCTCTCTCGACCATGAGCCGGGCCAGTTCGTACAGGTGGAGCTTTACGGCGTCGGAGAGGCGCCTATCTCCATCTGCTCCAGCCCTACCAAACGGGGCTCGTTCGAATTGACGGTGCGCTCGGCCGGCCGGCTTACCGCGGCCATGCATAAGCTGGGCGAAGGCGATTATGTCGGGATCCGCGGGCCGTTCGGCCGCCCTTTCCCGGTAAAAGTGATGGCGGGCAACGATCTTCTGTTCGTGGCCGGCGGCCTGGGCATAGCGCCCCTGCGCTCGCTGATAAATTATGTCATGGACAACCGCAAGGAGTTCGGCAAGGTGGATATCCTGCTGGGCTGCCGGACCCCGGCGGACATGCTGTTCGGGTCCGAGATAGGGACCTGGCAGAAGCGGCTGGATGTGAATTTCCTGTGCACCGTGGACCGCGGCGCGCCGGACTGGCGCGGCAATGTGGGCCTTATCACCACGCTGATCCCCGGCGTAACGCTGCAGCCGGAGAGAACCTTCGCGGTGGTCGTGGGGCCGCCCGTCATGTACAAATTCGTCATAGCCGAACTTCTGAAGAAGAGCGTGCCCGAGCGCCAGATCGTGCTGTCGCTGGAGCGGCATATGAAATGCGGCATGGGCAAATGCGGCCACTGCCAGATAGACCATCCGAAGAACTACTATTGCTGCAAGGACGGCCCGACCTTCACCTATGACGAGGTGAAGGAATCGAAAAAACTTTAATAAGCCCTAGGGAGATCCAAGATGACAAACACGGCAAAAACGGCGGTCAAACCCAAGGTGGCCTTCTTCGATTTCGCCTGCTGCGAAGGCTGCCAGCTCCAGGTGGCCAACCTGGGCGAATCCCTGCTGGACATCCTCGGAGCCATCGATGTGGTGGAATTTCGGGAGGTCATGAGCGAAAAGTGGGACAAGGATTACGATGTGGCCATAATCGAGGGCTCCATCACCGACCACCACGCGGAGGAGCGCATAAAGAAGATCAGGGCGCGTTCGAAGGTCCTCATCGCGTACGGTTCCTGCGCCACTATCGGCGGCGTCAACGGCATGAAGAACTCCTTCCAGCTGGACGAGATCCGGCAGTATGTTTACGGAAAGGATTTCAAGTTCTTCGACAGCACGAAGACCAAGCCCGTTCACCAGGTGGTGAAAGTGGATTACTTCGTGAACGGCTGTCCGATCTATCCCGCGGAACTGGTGGAGGTCCTCAAATGCGCGCTGCGCGGCCTTCCTTATACGGTGCCCGACAATCCGGTCTGCGTCGAGTGCAAGCTTAACGAAAATGTCTGCGTGTACGACAAAGGCGTCTCCTGTCTGGGCCCCTGGACCAAGGCGGGCTGCAATTCCTGGTGCGTCAATAACGGCAATATCTGCTACGGCTGCCGCGGCGAGGTTAAGAACCCGGCCAGGAACGCGGCCAACGATGTCATCGGCAAGTACAAGCTGAGCGCCGAACTCATCAAGAACAAGTTCGAGATGTACAACAAATGCAAGGAAGGCGACAAAAATGGCGACAAATAAGGATCTGGACATAAAAGTCGAGTACATAACCCGCGTGGAGGGCCACGGGGATATCGTGGTAAATGTCAAGGACGGGAAAATAGAGAAATGCGAGATGCATGTGGTGGAATCCCCGCGCCTTTTCGAAGGCATGCTCCGCGGCCGCTCGATTTTCGAGGCGCAGCATATAACCTCCCGCATCTGCGGCATCTGCTCCTGCGGACACACCCTCGCCTCCATCGAGGCCGCGGAAGACGCGCTCGGCTTCGTCCCGAGCCCCCAGACCATAAAACTCCGCAAGCTGTTGCTGGACTATGAATTCCTCGACAGCCATCTTTTGCATGTCTATTTGCTCGCCGCCCCCGACATCCTGGGCGTGCCCTCTTTCGTGCCGCTCATCAAGACGCACAACGAAGTGGTAAGGCGGGCTCTGCGCATGAAGAAAGCCGCGAACGATGTCTGCGACATCCTGGTGGGCAGGCATGTGCACCCGATTTCCGCCATAGCCGGCGGTTTCACTAAAGTGCCCTCCCCGAAGGCGGTGGACGATCAGATAAAGATCCTGGAGGACATGGGGCCGGACATGGCCGAGACTCTGAAGCTGGCCGCGGCGCTTAAGTTCCCGGACTTCCACCGGGAGACCGAATATGTCGCTTTGGTCTCCGACGACTCGGAGTACCCGCTGCTGCACGGCGATATCGGCTCTACCGACGGAAAGCGGTTCAAGAAAAAGGACTACCGGAAGGCGACCAACGAATTCGTCGATCCCCGCTCCTCCGCCAAGTTCACCAGGCTTTCCCGCGATTCCTATTTCGTGGGCGCGCTGGCGCGGTTCAACCTGAATTACGCCAAACTGCACCCCCAGGCCAAAAAAGCCGCGGAGAGTCTGGGCTTCAAGCCGGTTTGCCACAATCCCTACCTTAATACCGTCGCCCAGGTGGTGGAAGTGGTGCACTGCTATCATCACGCGCTGGACCTGCTCCGGGAGTTCAAGAAGACCGGGCTGGATCAAAGCCAGGAGATAGTGGTCGGCGTCAACGAAAAGGGCGCCATCCCCGTGCGCGCCGGCAACGGCGTGGGCGCGACGGAAGTGCCCCGCGGCATTCTTTTCCACAATTACGAGACGGACGAGAAGGGCCTGATCCGTCAGGCCAACTGTATAATCCCGACCAATCAGAACATCAACAACATCGAGCACGACTTCATGAAGCTCCTCCCGGAGATCATCGGGACCAAAACGAAAGAGGAGATCACTCTGGCGCTGGAAATGCTGGTGCGCGCCTATGACCCCTGCATTTCCTGCTCGGCGCATTACCTGAATGTCAGCTTTACCGGTTGAGATCCGGGAGGCCATCGCGCCCCGGGGCAGGACCCTGCTGATAACCGTGGGCAATCCAATGAGGGCCGACGACGGCGTCGGCCCTTTTGTGGGAGAGCGGGTGGTTTTCAAAAATCCGGAACATTCGGTCATAAACGCCTACACTACGCCGGAAAGCGTGGCCCAGAAAGCTATAGATCTAAAACCGGACAAAATAATCCTGCTGGACGCCGCCAGGTTCGGCGGCCGGCCGGGAGAATTGAAAATAATACCGCTTGAGGAGATCGGCCGGCACGCCGTGATTTCCACCCACAATTTTCCGCTTGGGGTGACCTTTTCCATCGTGCGCGCCGATACCGGCGCCGAGCTGGCGGCCTTAGGCGTAGAGCCCGGTTCCATGGAATTCTCGGAGGGACTCACTCCGCCGGTGCAAGAAACCGCTTTAAGTCTGGTCGAATATTTTAATAACATTAGGTAAGAGCCAGGTTAAATAGATTGTAGGCTATAGGCTGTAGACTGCCGTTCGGCCTTTACCGTTTTGTGCTTACAGCCTAAACGCCTGCAGCCTATCAGCCTTGGTCGCGCAGGAGTCCCGATGTCCCTTTTTCAGCTCAAATCCGTAGACGAGATAATGGCGGAGTCCAACGAACGGGGGCATAAACTTCCCCGGGTGCTCGGGGGCTTCGATGTGACCATGGTCGGCATAGGCGCCATAATCGGCGCCGGCATCTTCGCCATGCTGGGAGAGGCGGCGGTGAAGGGCGGCGCGGGACCCTCCCTTATCATCTCGATAGTCCTGACCGCGGTAGCCTGCGGTTTTTCGGCCCTGTGCTACGCCGAACTGGCCGCTATGGTGCCGATCTCCGGCAGCGCCTATACTTACGCCTACGCCACCATGGGGGAACTGGCCGCGTGGATAATAGGCTGGGACCTGATACTGGAATACGCCATAGGCAATGTGGCGGTAGCCATAAGCTGGTCCGGTTATTTCAACGATTTCCTCCACAGCGTTTCCGGTATGAGCGTGCCGTTATGGCTGCGGGTCGATTACAACACCTTTCTCCGGTCCGGGGCCGATATAGCTTCGGTTCCTCATCTTTTCGGCGTTCCCGTGGTCTGCAATCTGCTCGGGGCCTCGGTGGTGGCTATGCTCACCTGGCTCTTGGTCCTGGGCATCAAGGAAAGCACCAGGTTCAATTCCATTATGGTGGGGGTGAAACTGCTGGTTCTGCTGCTGTTCGTCGGAGTGGGTGTATATTATTTCAATCCCGCGAACTGGGTCCCTTTCGCTCCCGGCGGCTGGAAGGGCATACAGGTCGGCGCGGCTTATATTTTCTTCGCCTATATCGGCTTTGACGCCGTCTCCACGGTGGCCGAGGAGACTCGGGACCCGCAGAGGAATATGCCGATAGGCATAATAGGCTCTCTTCTTATCTGCACTTTGGTCTATGTGCTGGTGACGGTGGCTCTTACCGGCATGATGCCTTTCACCGAGTTGAAAGGGAAGATAGCCGAGCCTCTCGTGGCCGGTCTGCAGTACAACGGCGCCGCGCGCTGGCTGGTCGGAGTGGTTTCATTCGGCGCCGTGATCGCCACGACCGCCGTGCTGCTGGTGTTCCAGATGGGGCAGCCCAGGATATTCTTCTCCATGAGCCGCGACGGCCTTTTGCCGCCTTATTTCGCCAAAGTCCATCCGAAATTCAATACCCCGCATGTGACCACTATCTGGACCGGCATTTTCGTGGCGGGGTTCGCCTCTTTCTTCAGCCTTGATACGATGGCGGAGCTCTGCAATATAGGCACTTTGTTCGCCTTCGTCGTGGTCTGCGCGGGAGTCATAATCCTGCGCGTCAAGGACCCGGACCGCCCCCGGCCGTTCAGGGCTCCGGGCGGCTATGCCACGCCGGCGCTCGGCATAGCCTTTTGTCTTTTCCTGATGTTCGGACTCGGTCTTATGACCTGGCTGCGCTTTTTCGGCTGGCTGGCGATAGGCCTCGTTATTTATTTCGGTTACGGTTATAAGAATTCGCGCCTCCGTACCGGAGACCTGGCGCTGAAAAAAAACGAGGCGTAGACGCGTGGACGCGCGGAGCAGTACCGCCGCAAATACAGGAAGGAGATGCCCCGATCATGATCGACAAAATGAAAGAATTGTGGGAAATGAAACGGAAGATGGACGAGATAAAAAAAGAACTGGATTCCATCACCCTTGAGAGCGAGGATAATTTCGTGAAGATAGGCATTTCCGGCTCCCAGGACATAAAGAGCGTGGCGATAAAAGGGGAACTGGCGGCGCTGGACAAAAGCAAGCTCGAAGCCGCTTTGGTGGAGACCGTCAACAGGGCGATAAAGCAGTCGCAGAAATCGGCCGCCGAGAAAATGAGCAAAATGAGCGGTCTGAACCTCCCCGGCTTGTCTTGATCTACTATGCCTATGGCCTATGGCGCTTTTTAACTTATGCACGAATGGGCTTTAGCGGAGTCGGTGGTAAAGACGGCGGCCGAATACGCCGGGCGGGAAAAACTGCGCTCGGTTACGGAAGTTTCGGTGCTGCTCGGGGAGCTCCAGGCCATAGACAAAGAGATCTTTGTTTTCGCCCTGAAGGAGCTGGTCAACAGCTCTTTCAAGGGGCTGGCTTCCTGCAAATTCAAAATTATCGTGGAGCCGGCCGCTTTTAAATGCAAATCCTGCGCCAAAGAATTTTCCCTGAAAACGCTGAAGAAGACCGACGCCGAGTCGGAGAATATTCATTTCATTCCGGAGATGGCCCACGCTTTCCTGAAATGCCCTGAATGCGGAACCCCGGATTTCGAGGTGACGGCCGGCCGGGGCGTGTCCATAAAGCAGATAAAGGGGCGCAAATGAACAGGCTGGATCCCAGGCCTTCGGTCATCGATACTCGGCTTTCCGGAGTGAACAGGATAGTGGCGGTCACGGGCTGGAAAGGCGGCATAGGGAAAAGCGTGACGGCGGCGACTCTCGCCCTGCTCCTCGCGAAGAAGGGGCTTAGGGCCGGTCTGCTGGATCTGGACCTGGCGGGGGCTTCGGCCCATGTCGCCATGGGCGCCGGAAATGCCGTTCCCAAAG
>Ga0074195_1005142_pt1 | contig 10032 bp, 7 predicted proteins | sample EPASupsiteHSE623_FD_64525 | JGI IMG/M metagenome (GOLD analysis project Ga0074195, IMG submission 64525) | Bioremediated contaminated groundwater from EPA Superfund site, New Mexico - Sample HSE6-23 | ecosystem: Environmental > Aquatic > Deep subsurface > Groundwater > Contaminated ... | reverse complement strand
GCAGGGTGCAAAACTGATTGGATTAAATGCCAGAAGAGCATGGTCTTGGTGAAAAAAATTGCCGGTGAATGATCATGGGGATTAATGAGTTAAATTTCAAGATTCCCTAGAGCAAAAGAGAGCACGAGAAAGCAAAAAGAATTTAAAAAGGAGGGGAGGGGGAAAGTAAAGGGCTAACATCTTTCTTTTTTCAAGATGTTAGCCCTTATTTTTTCTTGGTACCCGGAACGAGAATCGAACTCGTACAGCCAAAAGCCGAGGGATTTTAAGTCCCTTGCGTCTACCAGTTCCGCCATCCGGGCAGGATGGATTTGTATACACTCCTCCCTGGGCTTTGTCAAACGGCAATTCGGGTAAAGCCATTGAGTTACGGCAGGTTAACAGTGGCTTCCCGTGCCGGTCTGTGCTATGGTGCCGCAAACTGATGAAGGTATTCGCAGGATTTTCATGGAAAGCATACGAAAGATTGTCATCATAGCCGCGATTTTTTGCCTGTTGGTCTTCGGCGGGACCTTCGGCTACATGTACCTCGAGAACACCGGGTTCTGGATGGGGTTGTATTTGACCATTATCACCGTCTTCACCGTTGGGTACGGCGACATTGTGCCGATCCATCCCTCGGGCCGGATATTCACCGTTTTCCTTGTGATCACCAGTGTCGCCTTTGTCTTTTACACCTTCACCAAGATTACGGAAACCGTCCTCGAAGGGGAGTTGCGCGGCCTATACAAGAGGAGAAAAATGCACCGACAGATCAGTAAATTACGCGACCATTACATCGTCTGCGGTTTTGGCCGGATCGGCAAGGAAATCTGCAAGATTTTGCAGGAACACCAGCGGCCCTTCCTGGTTATCGAGAAGGACGAGGAAGAGATCCATGTGTTGGAAGAGATGCAGTACATGCGACTCCAGGGGGATGGCGCCGACGACGAGGTGCTGCTCAACGCCGGGATCGAGCACGCCAAGGGGCTGGTGTCGGTGGTCGCCTCCGACGCCGACAATCTTTATATCACCCTGACCGCCAGGGGATTGAATCCGAACCTGTTTATCATGGCCCGCTCCAGCGGCGGTCATGGCGTGCAGACCAAGCTCAAACGAGCCGGGGCCACCAAGGTGATTTCGCCCTATTCCATTGGCGCCCGCCGCATGGCTCATCTCATCGTTCGACCGACGGTGAGCGACTTCATCGACCTGACCATGCGGGCCGGCGAACTCGACCTGATGATGGAGGAACTCCAGGTCAGCCCCACCTCGCACCTCAATGGCAAGAACCTGATCGAATCCGAGATTCGGAAAAAGTACGACGTTATCGTGGTGGCGATCAAGCGCCAGGACGGCTCCATGCTGTTCAACCCCAAACCTGATTCGGTGATCATGGTCGGCGATATCCTCATCGTCCTGGGCGCCACCGATCATATCCTAGGCCTGGCCAAGGAGATGTAACTCCGACCACCGAGGGCAGGAGCGGTTCAGGCCGACCGGACGATGGCCAGCATCTCCCGCACGGCGTTTTCTATCCCAACCAAGACCGCCCGGCTGATCACCGCATGGCCGATGCTCAGTTCGTCGATGAAGGGCAGGGCAGCGATGGGATGGGCGTTGCGGTAGTCGAGGCCATGTCCGGCATTGACCCGTAGCCCCGATTCATAGGCCAGTTCAGCGGTCTCCTCAATCAGGTGGAACTCCTGTTCCTGTTCCTCGATGGTCCGGGCCTCGCAATAGCGGCCGGTGTGCAGCTCCACATAGGTGGCGCCGACATCGAGCGCCGCCTGCACCTGGGCCGCGTCCGGGTCGACGAAGACCGACACCGGAATCCCCGCCTTGCGCATCTTGGCAATCGTCTTGCCCACCTTCTTGGCATTGGCCAGCACATCCAGCCCACCCTCGGTGGTCAGTTCCTTGCGTTTTTCCGGCACCAGGGTGATCATGTCCGGCACCACTTCCAGCGCGATATCGACGATTTCCGGCACGTTGGCCATCTCCAGGTTGAGCCGGGTCTTGACCGTCTGGCGGAGGAGGCGCACGTCCCGGTCCTGGATGTGGCGCCGGTCCTCACGGAGATGGACGACGATGCCGTCGGCTCCGGCCAGTTCGCACAGCGAGGCGGCCAGCACCGGGTCCGGTTCGACGCCGCCGCGCGCCTGGCGAATGGTGGCCACATGATCGACATTGATGGCGAGATAGGGCATGGCAACACTCCTTGGTAGTTGAATCTGCTGGAACAATTCTTTTTCAAAATCCCACATGCGCAGGGCCTCGGTCTCCGAGCGCTCGTGGTCGTAGCCGATGAGGTGGAGCATCCCGTGGACGATGAGCTCGGTCAGGCGATGGTGCAGGGTGTGGCCGTCGCGGCCGGCTTCGCGCCGGGCGGTATCGACCGAGACGAGGATGTCGCCCAGCTCGTTGTCCGGCGGGACAAAGCCGTCGTCGCCGGCCACGGCCGGAAAGGAGAGGACATTGGTCGGCCCCTGCTTGTTGCGGTAGCGCTCGTTGTAGACGGCCATCTCGGCATCGCCCATGAAGACGACGCTGACCACGGCGCGGTCCAGCTTGAGCAGATGGAGCAGGGTGGCGCAGCGTTGCTGCAGGAGCCTGCGGTTGAGCGGTAGGTGGCCGACGCCCTCAGTGTAAGTGCAGTGGACCGGCACGTCAGACCTCGCCCTCGTTCGGTTTGCGCCGGACATCGTGCTGTTCGTAGGCGTGGATGATCTCCTGGACCAGGGGATGGCGCACCACGTCGGCTTTGGAGAAATGGCGAAAGGCGATGCCCTTGATGCCGGTGAGGATTTTTTCTGCCTGGATGAGCCCCGATTTCTGGGAGCCTGGCAGATCGATCTGGGTGATGTCGCCGGTGATCACCGCCTGCGAGTCGAAGCCGATACGGGTGAGGAACATCTTCATCTGTTCGCGGGTGGGGTTTTGGGCTTCGTCGAGGATGATGAAGGCGTTATTCAGCGTCCGGCCGCGCATGAAAGCCAGCGGCGCCACCTCGATCACCCCGCGCTCGGTGAGTTCCTGAGTGCGTTCCTGGCCCATCATGTCGTTGATGGCGTCGGTGAGCGGCCGCAGATAGGGGTCGACCTTCTGCGCCATGTCGCCGGGGAGAAAGCCGAGCTTCTCGCCGGCTTCCACCGCCGGCCGGGTGAGAATGATCTTGGCGACCTGTTCGCGCGCCAGGGCCGAAACCGCCATGGCCACGGCCAGGTAGGTCTTGCCGGTCCCGGCCGGGCCGATGCCAAAGACGATGTCGTTTTCCCGGATCGCCTCGATGTAGAGTTTCTGGTTAACCGACTTGGGCGAGATCACCCGCTTGCGCGAGGTGATGCAGACCTTGTCGAGGAAGATCTCCTCCAGCCGCGCCTGGGGCGAGGATTCGAGAATCTTGACCCCGAAGGCGATATCCTGGCTGAACACCGGATAGCCCTTGAGCAACAGGCCGTACATCTGCTGGAGGGTGGAGGCGGCCAGGTCGACCGCGTGTGCCCGCCCGCCAATCCGCAGGCCGTTGCCCCGCGCCTTGATGGAAACGCCGGTGGCCAGTTCGATGGTGTGCAGGTTGCGGTTCAACTCGCCGAACAACTGCTGGGCAACCCCGTTGTCGGCAAAATCGAGATCCTTTGAGGTCTCGGCGTTGAGAGCGGCGGAGGGCTTCAACTTACTTGGCCCCACCCGCTGCCTCGTCGACCATCTTTTGCAGGGCGGAGGGGGTCCTGTCCCGCACCGGCCGGCCGTTGATGAACATCGACGGGGTTGCAGTCACCTCGGCGGCCTGGGCGTCGCTCTTATCCTTGGCCAGCTGCATCTGAATGTCCTGGCTGGCCATGTCGGCACGGAATTTTTCCATGTTGAGTCCGATCCGCTGCGCGGTTTCGTCGATGGTGGTGGGGGTCCAGTTGACGGTCTGGAAGAGAGCGTCGTGCATCTCCCAGAATTTGTCCTGCCGCTGGGCGGCGATGGCGGCGAGCGCCGCCGGTTCGGCCTGGGGATGCATGGGCAGCGGCAGGTGCTTGAAGATGATGCGCAGTTTGTTCGGGTTCTGGGCGAGCAGGTCGGCCAGTACCGGTTCGAGTTTGCCGCACCAGGGGCATTCGAAGTCGGAGAACACCACCAGGGTAGCCGGGGCGTCGATCTTGCCCCGCACCGGTGCGCCGGTGATGTCGATCTTCTGGTTGAAGCTGATGTCGAGGGCGGAGTAGGTGTTGGTTTTGCCGTTGACCAGATAGAGCATCTCGCCACGGGCGGCGATATCGATGGCGGTGACGTTGGGATCGACCGGCAGGATCCCCAACTGCTTGCCGTCCGGGGTGAAAATATAGACCTTGGCATCACTGGTCAGAATGAAAACTTTCTTGTTGTCAAGCGATTGGGCGATGTCGAGCGGCTTGGCCGGGATGGGCCAGGAGGCCTGGACCGACCAGTTGAGGTCGCCGGTGGTGTTGTTTTTCTTCAGTTCCTGGGCCTGGAGGGTCAGCGGCAGCAGCAGCGCGGCGCACAAAAGGGTTTTTTTCAGCATGGGAGAGGATGTCCTGTGGGTAAGGGTGGTTGCATGTCGCGGGGCGCCGGCCGTTTTTATCTTCCTGAACTGCCGGGAAGAGTGGTTGCGCCAGTTCGAATCGGCCTCCACTATAATGACAGCGACACGAATGCGCAAGCGACAAGAAGATCGGGGCGTTACCGGTGCGGGCGGCCTGCTTCTTTTCCGCTTGTCTCCCGGACGAACACCAGGATGATGGGGGTTGTCTGCGTCTGCTCGCGCGGGTGCCCACAAAGGAGATTTCGACCGCATTTTGCCTGAACTCGTTGAAAACAGGATATTTTCAAAAACACTACATGTTGCATGAATTGTTCTTGATGTGCTCTATATGTTGTGATAAGTTGCCGTCGATGCTGGAGGAGGGCACAAGGATTTTCCTCTGCCCCGGCTTCCCCTGAAAGGGTGTTTTCCCAAGGGGTTGCGGCCGCCGGCATGGGCAAGCGCGGGAGAACCGACGAGATGAATTTTGCAGAAGAGGGAATCATGACCAGAAGCATACCGAGGCAACAGCTGACCGATACCGCGGAAACCGTCCTTGAGCGGCGGTACTATCTCAAGGATATGGAAGGGCGGCCCCTGGAAAACTGGGAAACCCTCTGCCGTCGGGTCAGCAATGCCGTCGCTCTGGTCGATGAGGGGCAACCGGATTACGAGGGGCTGGCCGACCGCTTTTTCACCATGATCTATTACCTCGACTTCCTCCCCAACTCGCCCTGCCTGATGAACGCCGGCACCGACCTCGGCCAACTCTCGGCCTGTTTCGTCCTGCCGGTGGACGACTCCATGGACGGCATCTTTACCTCCATCCGCAACGGCGCCCTGGTCCATAAGACCGGCGGCGGCACCGGCTACTCCTTTTCCCGTCTGCGGCCGAAGAATTCGGCGGTCCGCTCCACCCAGGGCGTGGCCTCGGGTCCCTTGAGCTTTGCCGCCGTGTTCGACGCCGCCACCGAAACCATCAAGCAGGGCGGCAAGCGTCGTGGCGCCAACATGGGCGTGCTCCGGGTCGATCACCCCGACATCATGGAGTTTATCGTCGCCAAGCAGGATCAGACCCGTTACACCAACTTCAACTTCAGCGTCGCCATCACCGACCTGTTCATGAACGCGGTCGCAAACGATCTCGAATACGACCTGATCGACCCCTCCAACGGCAAGGTGGTCGAATCGCTGCGCGCCCGCGAGGTCTTCGACAAGATCGTCGATCTCGCCTGGCACAACGGCGAGCCCGGTGTGCTGTTCATCGATGCGGCCAATCGCGACAACGCCACGCCCCAGTTGGGCAAGTTCGAGGCCACCAACCCCTGCGGCGAGCAGTGGCTCCTGCCCTACGAGTCCTGCAACCTCGGCTCGATCAACCTCGGCCAGTACGTCAAGGACGGAGCGGTCGACTGGGAGCGCCTCGGTGCCACCGCCCGGCTTGCGGTCCGCTTTCTCGACAACGTCATCGACTGCAACCGCTTCCCCATCCCCGAGATCGCCGAGATGACCCAGAAGACCCGCAAGGTCGGCCTGGGCATCATGGGGTTGCACGACATGCTCATCCAGCTGGAGTTGCCCTACGGCAGCGAGGAGGGCCGTCAGGCGTCCGCCGAGGTCATGGCCTTTATCCGTAAGGAGGCCGAGGCAGCCTCGATCGAACTGGCTGCGATGAAGGGGCCGTTCCCGGCCTATGATCCGGCCGTCAACCTCTATCCGGCCCGCCGCAACGCCGCTTTGACTTCGATCCAGCCCACCGGCACGGTGTCGATGATCGCCGACTGCGCCTCGGGTTGCGAGCCCTATTTCTCCATCGTCATGATCAAGAACGTCATGGACGGCGACCGGCTGCTCATGGCCAACAAGCTGTTCGAGCGCGTCGCCCGCGCCGAGGGGTTCTACTCGGCCGAGCTGATGGAAAAGGTAGCGAGCAGCGGCACGGTCATCGGCCATCCCGAAATTCCCAAACGTTGGCAGGAGATTTTCCGCACCGCCCAGGACATCAGTCCCGAAAGCCACATCCGCATGCAGGGCATTCTCCAGCAGCACGGGGTCGACAGCTCAATCTCTAAGACCATCAACCTGCCGTCCTCGGCCAGCCAGGACGATGTCCGCACCTCCTACATGCTCGGCTTCGAGCTGGGGTGCAAGGGTTTGACCGTGTACCGCGACGGCTCCCGCGACCATCAGGTGCTCAATACCATGGCCTCGAGCCCCGATAAAACCGCGACGGTTTCCGCCGAGGGACTCTTTCAGAAGTCAACCCTACCCGACGTGCTCAGCGCCAAGCGCTATCGCCTCAAGGACATCAATCAGGAGACTATTTATCTGATCGTGTGCTTTGATGAAGAGGAAAAACCGATGGAGGTCTTTGCCAAGTTCCCCTTTGATAATCGGGTGGATTTGAAAGACAAGTCAACCATGTGGACCACCACTTGCCGGTTGGTGTCGCTGGCTCTGCGGTATCAGATTCCCATGGGTGAGATCATCAAGCAGTTGGATCGCTCAAGCGGGCACATGCTCGATTTGCCGGCGCAGTTGGGCAAGTTGTTGAAGTCGTTCATGGCCGCGACCCAGCATGGGTTTGCGTCGATTTGCCCGGAGTGTCAAGGGAAGTTGGTGTTTGAGGAGGGGTGTGAGGTGTGTCGGGATTGCGGGTATTCTAAGTGTTCGTGATGGGAATTAGGTGGCAGGGAGCAATCTTTCTCCGCTACGTTAACAATTTTACTTTCTCGGGCGGTGGTGTTTTATGGAATGTAAATTGAATATCGAAGTTTATGAACCCAAAAAGGGAGATTATCCGTTTCCGCCCTTCGTTACTTTTCGTTTTGATCAATTGAATCCTACGCCACATTGCATGACAGATTTGGAAATTGATTATCAGATCAATATGCTTCTCTCAGAAGTCGAAAGTTTACGAAAGAAGAGTAAAAAGGCTCTTAAAGATGCTAAGAACCGACATGATAAATTGTTTAGAAGTAACATATGAAAATCATATAAAGAAGGAGATAGATTTTTATTCGTTCTAATGTATTCTGCTTCGGTATACATTGTTAATAATATGATATAAATTGATATATAAAGATTTTGGGGGTAGTAAACTGAATGAATCGGTTTGCTAGTTTGGAGTAATTCTTCTTAAAGGAGGTGATGCCAAATGATCAATAAGATCACAACCTACTTGAAGGAGAGCGCGCTCTGTGCTTATTGGCTTGTAAGATAACATTGACAGTTAAGACCACCAGTCATTACATGGTCAGTGCTTTCACGTCAGAAATAGCAGAGGCAGAGAGAATAACTACAACCCTAGTTTTATTGGTGGCCGTAAAGCGGTGGACAACTGTTAGTCGCGCTTCCTTTCCCCCCTTTGATTTGATCGTTCCCACGCTCCAGCGTGGGAACGTATCTGTGACGCTCCAGCGTCAATAAACCGGGTTGGGTGGGCGCGACACGGTGGTATCGTTCCAGTCAACACCATGCAATCATTCATCTTTCTTCTATTCCTTTGAAAGTTCCGGGGACATGATACCTAATTAAATATCTCTCAATACTCCCTGCCGGGAGGGGCGTTCTTTTCTTTGCGTGCCCAAAGAAAAAGAACCCGCCGTGTGGTCTGCGCCACACCGCTAAAGAAAGGGCAGCCAGGCCGCTGAGACTGCCCCGGCCGCCGAGCTGCGGAACCGGCGGGGCGAAAACTCGCTGCGCTCAAACAGTTCGCCCCTTTGATCCGGTTACGCACCCCGCCACCCGGCTCAGCGGCAAGGGCCCCATCGTCCCCGGATATTTTCAATCTCCTAGCCCACTCCTCAGGCGGGGCGAGCTTACATCCCATTTGGCATTCTTTTTCTCCATAAAACTTGAGCGCCTGTCATTTCGGCCGCAGGGAGAAATCTCCAGGTTCCTCACCCGTGTTCGGAATGATAAAAGAATAGAGCGTATAGCCTGAAGGAAGCATTGGCCCAGTCCTGGGTTGTGGTGCAGTCGCGGCAATGGTAACCTGGGTTTCATCTGCCCGGCATATCGGGGCGACGGTCTTTCTTGCGGCGGTCCTGGCAGAATGGAGCAGGCCGGGGTCAAGAACCATTCCACACGAAACGGTGCGATATGAACTTGGAACAGTATTTCTCGGCAACGAAAGGGATCGGTGTCATGGCAACCTGTGACGGCAACGGTGTGGTTAACACCGCCATCTATGCCAGGCCGCATGTACAGGGCAAGGACGAGGTAACGTTCGTCATGCTCGACAGACGACAGACGCAGCCATGCCAACCTCATGGAAAACAAACACGCCAACTATCTGTTCATTGAGGAGGGGCACACCTATCAGGGACTGCGCCTCTTCCTGACCTTTGTCGACGAAAACAGCGACCAGGAATTGATCCGCTCCATGAGTCGGCGGCCGAAGCGCCCGGACGAAGGGGAGCAGGAAAAGAAATTTCTAGTCCGCTTCCGGGTGGACAAGGTGCTCAACCTCCTCGGCGGCGAACAGAAAAAGCTGGAGTAAAGGGGACTTTCACTCTTTTCTTGCTCAAGGATGAGACTTCGCCCTTTCGGCTCAGTGGCGATGGTTTTCACGATCTTTAGCACCCCTCTAGCTTCAAAAAAAATGTCCCGGTTGGGCGAGCAACCGCAGTATTTCAGGCTTGTATTCAAACACAATGTTCTGTAAAAATTTTGTATCAATCGCCTCGTTGGTTGCTGCCTCGCTGCTCTGCATGAGCAGTGTTTTCACATCCCACTGACCCGCGAAGGTGTAACCCGGATCGAGCCTTGAGAACGTTGTCGCTAGCGGCGTTCGAACACCAAAATGCACAGCAAAGGAGGAACAACATGGCACGGAAATCTTTAGGTCTTTTTCTTTCCCTCGTGTTCACGGTCTTGCTTTCTCTCACGGTATCCTGCACCACCCCGGCAGGAAGAACGACAGGACAGGTGGTTGATGATGCTTCCATAACCACCCAGGTAAAAGCAGAGTTGCTAGCCGATAAGGATGTCAGTGGGGTGGCGGTTTCAGTGGAGACGTTTCAGGGCGAGGTCGTGCTGACTGGTGCGGTCGATACAGCAAAGCAGCGAAACAAAGCTGAGCAGATAGCCGGTAAGGTTCATGGCGTCAAAAGGGTGAAAAATCTTATCAAGCTTAAATAGCAACCGGCGAGGGTGGGCCGGCTATATTTGCTGGTCCATCATGGTGCGGTATGAATACGTAAACAATTCCCAGCAATCCCTGACGGCTTTCTTTTTTTCTTTGGAATTAAGGAAAGAGGATGGAATTAAGGGGACAGTTTATGCAATTTGCCATCATTCTCAACCTATTCTCCCTTCGGAAGGGCATTTTTTTCTTTGCGTGCCCAAAGTGAAGGACCCGCCATGTGTCTAAGCCACACCACAAAAGAAAATCTGATTACCACTGAAACTCAGCCGATTTTTTTGGTGGTGGGTCGCTATTTGACCTACCACCTATGTCATAGTGCTCCAAACATTCACCACACAAGGAGCGCTCCATGGCCAAAAACAACATT
>Ga0074195_1005139_pt1 | contig 10039 bp, 11 predicted proteins | sample EPASupsiteHSE623_FD_64525 | JGI IMG/M metagenome (GOLD analysis project Ga0074195, IMG submission 64525) | Bioremediated contaminated groundwater from EPA Superfund site, New Mexico - Sample HSE6-23 | ecosystem: Environmental > Aquatic > Deep subsurface > Groundwater > Contaminated ... | reverse complement strand
CGGCCACATTCGCAGCGCCTATGAATGAGGCAGCTAAAAAGCTGCAAATTTATTGTACCCAGGCGGGGCTCATTCCTCTAGCGTCAGAGTGGTGGCACTTTGATGATTTGGATGCCGGGCTTGCCACTAAAAATAATAGCAGTGAAGGCAACTATCGGATAGCTGAATGTTATAGTTCAATCCCTGTGAAGAAGCTTTAAAGCCGTTTTAAGCTTAGCTTATTTTGTTTTCGTATAAACAAAGGAGCATCCGTAAGCTTGTTGCCGCAAATAATTGAACAAATTCCATAGGATTATATTAATTCTATGTACATTAAAGCCGCATTGAAACTGTTACGTTTCAATGCGGCTCCTTTGTGGCGGATGCACTGGCATGGAACTGGAGCGGTTCCCTATAAAAAAGGATAATCACTCAAGGGAGGCATACCGGACGTATGCTGACTGACGACAACGAAGAGTTGCGGAAAACAGACCGTCAGTATTCACTGATCTGACAAGGTACTAGGTAAACAGAGCCAGTCTTAACGTAATAGTGGTGCCTTTGCCAGTACTGCTGGTTACCGCAATGCTGCAATCGTGCTGGTCGGCGATCCAGCGGGCAATGGCTAGACCCAGGCCGGTACCGCCTGTACTCTTTGAGCGAGACTGGTCGACCCGATAGAACCGGTCAAAGATTTTGGACTGGTCTTCATAGGGAATGCCAATACCTGTGTCGGCAATGGTAACTTCGAGGTGAGACCCGGCTTGACGCGAGGCCAAGCGGATGGTACCTCCGGGGGGCGTATATTTGATGCTGTTTTCAATAAAAATACGCAGCATTTGCTTCAGGGCGGCACCATCCGCCTCGACGGTGGCCGGATCATTTGCGTCGAGAATAATATGATGATTGGGGGCAATCATCCGAGTTTCCTGGAATATGGTTTCCAGGAAAGGGACTAATGACAGTTTCGTTTTGTGAAGCTGCTGTTTGCCCTGATCAGCGCGGGCCAGGTAGAGTAGTTTTTCAATCAGATCATTCATATTGGAAGCTTCCGATTTTATGGCATCTAAGCCTTCTTCCAAGGCGTGCGGGTCTTGTTTCCCCCAGCGGTCCAGCATATTAACATAGCCGCTGATGACCGTGATTGGGGTTCTTAGTTCGTGGGAGGCGTCGGCGACAAAGCGCCGCTGCTGTTCAAAGCCTGTCTGCAGGCGGGTGAGCATATGGTTGAAGGTTGCGGCCAGTTCGTCCAGTTCATCACCGCTGTAGTCAATGGGAATGCGTTTGCCGAGGTCGTCGACCTGAATTTCCCTGACGGTGGCCGTGATGTTTCGTAAAGGACGCAGGATTCTGCGGCTAATGAAGATTCCGGAGAGAATCGCGATCAGTAAGCCGACCAGATTGGTAGCGCTGAGTATTTTGGTTAAGGTTTGTAAAAAGTGCGTCTGCTCGGTCAGAGGCTTCAGGAGATATAACTGGTAGGTATGACTGTTCTGCTGCACTGTGTACGTTACATTATAATAATAGGTGTTGTCCATGAGGACGAGGCGGTGAGTGGTAGTTTTCATTAGAAATAGTTCAAGCAGATTCCGGCCGGTAAGTTCTTTTTCCAGCGGTTCGGAAATACCGGGCAGGTAGGGAGCACTGTCCAATACTGGCTTGTTTTGCTCATCAAGCACTTTCAGGATTACACCAGGAGCGAGCAGATTTTCGCTCAAGAGACGGTAATCCACGGGCTTGTCTGTAGCCAAGTAATGTTGTAAGTTACGAGCACTAAGGTCAATATCGTTGTTTGCCTGAGTATACAGGACATGATACAGGCCTGCTACGGTCAGGAGATTGGTGACCAGAAGAATGAAAAACAACAAGGCGGCATATAAAAAAGTTAACTTTACCGATATGGACACCTGTTTAATCTTTGACCACATAGCCCACTCCTCTGACGGTGTGAATATATTTCCGGCCGAAGCGCTCATCCAGTTTGCTGCGCAAATAGCGAACATAGACATCGACGACATTGCTGTCGCCAACATAGTCATAGCCCCAGACCTCCCGCAAAATTTGCTCGCGGTCAAGCACTACCTGCTTGTTGCGGATGAGATACTCCAGGAGGTCATATTCTTTTTTTGTTAGTTCGATCGGCTGGTTGTCTACTTGTACCTCATAGCGGCAGGGAAATAGTACGATATTTTTTAATGAAAGCTCATCAATGCTGGTGGCGTGCTTGTTTTTGTATTTGCGCAAGGCGGCGCGGGTGCGGGCGAGCAGTTCCTGAATGGCAAAGGGCTTGGCCAGGTAATCATCCGCCCCAGTATCGAGGCCCCTGACTTTATCTTCGATATCGTCTTTTGCGGTGACCATAATAATAGGGACGGAGGAAATTTCTCTCACTCTTCGGCAGACTTCCACGCCGTCCATTTCCGGCAGCATGATGTCTAAAATCACCAGGCTGAAATCCCCCTGTATGATACGGTCCAGGGCGCGGCGCCCATTGGTTTCGATGGCTGTATGATAGCCTTCATGGGCCAGTTCCATTTGCATAAATCGGGCAATTTTCCATTCATCCTCCACAATAAGTATGGTTCCCGTTTCGGTTTGCATTCGGTTACCTCCTAAGTTAATTGTGTAAGTTATTGTACTATATTCTACTAGATTGAAACCCCTTTTTGGGTGCATATCGTTATTTTTAATCTGATTTTAATCAATTTTTAATGTTTTGTAATGAGTAGTGGATATGCTAAAGATAGTAGTCCGTGGGCTGATACTTTCAACTGCAAAGTTGAAAGTATTCGAGTTTGTTAGAATCCAAAATAATCGAACTTTCTCTATCCGATTTTCTTAGATCATTTTCTCATTCAATGGTATGATTGTACATGTGCGTCTATTTGACGCTTAATTTTTAATTCTACATATGAAATCAAAAGGCTTCAAAAGCAGATTGAGAACTGAAAATGGAGAATAAGATATTAAAAAAACAAAACAAACCGGACCGAGCATCACGAACACCAACATATCCACGGGAGTTGGAGCACGAGCATACCCATGATGGTCATCATCAGCATGATCGCTTGGAAAGGTATTATTTGGCTGTTGATGGGACGTGAATTTATTGACTGATTTCTTGGCTTAGTCCTATTGCGTCAGCAAAGCGACTGACTGTAGTACCTGTTGAGCCAGTTCGGTATGCTCATCGCTTTTACTATAAAGGAGATTGATTTGCCAAAAGGAATAACCATCTGCAATGTAGAGTGTTGCCGATTGAAATTCCACCTTATTCGGATCGACAAAGGTGGTTGTTGAACTCAATGCTGGTTTTCCTGAAATCATGAGAGATTGTTTGTTGCTCCTTAAATTTGACACGCCAGGCGTACTGGTTAGTTCATGGAGAATTTTATTTACAGCTCCCTCCAAGTCAGGCGACCAATTATCCGGTAGAGCTTTGGTGTTGTACAGGCAATACAGAATATCAACATCCAAGGAACTTTCGCTGCTTATATAGCGTTCCATGGTGCTTATTAAGCTGGACATGGAGGGCGGAATGTCGACTTTCTCCTGTTGAAACTGATAAGGAAATCCGAACGATATTTTAGAAGCGGGTTGTGCTAAAACCGTTGTCGTTGCGGCGGGGTTGAAGTGGTGGACTAGTTGTTTTGCAGGGGGATTTTGCTCAGGGATAAACCCAAATAGGCTGGCGACTATGGTTAGCGCCAGGGTAGTAATTAGGATTTTGGTGTAGCTTCTTGGCTGTTGTGCTTTACCGGCACGGGCGTCACCCGGCAGTTCAATGATTTTACCACAGGCAGGGCAAAGTTGCCGTTGATCCTGTACAGTTTGACCACACGAGCATTTCATGCATGTTAACTCCTTTAAATCAGATTCCGAAGCGGTAATTTTAGGGTAATGTAATGTATCTGGAAGATACGACTCAATTAGCAGGAAATTTGTGTAATATTTATGTATTTTTACTCTTTATGTATTTTTACTCAATTTTGTGTGCAGTTAGAACCGTACTGAATGATAAAAGTTTTTAGTATGGTTCTTTTATTTTTTTTGTGTTGTAAATGGGAAGAGGCATCATTTAAGTGTAATAGGAACCATTGCCTAATTTTAGTACGATATTTTTAATCAAATTCTAATCTTCTTTTAATGACCCTGTAATGTAAGATCGTTATGCTACTAGTAGCACGGCAAACTTTAAGGGGTTTCTTTAAGGGGTTTAAAAAGATTTGCAAGAAAAGTATCGCTGCTATGGTTTTTCAAGAGCCGAATGTCAGACTGTATATCGTGATTGGCACGAAGAATCCGGCGTTTTCCGGGAATCATGAGGCGTATCAAACCCAGTAGGGGTTTATCATGGAATATGATGCAAATTTGTCCGGTTTGCTACTCCCGCCGTCAAAGGATCATGCGGTATATCTGTTTCGCAGGAAAAGCTGATTTCGCGGCTAGCGTATTTAATTTTGATTTTCTAGCGGTTAGGTCATCGGTTTTACCAACAGCCAGCCGGCGGCAGTTCCCGCATAATACACAGCTTTTTGGGGCATGCAGGAACCTGGGAGGTAGGTGATCTACCGGTAGTAAGGAGGCGATAGACATTGAATAGCGTTACGCAAGACTCAAAAATCTTAACATCAAACGCATTAAAAATTATCGTTGTATTGGCAATGTTTGCCGGTCACGCATCAAACTGGCTCATAGCCCGGGGGACGGCATTAGATATTAAGGATTCTGCTTTGTTAAAATGGGGATCTTATGCTTTCTATCCGTTGTACCTCGTTGGACTGCATGTTTTTGTCCGCAGTATTTTAGGAAGAGTCAGCCATGCATAGGTATGCAAAATTGATTCGCTGGACGTTATTGGTTTCCATTTTGAGTGTATTGATTTTTGCCGCAGTCCGTGCTATTCAAGAACCCAGGCAGGCTGCTGATTTACCCAAGGTGAAAATTTTACCTGTGAGTGAACGCTATCAGGGCGATTTGGAGCTGCCTGTAGCTGGAGCTACCGGCTATGCTTCCGTTGCTTTAGAGTTAAAAAGTTTACCCCGTTCCGATGCTGCCACCATTGCCAGCATAAAGGCCGGTACGGGCTTTACAGTAGTCAAGGAGGAAGGCGACTGGTGGCTGGTTCAGAACGGCGATCAAACAGGCTGGTTACCGCACAAGTATTGCCTGATTAACCTGCCTGATGTAATTCCGTCCATTATTTATGATAACACCAACACCTATGCATCAAAGCTTGTTTCCTCCGGCAGGAACCTGCCGGGCATAACAGGCTATGCCCTGTATCCGGGAAAGTCCTACAATGCTCGCTTAGGTAAGGAAGAATTTATTATGCCGGTGCTTTATGCCATGGCGAAAAAAATTCATTTGGCACAGCAGGCTGCCCTGGCAGAGGGAAATGCACTGAAAATCTACGAAACGTATCGGCCTCATACGGTACAAAAGAGGATTGTGGAGGCGCTCCAGCAATTAGCGGCTAAAGACGCGGCGGTAATGAAGGGGATTAACACTTCGCTTTGGCACATATCATGGTTTATTTCTACCGGTATCTCCAATCATCAGCGAGGAAGTGCCATAGATGTGAGCTTAGTTCAAGTAACATCTAAAAAAGATATCGCAATAGGCCCGTATTTAGGGACTGTGATATCCAGTTATGAGGAGTTTACTATGCCTACTCCCATCCATGAGCTTAGTGCGGCTTCGGTCCGGTTTGCTGTCCCGGTTACCGCAAAATCGGCGACGGCGTGGAAGGAGGCCAAGTTTGCGCAAGCCATGAATGGGGCGGCGATCAAGCTGCAAGAGTATTGTACAAATGCAGGGCTTATACCGCTGGCATCTGAATGGTGGCATTTTGATGCCGGGCTGGCAACGGCAGATCATCGTAGTGTCGGCGATTATACGTTGCTGAAAAGTTATAGTAGATCTCCGCTAAAACAGCTGGACTGACAGGCGTTCTGCGGATCTGCAGGCGATCATTCCAAATTAAAAAAATAAAGTGGTGATAACAATATGCAAGGCTATGATGTTCTTATCGTCGGTGCCGGTTTGGCCGGTGCAACAATGGCCAATCTTTTTGCTGGTAAGGGCCTTAAAGTACTGGTTGTGGAAAAACGCAAACAGGTAGCAGGCAACTGTTTTGATTATAAAGATGCCAACAATATTACGGTGCACCGGTACGGTCCGCATATCTTTCATACCAATAATGTAGAAGTGTGGAATTTTGTTAACAGCTTTACGCGATTTCATTATTATCAACATCGTGTGTTGAGTTATGTGCAGGGACAATATGTACCCTTTCCGATTAATTTGGATACTGTGAACAGTTTATTTGGAACAAAAATGACCTCAAGCGAGCTTTCCGCCTTTTATGCAAGTGAAATTAAGCGTTCCAGCTATAATCCGTCGGTAAAGAGCTTTCGGGACGGAGTGGTTTCAGTAGTTGGCGAAAAGCTTTATGATCTGTTTTTTAAGAATTATACCTGGAAACAATGGCAGCAAGACCCGGATACCCTTTGTCCGGAGTTGGCGGAGCGGATACCGGTCCGGTACGGCAGGGACGACAGATATTTTACAGACCGGTTTCAGGGTATTCCCCGGGAAGGGTATACCCGGCTTGTCGAAAAGATGCTGGACCATTCCCATATTGCCTTGCTATTAGGTGTTGATTACCTGGCTGTCCGCGATCAGTTGCCAGCCAGGCTTACTATTTATACCGGTAAGCTGGATGCTTTTTTTAATTATCAATATGGTGAATTAGGATACCGGTCGGTTGCCTTACAGTTTGAAGAACTGGACTGCGAATATTATCAACCTGGTTCAGTCATCAATTTTCCCAATGATTACGCCTGGACGCGCACTACGGAGTTTAAATATTTCCTTAATGAAAAAAGCGCTAAGACAACGGTACTCTTTGAATACCCGCAAGCTGGCGGAGAGCCTTTTTATGTCACGCTGACTAAGGAAAATATGGAAAAAAGGAATCGTTATCTTAATGAGGTCAACACCTTGGAGTTGTCAGGACGGTACCTGTTTTTAGGGAGGCTGGCCGAATACAAGTATTACAATATGGATCAGGTTATTGCCGCTGCTTTTGAAAAATTTGCGAAATGGAACCAGGAATACAATGTATGAACAGACTGCAAAAATGGGGCGGGGATCATAGCCAGCTGGTTAAGTATGCCATTATTGGCAGTACGGGGGTTGCCTGGGATTTCATTTGTTTTACCGTACTGATGCATGTTTTGTCATGGCCTTATTTACTGGCTAATGCAATTAGTGTAAGCCTGGGGATTACGAATAACTTCTTTTTAAATGCCTTATATAATTTTAGAACCAGAGACCGGCTGCTCTGGCGTTTTGTGCGTTTTTATGGCATTGGCCTGGTGGGGCTAATGATCAGTTCGCTAACGATGTTTATTTTGGTTAACCTTATTAATCTGAATGCACTTTGGGCTAAGCTGGTCACGCTTTTTATGGTTGCAGTCCTGCAGTTTTATCTAAATAAAACAATTACTTTTAAAAATAGGGAGATGCAAAACGCAAATGGATAAATTGTATATTGTCATACCTGCCTACAATGAAGAGGAAAACATTGCAACCGTAATTGACCAGTGGCACCCGGTTGTTGAAAAGATTGGTTCCGCAAGCCGCTTGGTGATACTCAATGACGGCAGCAGGGATCATACCTTAGCAAAAGCAACTGCATTAAAAAAGCAATATCCGCATTTGGAAGTGCTGGATAAGGCCAATTCCGGTCATGGTCCTACCTGTTTGTTCGGCTACCAGTATGCAATTGATGCGGGAGCGGATTATGTTTTTCAGACCGACTCAGACGGACAGACCCTTCCGAATGAATTTGATCAATTTTGGCAGCAGCGCACAGCTTTTCATTTTTTAATTGGAGTTAGACAAAACCGGCAAGATGGGGTTGCAAGAAAAATTGTAAGTAATGTGCTGCGATTTAGCTTATGGATGACATTTGGCGTAAATGCGAGAGATGCAAACACGCCATACCGTTTAATGAATGCCAAGCAGCTCAGGGTATATTTAGCGCATATTCCCAGGGATTTTTTTCTGGGCAATGCGTTGCTAACTGCTGCCGCAGCAAAACGAAAGGACAGCATCAAGTGGCTGCCCATTACCTTCAAACCCCGCCAAGCCGGAGAAAACTCTATTCAGCTCACAAGCATATGTAAAATCGGAATGAAAGCAGTAATTGAATTTATCAAGTTTGCTCAAGCAAGCAAAGCATTTCTGCATGGAGTTACAGCTGATGTCAGAACAACACAAAAAACGCTCAGTTTGTAATGTTATTCTGCTGCTGGGACTGGCGGTGCTGTTGACTCTCCCGTTCGCTTATTACAATCTGGACGATCCTAATTTCTGGTTTGATGAAAGTGGTCAATTCTGGATGGCGAGGGGCTTGCATCATTTTTCCTTACCGCTTAGCACCGAAGGATCATTTGACCAGATTATCGCAAATAATCGACAATACAACCTTGATCCGGGCGGATTTACTTTGTTGCTGCATTACTGGTCTGATGTTCGGACTGATCCAGTTTGGTTACGGACATTGCCCTATATCTTTCTTGTCATCACGGTTTATTTTTTGCTGCAGCTCGTGTATTCCTTTACAGGAGCAATTCTGCCGTCTGTTGCTGCTGCCAGCCTTATTCCGGTATTGTTCCCATTGGTTCTTGGCTATGGCTTTGAGCTCCGCCCCTATAGCATGGAAGTGGCCGGAGTGGTTGTGTCACTCTTTCTTTTGACAAGAGTGATTCAATGTCCGACACGGGTAAATTTAGCTGTACTGGGGCTGACTTGCAGTTTTTTCCTTACTGCAAGATACAGCTTTGTTATTGATATTGCTGCTGTTGGTATTGTACTGTTTGGCTTTGTTTTTAAACGTTCACTGAAACAAAGTCTCTTGCGGGGGGCTTATTTTTACTTGCCGGTGGCATGTACTGCACTGATGATCTGGTTTATCAGTCTTAGTCAGCAAGATCCCGGCGGACCGACACCGTTTTATGTGAAAGGCTTAGTGCTGTCTGGTAAAAGTTTGCCTGAAATTCTCTATTTGATTCAGGCCAATTTCTTTTCGCCGCGGGGATTGCCAATTTTGGCATTGGCTGTGCTTTTCCCGTTTATCCAGCTAACTCAATGGGGCCGTACCGGCATTTTAGGGCAACGCCAATTTCGCTCGGTGTACCTTTATGTAATTTCTTTTCAGATATTTTCCATCTTATTATCTGCGGCCGGCAAGTATCCCTGGCATATTAACACCCGGTGGAACTTAAATCTACAGGCTGTTTCCCTAATTGCCTCAGCAATGCTGGTGATTGTAGGCTGGGAGTACGTCCGGAAGCGTTTTAGAATTGCTGCTGCCAGGCCATGCCTGAACCTGATCCTTAGTATAGGCCTGCTGACAGCCTCTGTTACAAGTGCGGAACAGAAAGTCCATATCTCTTATGATGCCACCTATTCCTATTTATCCCGGTTAAGCGATAACGAGTTAACCAATTCGCGTTACTTTGTCGGGTACTACGCGCAACCTACGGTACGTTATTTGTTTGAGTATGGGCCTTTGAAGCACCGCAGCGATATTTATCCCCGCAATTTTGTCTTTGAACAGAGTGAGGCGTTTTATAAACAGGCTAAAATCGACGGAGACGCAGTTGATACTGCCTTAATCTCCTTGATCAGCCCGGAAGATCTTTCTGATAAATATCTCAAGAGGTTTAGCAGGCCTTTTCGTCCGGTATCCGGACAAGGTCTTTCCCACATATTAGTGCGAGAATTTCGCGGAGAATAGGAAAATAACAATTGGGTAAGCGAAGGCGGCCCGATTCATGTCAATATGCATGGCGAAAAGCCTAATGACGGAGAGAATTTCACCAGCTACTGGAAGGGAACGCAATTAGGCAAAGACCAGGGGGGCTTTTGTTGCTCCTTTCGACGGTACGCATGGTTGGTTCATAAAGCCTGTAACCGTCAAAGTAAGTGGGTTTTACAGGAAATTCGAAAGAAAAAAATAGGGGTCCATGGGGTTTAGCAGTGTTGC
>Ga0074195_1005137_pt1 | contig 10040 bp, 8 predicted proteins | sample EPASupsiteHSE623_FD_64525 | JGI IMG/M metagenome (GOLD analysis project Ga0074195, IMG submission 64525) | Bioremediated contaminated groundwater from EPA Superfund site, New Mexico - Sample HSE6-23 | ecosystem: Environmental > Aquatic > Deep subsurface > Groundwater > Contaminated ... | reverse complement strand
GGGGGGGGAGGGGGGGAAGAAGCTGGGCCGGTGGTTGGCCTGCGGCTGCTGCGGCGCTTCCCACCTTGGGATCGGAAGCTACGGCTTCATGCCAGCGCAGATCGTCGGCGGGATCGTCCGTCGTGCAGACAACGGCGACGCTATAATGCTTCAGCATGCGCTGCGGCGAATCGCCCCGTTCCCTGATAACGGCGTTGGCACGTTCCCTTAGAGCGAGGGCGTTCCTTACCGTCAGCGCATCGTTGATCCCATAGGTTCTCTGCAGTTCCAGATGGGACCAGTGGAGAAGAGGGTTGCCCGGCGATTGCTCCAGCGCGGCGGCGAAGGCGACGAATTTATCGCCCCAGGAAGCGCCGCCCGAGCAGAGCGACTCATCCGCGCCGTTCGAACGCATGATTCGCCACTTGTAGTGATCACCCTTGAGCCACAGCTCGGCGATGTCGTCGAAGGGCTTGTCCTCGGCGATTTCCCTGGGGGACAGATGGCAATGGTAATCAAATATCGGCAGGCCGGCCGCGTCCTCGTGATAAAGCCGTCGCGCCGTATCCGTATCCAGGAGAAAATCCTTGTCCATGAACGTTTTCATATATTGTCCGCTAGATAGCCGCCATCAACCGGAATGCTTACGCCGGTGACGAAACCAGATGCCGCTTCGCTCGCCAGATAGAGTGCCGCTCCCCAGAGTTCCTCGAATTTGCCGAAGCGCCCGAATGGCGTGCGCGATATGATCGATGTGCCGCGGGCGGTGAGATCGCCCGTCTTTTCGTCGATGAGGAGGGCGCGGTTCTGGTTGCCCACGAAGAACCCGGGCGCGATCGCGTTCACCCTTATGCCATGAGGAGCCAGCTCCTTGGCCAATGCCTCGTTGAGATTGAGTACCCCAGCCTTGGCGGCGTCATAGGCCCAGGTCCCGGACAAAGCCTTGTAGCTGGTCATCGATGTCATGTTGATGACGCAGCCTTTGATGCTTTTTTTGATCCAGTAGCGGGCAAAGGCCTTCGTCGGTGTCACGAGACCGGCCAGGAGATTGAGATCAAGGATTTCCCTGAAAAGAGCTTCGTCCATGTCCACAAAGGCCGTCTTGCCTCTGTTGCCCCCAACCCCGTTGACGAGGATATCGGGCGCCGCGCCAGCCAGCTTCTCCGACTCGGCGATCGCCGCTTCACAGGCTTCCCTCGATGCCGTATCCACGGTGACCGCGAAAACGCGCCCCTCGACACCCGCCGCCTCAGATACTCGACAAGCCGCCTCAGCCATAGGATGGTTCGTGCCGCGGCCCCAGAGAACAACCGCCGCGCCAGCTTTGGCAAAGCCGATCGCCAGGTTGCCGGGGATTCCGCCGCCGCCGCCCGTTATGACGACGGTTTTTCCTTCGAGCGAAAACATCGATTCTATGAATGACATAGCTACTCCTCTCAATTTCCCGGCATTATTAGGTTAGGCAGGAACATCGTGATCTCCGGGATATACGTCACAAGCATAAGCACAACGACCATTGAGAGGTAGTATGGCAAGAGGGCTTTTGTCACTTTTTCCACTGAGATCTTCCCAACCGCGCAACCGACGAAGAGCGCGGAACCCACGGGAGGCGTGCAAAGCCCAATCGCCAGGTTAATCATCATAATGATCCCAAAATGCACGGGTGAAAGCCCGAGACTCGTCACGACGACCGGATATAGAATCGGCGTACAAATGAGAATGAGGGGCGCCATATCCATGATCATACCCAAAAAGAGCAGCAACACATTGATGAGCATCAGAAGCAGATACTTGTTTGTCGTAACGGAGAGGATCAGTTCGGTCGCCTTGGCGGGAATGCGTAGATAGGCCATCAGCCAGCCGAAAGCGCTGGCGGCGGCTATCAAGGCCATGACCATGGTGAGCGTCTTCAGCGAATTGTACAGAATGCCTTTCATGGCTTTGAGCGGTATTTCCTTGTATACGAAAAAAGTGATGATGAACGCGTAGATTACGGCGATAGCGGCGGATTCCGTTGCCGTAAAAATACCAGAAATGACGCCGCCCATGATGATGACAGCCGTCATGAGCCCCAAAGCCGCGTCCTTGAATATTTTCAGCGCTCCTTTGAAGGAAACCGCGTCTTCCTTGGGATAATTGCGCTTTTTGGCGATGATGAAGGAGATTACCATCATGCTTAAGCCAAGAGAGATGCCTGGAATATATCCCGCCAAAAAGAGTCGCCCCACCGATACCCCACCCGCCGCCATGGAATAGATAATCATATTATGGCTAGGGGGAATGATCACGCCCTGAGTGGAACTCGCCACCGTCAGCGCTACAGCGAAATCTTCATCGTAGCCTTTCATTTTCATCATTGGGATGATAATCGTGCCCGTGGACGCCACATCGGCGACCGCCGATCCGGAAATGCCCCCGAAAAACATGGAATCGACGCAGTTGACCATGGCCAAACCACCTCTGATCCTGCCCACGAAGACATTGGCGAGTTCTATAAGCTTCCGGGCTATGCCGCCCTGCCCCATCATCTCGCCCGCTATTATGAAAAAGGGTATCGCGAGAAGCGAGAAGGAACGGACACCCTGGACCATCTGCTGAACGATCGCCATGAGAGGTATTTTCAGATAGATAGCGGTCACGAGGGATACCGAAGCCAATGAGTAGGTGATGGGAACGCGCAGAATCATGAGGAGGACAAAACCTCCAAGCAATAGTGCGGTCGCGATTGCGGGATCACTCATGGGAGCCTCCAAAAATATCTTTAAACTTGCCTTCGCCGGAAAGATAATCGTCGATGGCCTTATCGTAGGTGTCCCATTTCAGAATATGGAGGAGCGCTTCAAGCACGATGGTGACTCCGGCGAAAGGGACAACCACATAGAGCAATCCGGCAGGCCACTTTGTGGCTGGCATGATGGATGTCATGGTGAATCGGACAAGCGTGCTCCCGTAGATGATCATAATGAGGCCGACGAAGATGACAACGAGCTCCAGCAGCATATCAAGGGCAAAATTCAGCCATGCTGGCATCTTGCCCCGCGCGAGGAGATTGATCGTGATGTTCAGCTTTTGTTTTACGCCCAACCCCATCGAAATGAAGATGAACCAAACGCAAAGCGTGAGGGCGACTTCCTCGGACCATAAAATCCCGCTGTCGAAGACATAGCGCAGGAATACGTTCGCGGAAACAATGAGGACCATCGCCACGATGAGGATTTTGGAGAATTCCATCAGGAGTATATGGATCACATTGACCGTTTTAAGGATCAAATCTTTCATGGGTGTATCCTGTAGCCGACATGAGGCGGCCTTGAAGAAAAGGCGGCCCGGCGCAAGGCCGGACCGCTCAGAGGATTTGAGAGAACGCCGTTACTTTACGGCCTGGATCTGCTTTACGAAGTCCTGGATTTCCTTACTCTGCTTCGCGTAAAGCGGAGCCATCAGAGCTTGCCAAGGAGCCTTGTCGGCGACGGTGGTGATCTGAGCGCCGCCCGCCTTTACCTTGTCGATCGAGACCTGCTCGTATTTGGCCCACTCGGAGCGCTGGAACGCTACCGCGTCGTAGGCGGCCTGTCTGATAAGATCCTGATCGGCCTTTGAGAGCCTACCAAAGGAAATCTTGGAGCCGATGATGATTTCGGGAACTCTCGTATGCTCATCGAGCGTGAAATATTTGGCGACCTCGTAGTGGCTGGTCGAATAGTAGGAAGCCCAATTGTTTTCGGCGCCATCGACAACGCCCGTCTGGAGGGCGGAATAGACTTCGCCATAAGCCATGGGCGTCGGAACCGCGCCGAACGCGGAGACGAGTCCCATCATGAGTTCGCTTTCCTGAACGCGGATCTTCAAGCCTTTGAGGTCGGCGGGCGTCTTGACCGGGCGCTTCGAATTGTAGAAGTTGCGCGCGCCACCCTCGAACCAGCCGAGGCCGATGAAGCCGAAGGGCTCGAGGCTGGCGAGAAGGTTATTGCCGATATCGCCGTTGAGAACCTTCCACATGTGCGCTTCATCCCTGTACAGGTAGGGCATCTGGAACGCGTTGAGCTTGGGGACGAAGGAAGCGAGCGGGCTCACCGAAACGCGGGTGATATCGATCGCGCCAAACTGGACTTGCTCGATCACCGCTTTTTCCTGGCCAAGCTGGCTGCCGGGATACACTTCGATAACGATCCTGCCGCCGGAACGTTCCTTCACGAGACGGGCGAATTCCTCGTCGCCCATTTCGGTGGGGTAGCCCTTTGGATGGGTCTCGGCCAACCTGAGCACGATGGCTTTCTGGGCGAAAACCTGGACCGGCATTAGAACCGCAAGGATCAGCATGAGCGCGAGAATGAGCTTTCCATGTTTCATGAATTGCCTCCCTTTTGCAATGTGGCTATAGAATAACCTGGGTTCAGTTTTGAGCTGTATTGAGGAATGCGGCTTTGTATAGTTTTGGCTACTTTTTGTACTTTTTTGCGGTTTGCTCGATAAATTGCCGAGGATTTATGCCTTCAAGCTTCTTGAATACCCGTGTGAAGTACGCCTGATCGGAGAAGCCGACAAGATAACTTGCCTCCTTGACGCTCCCCCCGCCGATCATGAGCTCCTTGGCCTTGTTGATGCGCACCCTGCGGAGCAATTCGCTGAAGCCGATGCCCAGTTCCTTGGAAATCGCGTGCGATAGGTGAAAAGAGTTGACTCCCAGCTTCTCCGCCGTCGACACCAGCGTAAGATCCTTGGAATAGCCATTCTTTATAAAATCAAGGGCTTTCATGCCGAGGCTTCGCGGGCTCGCGTCGGCTGCGCTGAAATGCAAGATATCCTCTTCGGCGGTTCGAGGAAGCGGGACAAGCCGCACAACGGGACATTCAGCCGACGCGAGCCTCGCGCCTTCAAAACTTTGGGAGAAAAGGCTCCCCCCCTCCTCGGCCGAAGGCCCAGCCAGGCCGAAGTAGAGCGCTGAGGACGCGCTGTCCCTCACCTTGCGGCTCATCGTTTCTATGAGGGGCCAAAACACATCGCTTCGCAGCTTCCTTTGAAATCCCCCCATCGCGGAGCCACCCTCGTCATGCGCGGCACTCAATGTCGCCGTTTCCGGGCTGCCTGAATTCTCTTCGAATCCATAGACGAGGAGAAAGCCGTAGCCTCGAGCCTCGGTACCTATAAATTTCCGCGAACGCTGAAGCAAGGCTTTTTCAGCGCAAGAAAACGCGATGTCCATAAGCGCTCGTTCCATTGTCGGAGCGCCCTGCCCTGGCGGGAGACCGATCTTGAAGGCGATCACCGAACGGGACAAGCCTTTGAGCGACGAAAGGCTTTCATATTCCCTCAAGGCCTCCCCATCCAGGCTTCCATTCCTCATCTGCCCTATCAACGCGCTTTCCAGTTTTCCCAGCGCATCGGATATCGCTGAGATCGATTCCTCCTTCTTTCTGGAGAGGGCTCCCGGTTCCTGGCCCCACTGAAGCGTGCGGCGCAGAACAGAGACCACTTCCTCGGCTCCCGCGGGCTTCAGCAGATATTCGTAAACGCCGAGGCGAATCGCCTTCTGAGCGTATTCGAAGGTATCGAAAGCGGAAATGATGACGATAGGCGCGAGTATTCCCGCTCCTCGGAACGCCTCGGCCACCTGAAGCCCGCTGAAGCCTGGCATTTTTATATCGAGGAAGATCGCGTCATATTGTTTCTCCGTACCGAGCCGCAAGGCTTCATGGCCATTCTTCGCTTCATCGATGAGGAACTCGCCATCCAAACCGCTTCCGCCAATGATGAAACGGAGCGCGGCTCTTTCCAGGTCTTCATCGTCCGCTATCAGGATTCTGGCCACCGGGACACTCCTTTCAGGGGAATCGAAAGCCTGACGATCGTTCCTTTGTCTTGCTTGGAATAAAGCTCGATGTTCCCTTCCTGGCCGTACAGTATGAAGAGGCGCATGGCGAGATTGGCGAGACCGATGCCGGCGCCAGCGAGGAGACCTTCCTTGGTCAGGGATTTTTCGGCGACATCCTGCGCGCCGCCCGTCGCATGTTTGCTAGCCTCGGCGCCCTTCTGGATAGCCTCCGCCGATGATGTCTGGATGATCCGGCGCAACCGCGCGAGTTTTTCGCTCGCGATGCCCAGCCCCGTATCGATGACAAAGGCTTTGATCTTTTCACCTTTCTTCTGCACGGCGATGAGAATTCGCGTCTTGTCTTCCTTGGGCTCGATGCCGTGACGCACCGCGTTTTCAACCAGAGGCTGGAGCAAGAACCTCGGCACTTTAAGGCCCCCCAATGAAGCGTCGAAGCGTATTTCCCAATCCATTCTTTCCCCGAATCGGGCCTTCTGGAAGCTCAGATATTCGCGAACGATATCGATTTCCTCGCCGAGGGTTATGTAGGGACCCCCTTCCTTCATTGTCGAGCGCAGAAGCTTCGCGAGGGATATGGCGAGCTTTTCAGTGGAGGGCGCGCCCTCGAGCAGGGCATTCCTCGCGATGGAATTCAGGGCGTTGAAAAGAAAATGAGGTCGCATCTGATCCTGAAGGTTCATGAACTGGGCTTCGCGAAGAGCCTTTCCCATCGAAAGAAGGCTGGTTTCCTCGTCATGCAGTTTTTTCTCGAGTTCGGCCTTTTCCTTGAGCCCTTCAATATATGCCCTTATATTGGTGCTCATCGCGAAAAAACTTTCCACGAGTATGCCAACCTCATCCCTGGAGCTGACCTTGATAGGCGCCGCATCCAGTTCGCCCTTCGCAAGCTTCTCCGAAGCCTTGGCCAGCTTCCTTATGGGCTTGGTGATCGAATTGGCCACGACATACACGTAGCCAAGGAGGAGAATGCCCGCTGAGATCATGCCGAGTAAAATGGCTTCATTGATCGCCTTGGACCGCCGCGCCGCCGCCCGGAAGCTTTCTTCCCCATCTCTCATGAGGATGCTGAGGAGTCGAGACAAATACATATCCACATAACCGGCGATCCGATCCGCTCGGACAAAGTCGGCGTAATAGTCGCTCCTGCCGGCCACCCTATAGGAAATCGACTTGGCGACGAGGGGGAAATAGGCGTTGAGCCCATAGCCCGTAGCCCTTACCTCGAAACCAGCCTCTATGGAGAGATCTTCGAGGGGGGTTATGGAATCATCGAGCATTGAAAGCGCGGTGATCGCTTCATAGAGGACTTCCACCGGCAGGGAGTTGGGATCCCGTATGAAGCGGTCGCTGTCCGCCCTGAAAGCGCTGAGGTCCATGCGCATCCTATGAACGAGGTGATAGTGGTCGAGGCGGCTTTCATACTCCTCAGCGAGCTTGTAGGTCGCGCTTTGGGCCACGATTTCCATCGCGACGATCAGAACGATCGCTATGCCCAGAAAGGCCAGAAGCCGACCTCGAATCCCTATCCTAAAGCGGGCCCTCCCATGGTCCATGCCGGATTATCCGAGGAAAAGCGGCGTGAGGTGTCGTTCGAAAAGGTTGACGCTCACGTTGCGGCCTATGCTTTCCTCGTAGGTTTCAAGGGCATCCATATACTCTTTTCCCATCTCGGCCGCGACCTTATAGCCGATGTGGAGGAGCTGCCGCAGGTCTTGGTTGAAACGCGGATTTTTCTTGTCATGCCTGAGCGCCGATACATAAGCCTCGGAATCCCAGGCGTTCACCGCCGCGGGCGCGGGCAGTCGCGCCATGGAAATATCGATCACGCTCGAGTAAGGCCCGGCGAGTTCATCATATCGGGCATAGGCTTGGGCATAAACGCGCTTAGCCAAGGCAAGTCCTGCGCCGCCCGCTTCAGCCAAGCCGATAAGTTCCTCGAGCCAGGTTGTGCCCGCCGTCTTGAGATGGAAGCCGCAGCCGAGTTTCTTGATGATTTCCCTGATACCCGGGTAGATGCTGAACTTGTCACTTCCGGAATGGACCGAAAGCTTGAGGCTTGGGGGCAAGGAAAAGGCCTTCGAGGCCCAGACGGCTACCGTGGCGTCCTCCTCGAATTCCTTCAGGAAGGCTTTGACGTCGCCGACGTAATCCACGCCCTTGTTGAAGCGCCCGGAGAACTTCGGGGCGATCGTCTGGACCGGTATGCCCGCATCGGCTATCGCCGCGAGAATGACCGCCAGTTCGGCCGGTGATTGGGGCTGATCGGTCTCGTCCATCGAGACTTCGATGTGGAAGTTCCCGTCAGGCTTGCCTTCGAGTATCCTCGCGTAAACCTTCGCTGCCTCATCGATGGCGTAAAGATATTTGATCGCGCTTTTTTCCATCGTCTCGGCTGAAATCCTCACGGGCGCTGTCGTATCGGTGACGAGGCTCCGGCGCGCCGCCAGAAAGGCCTTCACTCTTTCGGGCGAAGCGGGCTTTCCGATGAAATCGGCGACGTCGATCGTGAAGAAATCGCACCAAGGTATGTATTTGTCGACATTTTGAAGGCTGATATGATCGGCATCCACGCAATAGTGCCCCGTAAAGCCGGTGGCGGCGACGGCGGCATCGGCGGCTTCGCGCTGGTCTTGGGGGCCGGTGCCGATGATCACGTGTTCGCGATTGCTCTTGTTCCACACGATGGAAGCTTCGACGCCTTTCGCGGCGAGAAGCTGAAAAGCGCGGATCTGCGCTTCGCCTTGCCTGCCGAACCTGTCGCCCGTTCCTATGGAATATTTGCTCAATACTTTCATCCTTCCTCCCTTTTCGTAGTATTTGCTATAGCGCGGAAGATTGATCTGGTCAAGCATGGAATGATTTGGAACCAACCTTGAATGAGCAGCTCGGCACCGCTATATTTGACCAAAGACGAAATCAGAGACGCGTTCGCGTCGAGGAGCTTCCATGATGTTCGCATCCCTGGGCTCGGCCCAGGAAGAGATAAGCCGTGAAGTCTTAATTGAATTGGTAAAGCAAGCCCTAAAAGGGATAGAAGGAGCGCGCCATGTCATCGCCGTTCCGCCGGATATCACCCGCGTCCATTCCCAGGCGGGCGCCATCACCGATCTAATCCACGCGGACTTGGGTAAAAGGCTCACGGCCGTCCTGCCCGCCATCGGCACCCACGCACCCATGACGGCCTCTGAAATTTCCTCCATGTATCCCCGCACCCCGCCCGCGCTCTTCAAGGTTCACGATTGGAGGAAGGATCTCGTTGAAATGGACCGCATCCCCTCCGCCTTCATACGAGAGGTTGGCGGCGGCGTCGTGGACTACGACTACCCTGTCCAGGCAAACAAGATGCTGGCAAGCGGAGAATACGACGCGATAATTTCCGTTGGCCAGGTCGTTCCGCATGAGGTGGTTGGCATGGCCAATCACGCCAAGAATATTTTCGTCGGAACCGGGGGGAAGGAAGCGATCGACAAAAGCCACTTCCTCGGGGCCGCGTTCGGCATGGAAAGGATGATGGGAAGGGCGGACACGCCCGTGCGCCGGGTGCTCAACAGGGCGCTCGAACTCGCGTCCGGGAAACTGCCGCCAATACTCTGGATCCTGACGGTGATGGCCCGCAATGATGCCGGCAAGCTCGTCATGAAAGGCTTTTACGCTGGCGACGATACCGAATGCTTCGAAAAGGCCGCCGCCCTTTCACGCCTGGTGAACATCGATCAGCTCGATGAAAGCGTCGACAAGGCTGTCGTCTGGCTCGACCCCGCCGAATTCAGGAGCACATGGCTCGGCAACAAGGCGGTCTACAGGACGCGGATGGCCATGGCTGATAAGGGCGAACTCATAATCTTAGCGCCAGGTTTGGCGCATTTCGGGGAAGATAGCGGAATCGACGCCCTGATCAGGAAATATGGATACAGGACTTCGGCCGAGATACGCGAATTCGCGCGCCGCAATGAGGATCTGGCCTCAAGCCTTTCGGCGGCCGCCCACCTCATCCATGGATCTAGCGAGGGTCGGTTCACGATCACCTACGCGCCCGGCCCCGGCCTTTCGCGAACCGAAATCGAAAGCGTGGGCTACCGATACGCGGCGCTCGCCGAAATGCGGAAAAAATACGATGTCGAAGGCATAAAGCAAGGATGGAACAAAATGCCCGACGGCGAGCGCGTATTCTTCGTCCCGAACCCCGCTCTTGGTCTCTGGACCACGAAGGCGCGGTTCGGCGCTTAGG
>Ga0074195_1005136_pt1 | contig 10043 bp, 8 predicted proteins | sample EPASupsiteHSE623_FD_64525 | JGI IMG/M metagenome (GOLD analysis project Ga0074195, IMG submission 64525) | Bioremediated contaminated groundwater from EPA Superfund site, New Mexico - Sample HSE6-23 | ecosystem: Environmental > Aquatic > Deep subsurface > Groundwater > Contaminated ... | reverse complement strand
CTCAAGGATACTTCTGGACACGCTATCGCTCTCATCGAAGCAAAGCGACCTGACATTGATCCGTATAGTGCGAAAAAACAGGCATACGATTATATTTAATCACAGTACCCAAAAGTCCGGTTCATTTACCTCGCCAACGATAAGCTCGTTTACCTATGGGATCTCGACGGTGGAGGCGATGCCATTGTTGTGCCGGCATTTTATTCACAAGAAGACCTAATGCGTCGTCAAAGCTCGCGTGCAATGAATCTCGCGAAGAAGTTTAGCGAGGATCCAGTTACAGAAAGTTATTTTAGCGACGTTACAGACAACGTCACACTCCGTCCATATCAAATCGATGCCTGGAATGCTATCGCTGAAAACTATGACATGGGCAAGCACGCTTTTCTCCTTGAGATGGCAACGGGGACAGGCAAAACTGTACTGGCTTCACTGATCATCTCGCGCTTTTTGCGTTCCAATAACGCACAGAACGTCCTCTTTTTGGTGGACCGTAAATCACTTGCAATCCAGACCAAGAACACGTTTGAGAGATTACTTCGCGGTGTTTCATCCGTGGGTACCTACTGGGGATCAAATAGGAAAAACCTCACCGGCTCAAATGTCGTTGTTGCAACCATTCAACCTCTCACACTTCACGGCGCGCGTGATTTCTCTCCGGGATACTTCGACCTCATTATTCACGACGAGGCGCATCGTAGCATTTACTCTCCTGAAGCACGTGCAGCAGTCGATCACTTTGTGGGTGCTACTAAGATAGGTCTTACGGCGACACCTCGTGACTTCTTGAAAAATATCGACATAGAAAAACTCGCAGAAAAGGATCCGCGCAAACTCGAGCGCCGAGTTCAGCGAGATACCTATCGATACTTCGGTTGTGATGATGGTGTGGCAACTTTCCGCTACACGATTCAGGACGGTGTTTCTGCAAAGTTTTTGATACCTCCGAAGTATCACAAGATGAATACCTCGATTACACAGCAAGCACTCTCCGTGGAGGGCATCACTGAGCTTAATGATGTTGAACTCGAGGAGGGTGAAAGCATCAAGATCCGCGACCTCGAGAAAAAAGTACACTTTCCGGTCCGCAATCGTCGCATGATGGAGGAGTTTCTCGAACATGCACTGCGCACGCCGGACGGAGAAATTGGTAAGACACTTGTTTTCGCTGTCTCACAGGATCACGCACTCGCTCTTGAGAAGATCCTTAATGAGCTCAAACCTGAATACGGCGGTCGTTTTGCAATGACCATCACGTCTCGTATTCCAGCCGCACACGACATTGCAAAGGACTTCGCAAAAGACACCAACAAACTTCCACGCATCGGCGTGACAGTGGACATGCTTGCTACGGGTTTTGACTGTCCCGAACTCCTAAACATCCTGCTTGCCCGTCCGATTTTCGACCCAATCACATACCAGCAGATCAAGGGACGGGGTACGCGCCTTTGTCCGGAAATCGACAAGAAAGAGTTTGTAGTTTTCGACTTCTGCGGCGTCGTTGCTTACTTTGACGAAAAGTACGACTGGGAAGCTCCGGCAAAATTGGCCCGTGAGGGAGGTTTGACCACCAGTTCGACACTTACCACGGGTTCAGAAAGTGTGGACCACGTTGAGGAAGATAAGGGGCTTTCCGGGCCTCGTGTGTCCCAAACTCCAGACGTAGTTCTCACCCGGGACGTTATTACCCTCCCTGAGGGCGATACTGTGGACCGAAATATGTACCGAGATGAGTGGACTAAAGCAGTCCAAATTTTCATGAGTAAAAAGACCGACATGGTATCCGGAGCACTTGAGGATCCAGATAAAGTTGAAGAGCTTATCGAAGAAATCAACTCGACACTCCTCAATAAGCCAAAACTATATTTCAATGAGGAAAACTTGCAGGTCTCACATCGTATCGTTGCCGGTGTTCGCGAGTTCTTCTTGTCTGCTCTCGGCAAAGAGCCACTACCAACTCGAGATGAGCAACTCACTTCATTCAAGGAGGCATTGGTAAATAAATTTGCTCAATCCGACAAGCCAGAAAGCTCGTTCAAGCGTGCGGTCATGGTGGAGTTTATTGCTGATCAAGCAATCACAAATGATAAGTTCCGCACGACGGTCCAGGCAAATCCTACACTCGACTTCCTGCGCTGGGACGAGTTCGCACAGGCCTACTCTGTAACAGAGTGGCTAGATATTTTCTCAAAAGAGGAGCTTACTGAGCTTGTGTCGGATATTTCAAACGCGAAGATCTTAGCATTATAAAATCATGGACATTATTTCACTTTACAAACACAGAATCGACGCACTGATGGATATTCTCTTTGGTGCAGGAGTATCTAATCCGCAGACGATCATTGAGCAGTTGAACTATCTGCTCTTTCTGCGCGCACTTTCAATCAAAGACGATGAGGCGGAATTGCTCGGGATCACAGACGAGAGCGAAAAGATCTTCACTGGAGACCTTGCGAAGTATCGATGGCAGAATTTGCTAGCGCTCAATGCGGAAGACCTTTTCAAAACTCTAGAAATTTCCTTCGACCTTTTGCAGAAGAAATCGAAAAACCCGACCGTTAAACTTCTTTTCCGTAATGCTCATATCAAGATATTCGATAAACCAACCCTACGCCGTATCCTCCACGAGATCGAGACGTTCTCAAAGGAGCTCGATGCGATTGCTCACGAAGGAAACAAAGACGTCTTCGGCGATATGTACGAATATCTTCTTTCAAAACTTTCTTCGGCCGGAACAAACGGTCAATTCCGTACGCCTCGTCACATCATCGACTTCATGGTTAAAGTTGTTGATCCAAAGAAAAACGAAACTATCCTCGATCCTGCATGTGGTACCGCCGGCTTCCTCGTCGCCGCTTATCGCTACATTGCCGGTGAGTACACCAGTGACAAGCTAAAGAAAGCTGGAAGTCCTCGCGCAATGGACAAACTATCTGCGGACGAGAAGAACTTCCTGTTCAACCACATGTTCACCGGCTTCGATAGCGATGAAGACATGATCAAATTCGGGATGATGAACCTGCACCTTCATGGCCTAACAAAGTCGCGACTAGAACGTCAAAATTCCTTGACTGATACGAGCGGGATGAAAGACAAGTTTGATGTGATCCTCGCGAACCCGCCATTTAGTGGAAAAATTGACGAGGAAAGCGTAACTGAAGATCTACGTATGGGAACCAAAGCAACAGAACTGCTTTTCTTGCGCTTCATGATGGATCATCTTTCTGGTAATGGAAAACTAGGTGTCGTAGTTCCTCAAGGTGTTGTGTTCGGGGATACAAGAGCTCACGTTAAAGTCAGAGAATTACTACTTGAAAAAGGACTGTGGTGTGTAGTATCTCTACCAGCAGGAACATTTAACCCTTATTCAGGAACCGTAACGACTTCCATCTTGTTCTTGGATAAATCTATTGCAGAAAAAAATAAGAGATTATTATTTTGTCGTGTTGATGCGGACGGCTATGACTTAGGAAGTCAACGAACTCCGATTACTGAAAATGACCTGCCTGCCATTCAAGACGCGATCCTAAATTTTAGGAAAAGTATCTCAAATGGAAATACGTACAGTCCAACAAATGAAAAAGTGGTCTTAGTAGACAAGAAAGATGTCCTTTCTAAAGACAAAAAAACGTTATCGGTTGACGCTTACTTTGGAAACAAAATTGTCATCCCACGCAAAGATGGGTCAAGGATGATCCCTCTTCGAGATTTACTCATACAATCTAAGAGTATTGTTAAACTAGAGAACGATAAATTATATAAACAAGCGACAGTAAAACTTTACGGAAAGGGTGTCGAGTTAAGACAAGAGGTCGTTGGATCAAAAATAAAAACAAAAAGACAGTTCGTCGCGCACGCTGGCCAATTCCTAATCTCAAAGATCGACGCCAGAAATGGTGCCTTTGGAATAATTCCAAAAGACCTTGATGGCTGTGTTGTCTCTCAGGATTTTCCGGTCTTTTCAATTCAGAAAAACTTAGTCACTGAGGACTACTTAAGGAGGATCACAAGGTCAAAGAAGTTTTCCGATTTGTGTGCCAAATCTAGTTTAGGTACCACGAATCGAAAAAGGTTGAAAGTTGAACTGTTTCTAGACAGTTGCATTCCTCTGCCATCACTAAGTGAGCAAAAGAAAATTGATCTACTTACCGAAAAAATTCGCGAGCGCACAAAAGAGATAGCTGACCTAGAAAGTGAAATTGATACAAAAATTAAGCTCTTGTGGGATTAGGAATAACTGCGCTGTAGTGGGAATAAAAACCATAAAAGTCGCAGGTGCAAAAAGGGTAAAAGTCGGAACTCTCTTTCTTAAAAAACGTTTATTATCAATGTATTTGGGAAAGTCGTTCCGGAGTTTTACAGGATAAAACACGTGATTTGAGCATCTCCTGCCATATCAGAGGCAGGGCTATATTTGGCCTAGATCTAATCAGGGCACAAAAATACGGATGCTGTAAAAGTCCGAACTAAGCCATACATAATATGGCCTCAAATAAGGGTTAATTAAAATAGCCAAAAACTTTTACTGCATTAAGACGGGTTTTGATTGTTCGCTGGTGTCGACTCGGCGCGGTAGGAAAAAACAATAGAAGTCGTATAAGCAAAAGGGATAAAAGTCGGAACCGTCCCTCTTGAAAGTTGTTATTTAACAACGTATTTTTGAAAAGCACTTCCGACTTTTATACCATAAAACACGGCGACTTTTACGGGATAAAACAGGTCATACGGGTATCTTCTGTCGGACCAGGGGTGGGGCTATGTATGACCCAGATCGGACCGATGAGCAAAAAGACGTATGGTGTAAAAGTAAAAAGGTGTACTTCGGAACCCTATTTCCTAAAAAAACCCTTTATTGCCAATGTATTTTGGAAACGGCTTCCGAACTATACACCATAAGGAATGCCGACTTTTACACCATAAAAACGGGCTTTTCTAGTACGGAGTTTGTTGGGTAGCCGGCTTCGGTGCGTCAGTGGCTACAGCCCAAACCAAGGCGACGACCCAACCGACCAATGTCCAGCCAAGAAACAGATTGAGTACGAAGATCGCCATTGTGTTTGTACGCCTCCGAATAATTGCGATCGTTGTAGGAAGTAAATAACCTAATGAAATAATGCTTAGTAAAACCGCTAAAGTTGTTCTCATAAATTTAAAATTTGCCTAATAAATAATAAATTTAGGTAACGGGGTACAAAAAGCCCGCTACCAGGAGGTCTTGCGACCCTATGGAAGTTTCCCTCCATAACGTCAGGCACGCCCTGATAACGGGTTCTTTATGCCTAACGATTTTCGACCATGCCCTTTCGGGTTTAGGTCTCTTATTCAATTGTGTTTTAATTTTACCTTAGATGAAAGAATTTATCCAGCCGATTTTAGTTATACACGGGCCACGGTTGGATAATCCTTACATTAGTGTATAATTTGGATATGCATAAAAAGCTCACAAATTTATCATCGAATGACATCGTTAAAAGCAAAGAGCTCTACTCTAAAATTTTTGAATATACGACGGCAGAAAAATACCAGGAAATTAGAGAAAATTTTATTGATCGAAAATTTACTGTCGGCGAAACAGATACATCCTATCGTCTTATAAATCACTGGAGTGAGGAAGGACTTCTCCCCCAGGGGATCAAAGCCAATAGCGGTTGGCGAAAATTTACCTTTTCTGAAATCGTTTGGATAAAAGCTATTCATCACCTGAGAAATTATGGTTTACCATTAGAAAAAATAGAAACGGTAATGCGATGCATAATGAAATGGGAACCTACAGCCGAAACATATCCGGTCTTTGAATCATACATCCTCATTGCTTGGGAAACAGGTAAGGAAGTATACCTGGTCGTGTGGCCGAGTGGAGTAGCAGATCTAGTAACTTCAAACGAACTGGAAAACTACAAGGCGTCTGGAGAACGAGCGAGATCCGACATACTTCTAATATCAATAAAAGGAATTCTCGAAGAACTTAGGATTGAAAAAATAATCCCGTACGAAATCATGCATTCGTTGTCCAGAGCTGAAAAAGTAGTTATGGATGAAATCAGAAATGAAAAAAATGATGAGGTTAAAATAAAAAATAAGGGACCGGTGATCGAAATAGAAAGTAGCCGGACAGATATAAATCCGCCCTTACATCACGAGATTTCTGCGAGGATTGGAAAAGAAAAAGAGTACGTATCGGTCACAGAGAATTTCGTGGCCGGTGAACGGAAGTCGGTCCGGATCGCGAGAAAGCAGAGATTTAAAAAGTAATTCACTATCGGTAAAAAACCGAAGTTTTATGAGAACAGATAATTGCCATCGGGAAAAACTGAAGCAACATCGCAACCATGAAAACACATGGTGTCTATTGCCGAGTATCGGAAGATACTCAACGACCAAAAAAGTTCTGATGAGCAGATTCAGAAACGTATAGATTATTTAGTAGCATTTTGCAAAAACATTATCAGCATTGAACTCGAAACCTATGTCAAACAAAATAATAATAAACAAACATCCAAGAGGAGTCGCCACACTAGAGGGTAAGGGTGAGAGTTTTAAACAGCTTCAACACTATGAACAAAATCGAAGCTAATTCGTTTATAAAAACAGGTACTCAGAAGCTAAGCAAAAGCGATACTGTCTATGCCTTAGTTTATTGCAGAGTATCCTCAAAAAGACAGGAAAAAGATGGTCACGGACTACAAGCACAAAGACAGCGCTGTATAGATTTCGCGACCAACAAAGGATATGTGATTGAGGAAACAAATGTATTTCAGGATACAGCTTCAGGAGGTGGAGATTATACTTGTCGCGAAGGCCAAGTGAGGTTACTTAAAAAAATTGATGCTTTTCCACATCGTAGTTTTAAAGTTATTGTCGACGAAACGTCTCGATTAGCAAGAGATATCAAAGCTCATTTTGCATTGAAAGACGCTCTTAAAGTTCGAGGTGTATCGGTAGAATCACCTAACTTTAACTTTGATGATTCACCAGAAGGAGAAATGTTTGAGGGTATGTCGGCTCTCACAAACCAATATCTGCGTAAGGCCAACAGAAGACAGGTTATTCAGAAGATGAAAGCACGAATGGAGGCCGGCTACTGGTCTTTCATAGCCAGGAGAGGGTACGAAATGGTAAAAAATCCCCTCCATGGAAAGATCCCCATGAGAAAGGAACCTGACGCTTCTTTGCTTAAATATACCCTTGAGGGCTTCTCGACAGGTATTTTCCCAAGGAGGATAGACGCGTGTAGATATCTTATAGATAAAGGATTCTGGAAAGGAAAATACCCCGAGAAATATACTGATGAATTTACAGCAATGCTTAAGGATCCTTTTTACATGGGAGACATTGAATATCTTCCCTGGGAAGTAAGTAGGCGCCCGGGCCACCATCGTGACGAGGCCATTATCAGCGAAGACACTTTTAACCTCAATCAGAGGAGATTGAGAAATGATGTGACGGGAAAGAGAATCCGAAAGGACTTGTCTGACGAATTCAAGGCAAGGGGTCTGATTGTTTGCTCCTATTGCGGAAAGCACTTAACTGGAGCTACCACAACCAAGGGAAAAAAGAAGGCATACACACGATCGTATTACTTTTGCCAAAGTAGAGAGTGTCAGATGTACAGAAAGTCAGCATGGAAAAATGACGTGGAGAAGAAATTGGATGAGGTAATAAAAAAACAAAGGATGCGAAAAAATGTCAGTGCAGTAGTAAAACTGGTCTTTGATAGAGTTTGGAAACAGGAAGTGGCATCGTTTGTCGATAGAGATATGGATAAAAAGCAAGAAAGAGCCCTTCTTACAGACACCTCGGAAAAGTTAACTATTCGAGCCATTAGTTCAACTGATGATCAGTTGAGAATTGCTTATGAAAAGCAACTTAAAGAAGTCCTAAGTAAGATCGATATGCTCGATTTGGAACTAAAGACGGAAACCGACTACTCCGTTCCTTATCGAACCGCCCTGGACAAGGCAACCAAATTCCTTAAAAGCCCATATTCTGTATGGAAAAAATTTGATTTAGCTGAACAACATCGACTCTTTTTCTTTATTTTCGAAGAGAAATTGTGGTACGACCGAGAAAAAGGATATCGAACCGATAAAATACAAAGCTACACAAGGTTATTTGAGAGTTTTGCGAATACAAAACCCGATAATGTGGACCTGACGGGGATCGAACCCGTTGCCTCTACTATGCCATAGTAGCGCTCTACCAACTGAGCTACAGGCCCTCTTCGAATAGAGTGAATATATCGCATTTGTGTGGAAAATAAAAGGTGAACATGGTACCATTTCGGCTATGGAAAAAAACCAACTTTTGCTTATAGGACTTGTGATTGCTGCGCTGCTCGGATTTGTTTTCTTTATGTCGCTTGGTTCATCGGGGACACCGGCGTTTAAACTTCCCGACGACTTCAAGATTCAAACCGTGACAGCAACCGATCACGTACTCGGTTCTCCTGATGCGCCCGTGACTGTCGTCGAATATTCTGACTACGAGTGTCCCGCGTGTTCGCTTTACGCGACTGTGCTCAACGATCTTTCGAAGGAATACAGCACATCGACGGCTTTTGTGTACCGACATTTTCCATTGAGACAGATTCACGTGAACTCATCTTTGGCCGCACAAGCAGCGGAAGCAGCTGATCAGCAGGGCAAGTTCTGGGAAATGAGTCAGACACTTTTCGAAAAGCAGGCGGACTGGAGCGCGCTCACGGATCCGAAGGTAAAGTTTGTCGAATACGTAACACAGCTTGGTATGAACGAGGCGACGTTTGTTTCGCACTATGATGCGACGTCGACCAAAGATAAAATTGACGAGGCGTTTAATATCGCTACCGCGCTCAAACTCAATCACACACCGACATTCTTTGTAAACGATACGGAGGTGACGGGAGATTTCGCTACGATCGATGACTTCAAGACTAAGGTTCGTGAGATGATTGCAGCCGTACGCTAATATGAGTGAGTCGGTCGTTTCGTTTTTTGGAGTGATCGCATACCTCGGAAGCTGGCAATTGATCGTACCGGGCGGTGTGTTTCTGCTTGCGGGAATGTATGCGCAGGATCTCGTACTGCAGGCGAAGACGCTTTTCTATACGCTTGTTGCGTCAGAGTTGTTTGTACTTATCGTCAAGATTCTCATGAACAAGCCGCGGCCCGGGAATGCGCTCGTGACCCCCGAAGACCCCTGGTCGTTTCCTTCGGCGCATTCGTCGGTGGTGTTTGTGCTCTACGGCCTCCTTGCGTTTTTTGTTTGGCAACGACCCGATGTGGCACTAGGATGGAAAATTGCCACACTTGTGGTCGCAGTAGTCATTGCTACGCTTGTGTGCGCGAGTCGTGTCGTGCTTCACGTACACGATCTCACTGATGTTATTGGTGGCGCGGTTATCGGAATAGTTTTCTTGGTGCTCGGTATCTGGTATTTTTTCTCGTTCTCATAAACATTCGAGCATAAAAATATCGCCACACATCGCGGTATTGTCGAATAAGTTATCCACACGACGCACGAGACAGCGCGGAGTAAACTTATCCCGCATTATTCACACGAAACAATCACACGCGTATGAAAACAGCGCCAGTCAAAGAAGGAAAGGAAGAGACTCGAGGAGGTTCAGGTGTGGCAGACACGACCGTCAAGCTCGGTGTGCGCCGACATTTTACGAGTGAAGGGAAACATCCGTGTGATGAAGTTGAATGGCGAACACAGCGCGTGACTGTGCGAAATACGAACGGCGAAAAAGAAGAGCGTGAACTTGAGTTTCCCAATTTCTGGAGTGAGAACGCGGGAAATATTGCAGGGTCAAAATATTTTCGTGGACGAATCGGTTCTGATGAACGGGAACATTCCGCGCGGCAAATGATCGGACGCGTGACCGAAACGATTCGCGAGTGGGGAATGCGCGGAGGATATTTTGATACCGATGACGAGGCGGAGACGTTTGAACATGAGCTCGCATATATTGTGATCCCCCAGCGCGCGGCCTTTAAGTCTCCTGTGTGGTTCAATGTTGGTATTACCAAGAAGCCGCATTGTTCGGCTTGTTTTATTCA
>Ga0074195_1005135_pt1 | contig 10044 bp, 9 predicted proteins | sample EPASupsiteHSE623_FD_64525 | JGI IMG/M metagenome (GOLD analysis project Ga0074195, IMG submission 64525) | Bioremediated contaminated groundwater from EPA Superfund site, New Mexico - Sample HSE6-23 | ecosystem: Environmental > Aquatic > Deep subsurface > Groundwater > Contaminated ... | reverse complement strand
GGGGGGGGGGGTGGGTTGGGCCGGTTTTTGGGGGTGACGGTCCCCGTCCGGGACGAGACGGACCCGGCGGAGGTCAGGGACCTGATCTACGGAGAGATCGCGCGCGCCGTCCGGGACGGACGGCTCTCGATCGCGATCGCTGCAGGGGCGCGAAGCGATCGGCCGGCCTAGAAGTTCATGCGGTGAGGGTCGGGTCGGGGGGTGTCGCCCCTGATATTGCCCGCGATCTCCTCGGCCGCATGAAACGCGGCGCGAAGTCCGTCGAGAAGGGCCTGCTGGAAGGCTGCGAGCGGGCCCTGCGGAGGGGCCGGGGAGGCGGCGGCAGCGGTCGGCGCCGGAGAGAGAGGGAGCGAGACGGGTGCCACCGCCGTCGGGGAGCTGGAAGGGGCCGTCGCTGCCGTCGTCGTGACGCTCGCGGGCGACTGGAAACCGATGCGGGGGTCGGTGGTCTTGGGGGTCCCGGTATAGACCCCGATAAAACCCGGCGTCGCGAACCAGCACCGGCCGGCCTCGTCGACGAAGACCCATCGGACGTTCGAAGAGACGCCGAGGCCGTCCTTCCGTTCGAGCAGGGCCACGAGCTCGCCGTCGCGCCATCCGACGAGGCCGCCGTCGGTCGCGCACCAGAGGGTCCCGTCAGCCGCCACGGCACAGTCGTTGAACCGGCCGATGGTCGGCCGGAGCCTGTTCGCGCGCAGCACCTCGACGAAGCCGTCCTCCGGGTCCTGGTGCACGATCAGGGTCTCGTTGAACGCGTAGCAGCCGCCGAGGGGGTCCGCACGGACCTCGCGAAGGAGGCCGTATCTCGAGCCCGTCCTCTCCACGGGCGAAAACCGGATCGGGTCCACGTGGTCGCGGACCTCCCAGAGGCCGCCGGTCGCGGACCCGACGACGAGCCGGTCGTTCGCCGGGTCGACCGCCATACTCGCGACCGAGTTGCAGTCCAGGCCGGACGTGTCGAAGGGACGGTACCAGGTCCAGGTCCCATTGCGGTAGCGATGAACTCCCGACGACCCCGTGGCCACGAAGAGATCGTCTCCCCAGCGCTGAAGATCGCGGACGATCGGGTCCTTGAGGAGCGCCACGTCGGTGAAGGTCTGGAAGGTCCGGCCGTCGAACCGCTGAAGCCCGTTCCCGTACCCGATCCAGAAGGCGCCGTCGGCATCGTACTCCATCGCGAGCACCGTATCGTCGAGGAGCCCCAGGCTGGCGTTGGACGGATGTGCGTGAAAACGCTGCCATCCGTCGTCGGAGTAGAACGAGATGCCGTTGTCCGTGGCGAAGATCACGCTGCCGCCCGGGCCGTTCACCGCGTCGAGGACCCTGTCGGAGGTACAGGTGTCGGAGGACGGCTCGAAGAGCTCCGTTCCGGCCATGGCCGGCGCGGCAAGGAGGACGAGAAAGAGAAGGCTCAGAGTTCGCAGCACGTTCCATCCGCCCGCTTGACCATGACCCGGCCACCCTCGGAGGGAGTGAAGACGACCGAGCGGCCCACATTGCCGCCGGTCAGTTCGGCCACGATCGGGATGCCCTCCGTGGCGAGCAGGGCCTTGAGCGTATGAGTATTTCGTTCGCCGATGTTCAGGTTGCCGCTGAACTGTGCGAACATACTTGCGCCGCCGACCAGCTTCGCAACCAGCCGCTGTCGGCGACATCCGCCGGCGACCATGCCGTCGACCAGCAGACGGACGGCGGTGTCGGCGTATTTGCCGGGCCGGTCCGTCCGCCCGTTGGAGTCGGGGAGCATCACGTGTGCCATCGACCCGATCGCCCGTCGGGGTTCGTAGAGGATCAGTGCCACGCAGGAACCGAGCCCGATCGTCGCCACCGGGTCCGGCCCGATGCAGTGCTCGCCGATGCCGATGATGATCGCGGTGCCTTCGTAGAAACGGGAGGGTCTCATCGCACCTCTACATCGGTCCGGCGATGCTCTCGAGCAGACGGAGAATGTCGGTGAGGGTACGCGTATCGGGCAGGAAGAGGATATCGGAGTTCACCATATGCTCCTCGTCCTTGAGTTCGGTCCTGAAGAGGATGACCTCGTCGATGTCCGCGTCCATGGTCGCCAGCAGGGACGACATCCCCGCATGCGCCATATCGATCACGAGGGCGGGGGGAGACGGGAGCATCACGATCCCGAGCAGCATGGCCGTGCCGTCGAGAAAGGCCGAGATCATGATGTTGCCGATCTCGAGGAGGGCCGACTGATCCATCTCGCTGAGATCGCGATCGGTATCGGTCATGCCGAGCATCGTGTTCGTGAGTCGAAGGGCGGACTCCCGCGAGACGAGGAGGACGATGTATCCTCCCGGCTCGAGCTCGCCCTGGAGCTGGAAGACCACCATGGCCGAGTAGTCGTCCCCGATATGGTTGCAGATCTGGCCGATATCGACCACCTGTATCTCGGGGACCGACATGTTGATCTGGCACATCAGCATCTGCGAGAGGGTCGTCGCGGCATGCGCAGCGCCAATATTTCCGAGTTCCCGGATCGCGTCCAGCTGTACATCTGTCAATCGCATAACCACAACACCTCTAGATCATCGTATTCACGTCGACCACCGGCACCACGTCGCCATCGCCGAGGATGGTGACGCCGCTCACGCCGCGCGAGCTGCCGATCAGCCGGTTTAAGGGTTTGACAACGACCTCCTGCTGGCCTTCCACAAGGTCGAGCGGAACGCCGCACTTTCGGTCCAGGTACTGGACCACCATGATGATGCCGCCCGTCGAGGGAGCTCCGAACATCTCGTCGAGACGGTAGACCGGCAGCACCTCGTCGCGCAACAGGATCGCCTCGTTCGCCCCGATCCGGTGAAGGGTATCGGCCGCGAGCGAGGCCACCTCGATCACGCTGTTGATCGGGATCGCGATCCGTCGGGAGTTGATCCTGACGATCATGACCTGGATGATGGCCATCGTGGGCGGCAGCATCAGCTCGAATCGCGTCCCCTCCCCCAGGACCGAGATGACTTTGACCGAGCCCTTCAGGGCTTCGATCGAGGACTTGACCACGTCCAGGCCCACTCCCCGACCACTGATATCGGTGATCGTCTCCGCGGTCGAGAAGCCCGGCTGGAAGAGGACACCCGTGACCTCGTCGTCGGTCAGGAGTGCGGCCGCTTCGGGAGTGTAGAGACCTCGCTCGACCGCCTTTCTCCGTACCCGGGCGATATCGATCCCGCCGCCGTCGTCCGAGAGCTCGATCACGACGTTGTCGCGGTCCCGGTAGGCCGAGAGACGGAGGCGTCCCACTCGATGCTTTCCTGCCTTCTCCCGCACGTCGGGGAGTTCGACACCATGGTTGATCGCGTTCCGGATCAGGTGCAGCAACGGGTCCGAGAGACCGTCCATCACGGAGCGGTCGAGCTCGGTCTCGCCGCCCTCGATCAGGAACTCCACCTCCTTTCCGTCGTGTTTGGCCACGTCCCTGACCACCCGGGGAAACCGGTTGAAGATCTGGTTGAGCGGGATCATCCGGATAAGCATCATCAGGTTCTGGAGTTCCGAGACCGAGCGGTCCACCACGCTGATGGCCTCGTCCATCTCCTTGATCCGGTGCTGCTCCGCGATCTGCTTGAGTCGACCCCGGTTGATCACGAGGTCCTCGACCAGGTTCATGATATGGTCGAGCTGGTGGATATCGACCCGGATGTTCTTGATCTCGCGCCCCTTTTCGCGATCCCGGGGACGGCGGTCGTCCTCCTCGCGAACCGCGGGCATTGCGGCAGGCGCCGCCCGGGACTCGCCTCCCGAGGATGGACCGATCGGAGCGATGGTCACCTCGGCGATCTCCGTGCCCGAGGCCGCGATCTGGAGGGCCTCCTCACCGGCATCGCTCGCGATCTCGAGCTCCAGCAGCCCCTCGAACCGACCCTCGTCGACCGCCTGGCGCGTGGGGGCAGATGAGATCACCGTCCCCAGGGCATCGAGGTTCGCGAGCGCGAGCAGGGCCCGGACATCCCCCATCGCGGACTCTTCGCTCACCCGGATCAGGATCCTGTAGCGGGGCCGGTCGTCCGAAGCGGAGAGATCGACCTCCGTCGCCTCCTCTTCGGACGGCTCGGGGGCAGTCCGGAGTGCAGGGGTGCTCGACTCCTGCCCGCCGGAGCCCAGGTCGACCCATTTCCGGAGGAGGTCGACGAGCCGGGCCGAGTCACGATGACTCCCCGGCCCTCCCGACTCAATCCCGTCGACCATCTCCTCGATGGCGTCCGTGCACGCGAGGAGGAGGTCCATCACGGGCTGCGAGACCTCGAGGGTGTTCGCCCGGATCATGGAGAGGACGTCCTCCATCGAATGGCAGAGCCGCTCGGGCTCCTCGAAGCCCATCGAGGCCGATGCGCCCTTCAGGGTATGGACAGCGCGAAAGATCTCGTCGATCGCAGTCTCGTCGACACCTCGCTCGAGCACCAGCAGGGACTTGACGATCGTCTCATGGTTCTCGCGCGACTCGGCCACGAAGAGGCCCCGGTATGCCTCGAATTCAGACATCGTTCTGCTCCATCCGCTCGACGGCGCGCTCGATCTCGCGGGCCATCCTCCGGAGCGGGACGACCTGGTCCACGGCCTTCCGCTCGATGGCCGAGCGGGCCATGCCGTATACCAGGCAGTCCTCCTCCGCGCATACCAGGCAGGTACCGCCGGCCTGCTTGACCGCCAGGGCACCAGCCCCCGCGTCGCTGCCCATCCCCGACAGGATGACCGAGAGGGCGTTCGGTCCGAACACCTGGGCGCCCGAGGCGAATGTCCTATCGACTGCCGGCCGTACGCCGTGTTCCGGCGATGACGACGAGTGCACGACCTTGCCCGACCGCAGCCCGGACCGACCGACGGCGCCCGAGATCACCGTATGGTACCCTGCCTTCGAGATGAGAATCCGGCCCCGGGTCAGCAGGTCGCCCGAGGCGGTCTCGGCGACCGGGAAGTCCGAGATGCGGCGGAACCTTTCGGCCAGCGCCGCGGTGAACCCGACAGGCATGTGCTGCGTGACGATCACGGCGGCATTCAGGTCGGGGGAGAGTTCCGACAGCAGAGTATCGAGCTGCTGCGGGCCGCCGGCCGAGGAGCCGATCATCACCAGCCGGGTGGCCGCCTCGTCTCCCGGCACGGGTGCTCCGCGGGTGCGGTGCACGGGCCGGTACCGGACCAGGTGCCGCACCTTGGAGACGAGGTCGTCGCCGATCCCCCGCACGTCGCCGATCCCCTTCGGTTTGAAGAGAAAGTCGTCGGCTCCGAGTTCGATCGCATGGCGGGTCATCTCGGCGTCACGGGTCGTCAGGGAGCTGAGCATCAGCACCTTCGGCCGGGCCGGCCGACCGCGAAGGGCTTCGAGGACCTCGATCCCGGTCTTTCTCGGCATCTCGATATCGAGGGTCACCAGGTCGGGGGAGAGGGCCTCGATCTTGTCGAGGGCGTCCACTCCGTCGACGGCCGTACCGACGACCTCGATCTCGGGATCGCTTGAGAGAATATCCTTGATGATGGTCCTCATGAAGACCGAATCATCGATGACCAGGACGCGCATCAGGGATCAGGATGCCAGGACGTTCTTGACCTCTTCGAGCACCTTCGGAGCCTGAAACGGCTTGACAATATAGCCCCGCGCTCCGGTCTTGATCGCGAGTTTGACCATCTGCTCCTGGCCGACGGCCGTACACATGACCACCTTTGCGGCCGGATCGAACTGCCGGATCCCTTTCAGGGACTCAATCCCGTTCATCTTCGGCATCACCACGTCCATCGTCACCAGGTCAGGCTTGAGTTCCCGATATTTTGCAATCCCTTCCTCGCCATCCGCGGCTTCGCCAACGATCGTATGACCACCGGAGAAGAGGATGTTTTTGAGAAGAGTCCGCATAAACAGGGTGTCATCGACGATCAAAATCCTTCCCATGAGGCACCTGATCATTGTTTGAGCCAAAGGTGTATAAAGAAATGCTGGAAAAAATTAAACGAAGGATTCGGGAGATTATTGCTTTGTCGCGTCGGCGATGTATTTGATCCCCTTTGTGGTCAGTTTTACCTCTCGCCGGATCTCCACCACCTCGGCGATCCCGAGGCCGATCAGCTTGTCGTAGACCTCGTTCAGGCGCTTGTTGTTGACCGAGAGCATGTTGATGATGGCTGACGAGTCCATACCCGAATACACGAGCATCGCAACCTGCTGGTCGTATTCGTCGAGCTCGTCGCCCTTCATCTCCATGCTCTTCGTCGCGTCGGTCAGGAAGTTGAAGAGGATCTGGAGCGTGGAGATGGGACAGAGCACGAAGCTGGTGACGACCTCTCCCGCGTCGACGTGCTCGAGCATGACGACGTCCGTCTGCCGCCCCTGCACCTCCTTCTTGGTGAGCTCGATGTCGGCGACATCGAGGAGGGGTATGCAGACCTGCTTCGTCCCCGAGACGAACCAGATCCCGGTCCGCACCACGACGATCGCACCCTTCTCCCACTGGGCATCGGTGACCAGGACGCCCCCGCGCACGGCGGGCGAGAGGAAGTAGGCATTGAGCCGATACCCGTTGCAGAGCATCAGGATCAGGCGTCGCATGACCATGATGACCTTCTCGACGGTCAGGATGCGGTAGACGACCTCGGGCTCCCCCTTCACCGTGATGATGAGCAGGTTCTTGCGCTCCTCGAGGTTCACCACATCGCGAAACAGGACCTTGCGGTTGATTGGGGGCGGAATGACCAGGTGGTCCTCCTCGAGCCCGAGCCTGATGCTCGCCCATGCGCCGTTATGTTCGATCTTGACCGGGACTTCCTTCATACTCCACGTCTGTTGTTCTGACTATGGGATGCGGTGGGATTTAGGGTCTTTGACTTGAGCCGTGCACGGTTATCGGGAGGAGGGTCGCGGAGACGACGGCGACTCTCCCCTATCCGGCTTGGCCGCGCCCCCGAGCAGGTGAAGCACCCCCTCGAGCTCGTCCGCGAGGTCCTCCGAGCTCACGCGGACGTCCTTCAGGTCTCTCAGGAGCGAGAGGTCCTGCTTGACACGCACCTTCTTGACGTCGTTCGCAAGGAGAGAGAGCATGTCTCCGTCGCTCCCGGTCATCCCCGCCGCAAACGCGGCCATCTCGTTGGAGGATTCCTCGGGCGCCCCGGACTGGGGCGCGACGGCATTCGTGACGGAGAAGTCCGGCAGCGCATCGGACGCTCCAGGCGCACCGATGAGGGCCTCCGCACCCTCCGCACCGGAGAGCGCCGCCATCTCGCCGGCATCGATCTCGAGACCGTCGAGCTCCGCATCGGCGAAGTCGGACTCGTCGAGGCTCGCGAGTTCGTTCTCTATCTCCTCGACTCCCTCGAGATCGGTGAACTCCTCGAGGTCGGTCGCGTGCGCGGCCAGGATCGCAGCGGCCGCATCGTCGAACGCGTCGCCACCGTCCGGCATCGAGTCGAGTTCGAGCTCGACGACGGGAGACGCACCGGCAGGCGCCGGACGGCTCTCGTCGATCGGCGGCATCTCGAGTGAGTCGAGCCCGTCGAGGTCGTCGAGGAGGTCCGCCTGGAGCTCGTCGTCCGAGAGGGTCAGAAACGGATCGGTCGAGGGTGCGGGTGCTGCCCCCGCCACCGGTGCCGGGGATGGCTGCAGTGACTTCGCTCCTGTCTGCCCCGCAGCCGCGGGCTCCGCTGCGGCAGCGGCGTTCTTCACGGCGGCTTTTCGACGCTCGCGTCCGCCCCGAAGGCCTCTGAACGTCTCTCGCAGCCCGGCAAAGAGCGGCCCACGCTTCTTCTTTTCGGCAGGGGGCGCCGCACCGACCTCCGGGTGGTCCTTCTCCTTTCTCCGGAGGAGCGAACGACGCGGTCCCTTCTCCGCCTTCGCCGTCCCCGCGTCTCCGGCCGGTTTGGGCCGGCGGAGCCGGGAGGCGAGGAGCGCGAGATCGGCCGGGGTCAGGGCCCCGGTCATGAAGAGGAAGAGGAGCCCCACGACGACGAGCACGCCGAGCATGACCAGCACCGGGATGTCGAGGAAGACCAGCACCAGGCCCACGACAAGCGTGGCCGCAAAGAGGAAGATCCGCCGCTGCCCCTCGTTCATATGTTCGTCGCACCTGCCGTGGCCATTTCGGTCAGGACGTCCACCGAGAAGAACACATCCACCATCATCGGCACTACAAGATAGATCAGGCCCGAGATGGTAAAAAAGAGTGCTATATAGAAATAGTACATGTACCTGTCTCCGCCGCCGACGATCCTCGCCGCGATCACGTTCGCCACCGTCAGGATCAGCATCGTGATCACCACGAAGGTGGTCATCTGCTCCTTGGGGAAGTTGACGAACATGCCGAGCGAACCCGAGAGGAAGGCGTTTCCCGCCAGTGAACCCGCATCGGTGACACCTGTCCCGGCGGACGCCGCCGCCTCCTGAAACTGCTCCATCATCCCCGTGACGGCGGTCGTCAGGACCGCCATGATCTGGAAGAGCGAGACGAAGATCGCGATCATGGCCGCATGCATCGGGACGAGCAGCACGATGAACGAACGGGCGAACATGTCCTTCTTCTCGCGGAGCAGGACCATCTCGAGCATCGAGTGGCCCACGACCTTGCCGATATCGCCGGCCGGCCCCCCCATGGAGACGGTGTCACGGAAGATGTTCAGGAATTTGTAGATCAGGTTCGAACCGGACTCCCCGATGAACCGTCCCCAGATCGCCTCCTCGTCCAGGCCCAGGTTCATCTTCGAGAAGACCGATCGGACAAGGGGATCGAGGGCGACGAGCGACTTCTTGTCCACCTGCCCGATGGCGTGGACCATCGTCGCGCTCTGTCCCTGGATGACGGCGCCGAGGGAGCGGATGAAGACCGAGAAGTCCGCGTCCCGGAGCGTGATATTGGAGTCGTCGATGAAGCCGAGCACGCCGAGCGGCGCGATCATCAGGCCCACGAAGAGGCAGATGACCCCTGCATTCACCCCGAGCAGCCAGAGGGCGATCGAGATGACCACAACCGACGGGACGAGGAGCCGCTCCATCCGGGCGATCATGATCTGCTCGCGCGAGAGCCAGGTGCCGAGCCCGTGGGTCTTCGGATCGTCGGGGACGGACTTGTACATCAGGGTGATCCCGAAGATGCTGATCCCCAGGACGATGCCGTAAGACATGTTGAGCGTGTTTTCGATCCCCTCGGGCGCGTAGATCGCGATCGAGATCATGAGCGTGACCGCGATCACGGTCGCCGAGAGCAGCATCGCGATGTACGCGTCGCCCCATTTGCGGAGGAGCTCGAAGCCCTGCTCGACGTTCGAACGGTAGACGTTCCGCGTCGTCTCGAGCTCGTTCGAAAGAAACTCGTCGTCGGGGACACCTGCATCGATCGAGTTGGAGAACCGGTTCAGCAGGTTCCGGATCATCAGGTTGTTCACACGGTCCGCGATGACCTCGAGCGCCTCCTTGTACGAGTAGTTCCAGCGAATGACGAGAGCATCGACCTTTCGGATATATCGAGCCGAGATATATTCCTCGCGCTGCGCCGCGCTCGAGAAGATCTCGGGCCGACTCGCCCGGGCGATCGCGAGTGAGGTCATGTAGGTGATCATGAAGAGGAGGTCGGCCGAGAGTTTCTTGTTCTCGACGATCTGGCTGTACCGCTCATCGAACGTGCGGTAGACCTGGCCCACGAGCCCCTCGCCCCGGATCTGCGTCTGAACTCGGTCCGCGACCGCCTCGAACACGATACTCACGCTCCGATCTGAAGCAGACCCTGTTTCTTGATCTTCGTGATCATGTGGAACAGGTCCCAGAACTGGGTATACCCCGCCTTATGGAGACGCTCCAGGATCCGGGCCCGCTTCTCGACCTCGTCGTAGATCTCGGCGCGCCGGTTCTCGGGCATGCCGAGCATGGTCGCGATCTTATCCTCGAGAAGGTAACTCGAGCCCTTGCCCGACCAGGTGAAGGTGTCCGTGACCGGCTCCCAGACGAACATCGCGACGAACGAGAAACCGCCCGTCTCGGGATTGAAACCGACCAGCTCGTTGATCGAGAGCATGCGGCGGACCACGGCTCCGTCCGGCCGTCGGACAGCGGACTGGATG
>Ga0074195_1005134_pt1 | contig 10044 bp, 11 predicted proteins | sample EPASupsiteHSE623_FD_64525 | JGI IMG/M metagenome (GOLD analysis project Ga0074195, IMG submission 64525) | Bioremediated contaminated groundwater from EPA Superfund site, New Mexico - Sample HSE6-23 | ecosystem: Environmental > Aquatic > Deep subsurface > Groundwater > Contaminated ... | reverse complement strand
TAAGCAATGAGACACTTAGTAACGAGACAATAAGCAATGAGACACTTAGTAACGAGACAATAAGCAATGAGACACTGATCAACGAAACACTGAGAAATGAAACACTAAGCAATGAGATATTGAGCAACGATGCCTTAAATAATGATATGTTGAGCAACGAGACACAGATCAATGAAACATTGATTAACGAAGCACTTAGTAATGAGACGTCGATCAATGAGACACTTAGTAATGAGACACTGATTAATGATATACCGAGTGATGAGACGCTAATTAATGAAACATTGATCAACGAAACTGTAAGCAACGAAACGCGAGTAATTGAGATTCCGAGCAGTGAGGCATATGAGATAAATGTAACATCTGTAAATGTGTTGAAATGGGTTGATACCTCCGATAACGAGGAGAAGTTCGAAGTTTGGCGCTCTGATAACGGTGGCGAATATGCTCAGATCGGTGAGGTTCCACGAACGCCAGAGCAGTCTGAAGCGACTGGTGATATCGCGACATTCGACGATGCAAATTGGGTAGTGGGTCATACGTATACTTACTATGTGATAGCCATAAATGTCGAAGGCTCATCGATACCTTCAGATATAGCCATAGTGGATTCCTCTATGCCACTACCCCCAAGTGGCCTCACGGGCGCTGCTGTCAAGAGCGGACCTAGATACACCGTCACATTGAGCTGGATAGACAATGCCAATAATGAGAACGGCTTCCAAATCCAGCGTTCTATTGCCAATAGCTTCCAGTCTCCGACCACGTATTCTGTTGATGCTGATGTAACGACCTTCATGGAAGAGAAGGTCCCGAGTTATCGCCGTGGCTATTACTACAGAGTCAGAGCGATCAGTGCACTTGGTAATTCCGAATGGTCTGACGTCCTTCACGTGAACACGACGTAAGCCGGCAAAACTATCTATTCGGAGAGGAAATCCCTCTCCAAATTCTTATATCTGGATAAAAGGATGAAAAATAACTGCCAAAGCGGTTATGCGAAGATCTGTTTAGATCTCATTAAATCGGCTAATGCCAAATACTGCTTTTAATAGAGGGATTGGAATAAAGAGCATATTCCTGTAAGCCAAAGAGATCGTAAAAATTGGAAGATTCTCACAGGCCTTATTACATTATCCTGCATTGTAATGCAATGGAAGGTTTTAGGAAAGGCTCTAGAATAGATTAAGGTGATAAAGACATATGTCAACCGAGAAAGAGATAACTTTGGCAAGCGAGATCTATAAAATGGCTGTCGATCTCCAGGAACAGGGTAAGTGCGATGAAGCCCTGGAGGCTTACGAAAGGGCCGTCAAATTGAATCCGCAAGATGCCAGAGCATGGAACAATATAGGCGTAATCTTCTGCAAACAGGACAGATACGAGGAGGCTATCGCAGCATACAATAAAGCAATTGATATAGATTCAAAAGCAGCATTAATTTGGTTTAACAAAGGCTTCACTCTTGAAATAGGCTTTAAAGAATATTATGGTGCCCTAAAAGCTTATAATATGGCCATCAGTATCTATCTAAGATATATCGATGCGTGGGTAGGCAAAGCCAGGGTTCTTGGGGCCCTATGCAATTGCACTGAGGCAATGCAAGCCTTTGACAAAGCCATCGAATTAAACCCACAAAATACAGATACTTGGGGCCAAAAAGGCTATTTCCTCATGAGTGAGTGCAGATATGACGAAGCTCTAGAAGCTTTTGATAAGGTCATTGAGATCAATCCGCAAAATGCAGGAGCCTGGAATAATAGAGGTCTCGCATGCCTTGATCTGGGGATGTACAGCGAGGGACTGCAAGCGTTCGATAAAGCCATTGAGATCGATCCTAATTATGATAAAGCTTGGGCCAACAGGGGATATATTCTCCGGATCAAGAACCGTCCCAATGAGGAGATTATAGCGGCATTCAAGAAAGCTACTGAGTTAAATCCCCGAAACGCCAACGCCTGGTATCACAAAGCCCTTGCTCTATGCAAACAGGGAAGGCATGAAGAGGCCCTTTGGGCATTTGAGAAGACAGTAGAGCTTAATTCGTATCATAAAGTAGATGCCCTGATCAAAATGGGCCTGGCTCTGGATAGGCTGGGCAGACGGGATGAGGCAGAGCAAGCGTTTCAGAAAGCCATGGGATTAAACCCAAACTTAAAAAGAATCGAATAAAAGGTTGTCTGAATGCTAAGTCGGATAATATCAATTTGTTCTCTCCAGTCCTCAACTTCTTCCTCAACATCTTAATCAATAAATTTTATAAGTCTCTGACTCTCACCCCACGCTGCCTGGCAGCCCATTATTTTGAACTGTTATCTCCCAGATGCTATTTTCAGGATGATCGATTACCCCATCTGTAAACTGAGCATTTATCTTATTATAAACTCTACTAGCGGCTAAATTAATACATTCAGGGTAACCCGTCTCTTCGAAGCTCATTGCATGCAGGGCGCAGATCACATAATCCATTTCTACTTGTGTAAGATGGATCTCTACTAATTCAGATGTGTCAAACTTGTCTAGAAATAAATTTGGAATCGGCATTTCATCGTCTTTCATCTTCAAGCCCATAGCCTGAATGAATTTGCTTGCCAGTATGTATAAATCATTCCGCGGCACGCTTTTGGGCAGGAAAAAGTCATCCATATCGCTAAGCGCTGACAGTATTGTGTTAGCCTCTTCCAGATCGAACAACAATATCATATGATACCCCCGTCCTTGCTTAATATCCGAAACTATATCGCGTATTTTTGTATTTAAATTTTTAGGGATCTCATTTACGTATTTCACAAACTGAACTCATTTCAGAATTTAATTAAGCCCAGAAAATGCGAGAAGACCAGAGCGGCTAATTCGATCTCCCTTTTCCGCTAAAAAGATGGATTTGATGGTATGGGCGGCTCAGGCTGGGGATTTAATTGGTTGATTGGGGCCAGATCACGCGGTGACCGCTTTGGATTGATTGCTACAATATTATTGAATTTTGCCGTCTGGCCTAATGATACGCCAGCACCTATTGTAAAGCTAAAGGTCCGGCTGGCAGTTTCATATCCCTCATTCATATACATCAAACGGAGGGTATATGCACCGTTTATCCAGGTATTCTGTTTGCCTGGCGATGGCTTGTTTGGAGATCCTTGGTTTAGATAATCTGTAATGGGAATCATTGAGATCAGATAGCTACAAGGAGCATACATGGAGTTATCATGCGTCGGGCTAACGCTCATGATGCGCACAGCCTCTCCGCCAGGAGGCACCTCAAGCGTATCGATTTCGAAATCGAATCTATCCAATCCGCAAATGGCTTCTGCTGTTTGACCTGAGCCACCGGAAAACTGGGTCACATTCACAGTGAGGTTTACCGGGTTGCTATTCCCAGAAGCTGCCTGCCCGGCATCTATTGCCTCCACATCAATAGATGGAGCGGAGGACAATGCAAATGAGCCAGCCTCTGCCGATACAGACCTCTGGCTTATATCCAAATTAGGCGAGGATAGCGCAGCACTTGAAAAACACGCCGCCAGAACGATAATCGCCAAGCATGCTGGAATTAGAATGATTCTCATATTAGCTACCTCTTTAGCCGTATCCTTGCAACCATACTTAATTAATATGCTCCTCAATTGACCGGAAATGTATCATGTACTGTTCTAGCCCCTGTATGAACCGCTACATGGAGAGATATTTTCTGGCAGAATCCCCCTTACCCTTTCAAACTCAACATCGTCAACTGCCAGCCCATTCGTATAGCGGTTTTCATCCTCGAGAGGAATCTGAATAGGGATCGGTCCCACTTGATCGAGATTCGTGCTATCTTGAGCAATTTGGTTGCCTGATGAGTCGAAGGCACGCAATATCACCGGAGTTTTCTCCTGTATCGTCGAATCGTATCCTACCCGGACCTTGACACGCGATTGTCCCTGATTGAACCTTATCTCGATTGGAGATGTACAAAACTCGGCGGCGTAGCACTGCTCGATAGCATTGGTCCCTGAGTGCGCAAAGCCAGGGATAGCGTTTCCTTTAGAAAAATCGATGGCTACCGGACTATTGAAAGTTACGCCTTGGGATGCATATCGATTTAACCCCAGGGAATTTGAGATGAGTCCTATGATAGGGTCGTGACTCAATTTCATTGAACCGGGCCTCTGAAACATAGCAAATCACTCAGCGACCAGATATGATCTGTAAGTCCTTCAGCCATCGCAGGTGTTCTCTATCGATAAAAGATGTAGATTATGTTAAATGTATAAAATACCTATATTAAGTAAGATACTTTCGCAAAGATTTTTAATCTATATAGCATATATTACTTGAACTTCATGTTGGGTTTTAGTTGCATCCTATCTAACCACCGTTGGATTAGCTAAATGCAATTTCTGACGTAAGTTCTATGAATCATCTCGGAAAAAATAGCAAGGAGACGCTTTATGAGGACTATTTGGATTGCAGGATTTGCAATATTGATGGCTGTTTGTGCATTGCTTGTTACCAGTGCAGCGGGAGCTACGGGCACACCACCAATAAAAGCCATCGTATGGTTAGATGCCGTGAAATATGGCAATGGAGAGACTGCTACTATTAAGTATCTAGTCACCATACCCGCGCAAATTACATTAACAATCACAAAGCCGGATGGCACTACAGTAAATATTGGCCCCAAGCAGGCACAAGCAGGTACCGTACTCACAGAACAAGTGCAGAGTAGTCCGCCAGCAGGAGTGCGCCAAGTTACATTAACTGCAAGAGCAGGTGGGAATACGGCAACAGCTACAACCTCATACGAGGCCACAGGAGGACTTCCACAAGGCTTGGTCGCACAAAATCTCGGTCAGGAACAACCTGGTGACCAAGGCCAGCAAAACCAGCTGATAGGTGGCGATCAGGGCCAAGAACAACCGCCTTTTGATGAAGGCCAGCAATATACTGGAGATCAAGGGCAAGAGCAGCCAACTGATGAAGGACAGGGACTAACTGAAGGCTAACAGCTATCTCAAGTCGACAGTGGGCATTAAATGAAATAGCCCAATATGGCGTCGATATAGATACCTGCGCACATCTTTTTTCTATAATCCTTTATCTTATGGTCCGTTTAGACAACGCGCCAGCGGTCTGCCTCTACAAGAAGATGGGATTTGAGGAGTTGGCGGTCCTGAGTCGTGACACCAAGATTGGGGACGCCTATTTCGACGGCCTCCTGATGCGCAAGTTCGTGGGGCGATAGAGTGTATAACATGAGTGCACAACATCTGCGTGCAGGTTACGGCCCGGAAGCTCGCCGAACCTGAGCCGGAACGTTCAGCATATGACCATCAGGCTGAGGCCTTGTTCGACCAGATTGACAAAGAGCAAAGCAAGCTTGATGTTGCCGGTCAAATCGGATCAACTGCGTAAGTCCCATGAAAGTACCATCTCAACTTACAGAAAATTCGGCACACTACCTAATCACACCTATGTCCAGGCCCTTCGAGGCCCCAAATATGCCCTATCAAAGGCGCTCACAATAGCAATGCTTTGTGAGCGCCCGCCTTATAAAGCCTCGACTTAGCTTAGCCTATCACATTTGGCAAAGCCGGTCCGTCCGCATCGCCCTTCAGAGGGAGGGTGTATGTCGAGCGCTGGCATGCACTATATTGCGGATCGTTAGTTCCACCACAACCGATCAACTGAGGGTCTACCGCCACGAACCAGAACGAATGCCCATCCTGGAGTGGGACCACAAATGGTGCAGCCGAACCTGGGCATGACCCTCCGCTCCATAATGACGGCGCTATGCCTCGCTGGACCCAGTAGCTTTGTGTGACGTCGCGCGTCCATATATAGAGAGGCCGTTGTTCGGAAATGCAGTTGAAGACGTTAATGCTGCTATACCCTGTCACTTCATCCTCCGGTTGCGTTGGAGGTGTCATCTGTTCAACTTTTGTGCGGCCGCAACGCCGATAGGTCTGCGGGGAGAATCCCCAGAGATTCTCAGCTTGGACGGTGAAACAGTACTCCGTATCTGAATCGAGCGAGCTTAGCACAGCAGTGACCACATTGGCACCTACAGAGGTCACTTTCGTCATGGTCCCAGACTTGCCATAATTGATATAGAACCGTCTTTCATCATTGCTGTTATCGTTCCACGCGATCGACAGCGATGTCGATGTATTGCCCGTGATTCGCGGGTTGCTCGGCGCCTTAGGGGGAGGAGGCGGGGGAAGGTTGCTTGAGCGGACGACCTTGATATCGGCATTATCGAAGGCTATTAGGTCCTGCATCCCATCGCCGTTAACATCACCCACGAAGCGAGGGAAATAAATGGGTAAAGCTCCCGCGGGCGAATTCCAGGGAAATCCTATCCCGGGAATTAGATCCCTAAGCATGCCCCTCAAGCCAGCAAACCCAGTAGGACCGCCAAGAGAGCGGTAGACCAATTCATCTCCAAATCCCACGATATCTTGGTATCCATCTCCATTGAGATCGGCCACGTAACGTGGATGCTTGCCGACTCGCCAGCCCTTGTTGTAGCCGAAGTCAGCCAGGACGAACTGCGCCGGCTCAAAGCCGCTGCCCGTCGAACGACTAACCCAAACACCCGCATCCCCGAAAGCTACTATATCCTGCATCCCATCGTTGTTAATATCAACCAACAAACGTGGATGCCGGTCTGTGCGCCAAATCCCGGCGATAAAGCCGAAGTCCGATAGCACGAATTGGGGAGTATCGAAACCAGATCCTGTCGAGAAGGCAATCCATACACCATCATCGCCGAAACCCACGATATCCTGTTTACCGTCTCCGTTCACGTCGGCGGTTGTGCGAATATGCTTTAAGACTGTCCAGCCCTGGTTGAAGCCGAAATCAGCTATTACAAACGCCGGGTCAGAGAAAGAGCCTGACGACGTGGCCAGCGAGAGCCACACGCCATCATCGCCAAAGGCGACTATATCCTTTAGCCCGTCGCCGTTAACATCAGCCAGAAGGCGGACGTGCTTATCGACACGCCAGCCCTGGTCGTACCCGAAGTTTTTGATAACAAAGGTCGGCGTCGAGAATCCTGTCCCTGTTGAGAGCGCCTGGTAGACACCGGCATCGCCAAAGCCGACGATATCGTCCAGTTTATCGCCGTTGATGTCGCCCGTCGTCCGCACGTGTTTCTCCACCTGCCAACCGCTCTGGGTGCCGAAGTCGGCAAGCACGAAAGCGGGTTCGAATCTAGTTCCGGTAGAGGTCGCAATCCACACACCATCATCGCCGAAACCCACGATGTCCTGTTTACCGTCGCCGTTTACGTCGGCGAGCATGCGGGGATGATTTGGACCCCAACCTTGATTACGGGTCAGCTCCTCGGCCCATGACTCGGGTGCGAAAAAAGACTGGTCAGCCACCGCACCAAGTTCAGAAGGTCCTGGGATGAGGATAGTTCCAGTCAAGTTATCGCCGAGGCCGACCACTCTCTGGCGTTCATCCCCATCGATTTCCGCGGGCATAAGCGGCTGACCTGGACTCAACCCTTGCTCAAACGTGGGCTCCTGAGCCCACAACGCCAGTACGAAAAAGCTCACCCAGCACAATGCAAGCAAGCCAGCGAGCAATGCCGTGCGTCTTAGCGAAAAGCCGCCAGTGTCGACGGGCGAATTTTTGACCTTGTCCATGTCTGATCTCCTTGTTTAGATTTATCGCCCCTCAAGCCGCTCGAGCGTTCGAGCTTACCTCGACAAAAAGTTCGACATTCCAAATAATCCCAGGTATTTAATATGCTTTCAAACTATAAAATTTTTTGTGATTGCTCTTCTGCGAAGATTCTTGGGGCTCTGAAGGTACAAGTTGTAGCTCAAGGCCCGAAAGAGCATCCAATAGAGGGCGAGGAGAGCGTTGAAGGGCTTGGTGACGGTAGAAAGGCTAGCTTCCAATCTCGCTATCACCATGTTTATCCCTTAGGGCGAAGTTCTCGTCTCCTTTTAACTACATTATTGGCCGTAGCAATTCCTCCCATATGATAATAGTGCACGGGAGTCCTACAAATAATTATTTTTAAAGCTAGATCCTTCGATTGTTCAAAGGTTATAACGCCATCTTTCACATTCACTTTACTCACATCGTAGACGTCAAATTCCAAGGCGCCTCTCCCCTGGCCTGCGACGCCATCCTTCGGTTCATACTGCAACTCGGCCTCAGCTCTTTCAATGGCCTCTTCTTCACTCTTCGCCTCAACTGCAATGGTAATTCCAAGACAAACTGTATAGATTGGCATGAATCTAGTCCCTCACACAGATATACGTGAGCTGTTGAATTGCTCACGAGTGATTAAGGTAAAGGTCACTTTAGATCAGTTTGAGGGCGAAATGGTAGTGTTTCTTGCAAAGAGGATTAGTGAGAGCATCCCACGATAGATATCTACCTCTATCGTGGCTTATCCTCTGGTGGGCAGTCAGGTCGTTTGTGAGATTATCCATATGGTTTGAGATGGTGTAAGTCGTTAATTTTTTAACTATAGTTACGGGGAATTATTCCAGATATCCCACATGTTTTTCCAGCCGTCCTTCGTGCGCTTCCATACAACGATATATTTTATGTTCTGCTCAGTTGGGATTCCACCCTGCGGTCGGATCTTGAGAATGCCAGTTCCACTTTCATGAGCATAATCTCCGCTTGCTAATAGCTCTACTGTGTTCAAGGTTACTTCTTTCACGCCAGATGCCATGACGGTTCCCCAAAACTCTTCGACTGCCTCCTTGCCTTGGATCATATTCGCGTCTGGCGGAAAGACCACCGCATCATCAGTAAATCCTGATGCGGTTATTGAGGCATCCCCTTTCACGAAACCTTCAGAAAATTTTTTATTAGCCTTATCAACGGCAGCCCTTACTTCATTATTAGCCAAACCTATCTCCTCCTCGGTTTCCTGCTATTTTTGTTTTTTTAAGACATATATTTATCTGATCACTTCCGGGACTCCAAGCGTTGCCTGTTTTCGCGCGCGAGGACTGAATGGGGCTGTCCTCAAGGCCGGACGGCCCCCCTAACCCCGTGGCCACGGGGAACCTGCCGCAAATAAGTGGATGCTACCCTTTCCATCGCTGAAAACGTCCATTTGTCTAAGGATATTGCCTTAATATTTTTATTACTGATTCTATAATGTTTTGCACTTTATCCGCCTTTAGATGACCTGCCCGATAGAGAATGATCCTGCTATCCGCGGTAAATATGCGGTTTGGCCTAACATTGCTCACCTTCCTGAGCGAGCCCTCATCGAAGTCGATATCATTTATCTGAATAGAATATGCATCACCGGAATGTTGACTGGTTATTTGACATAGAATCCTATCATCACCTTCTAGTTCAGCGATTATGATTGCCGGCCGTCTTTTGGCTTGAGTGAGGTCCGAGAAAGGAAAAGGAAGAACGACCACGTCTCCTCTCACAAATCGCCCCAAGCTTCATCCTCCTCCGGCTTCAACCAATCCCTTGATAGAACGGATTCGCTCAATATCGCCGTTTCTATCTTTTTTTTCGAAGATTTTTCTTTGAGGAAACGCACAAAGTCCAATATTTCTTCAAGGCATGGCTCCGGAATCATCTCGATCTCTTTAAGGATCAAATCCTTCGTCTCCATAATACTGTCCTCTTATCTGCTAAAACGTAAAAGACCTTTGTATGATGTTTTGGGAATCGGAAGTTTTTCGCCTTCGAGTTTAGCCTTAATCATTCACACATATCTCCATGAGGCTTTAGCGTTCTCGAAGGTAATTAAATCTCTCTAAAAACTGCAGCCAGCTCAAAAGCCTGGACAATCTTTGCAAAATATCTTCAATTATTGTTCCTTCATCTCCAGGGCTAAAACGTTTTTCCGTTGAACCGAATCTATATTCTTTTCCGGGGCTACGCGCGTGTTGCCTGTTTTCGCGCGCGAGGGCTTGAGGGGGCTGTCCTCAAGGCCGGGCGGCCCCCCCTAACCCCGTGGCCAAGGGGGACCTGCCGTGAGCAAGGGGATGCTATTCTTCCTATAAGGGAAAAACATGGACGCATTCCAACTCCTGGTATCCCATGCATCTGAAATTT
>Ga0074195_1005133_pt1 | contig 10045 bp, 10 predicted proteins | sample EPASupsiteHSE623_FD_64525 | JGI IMG/M metagenome (GOLD analysis project Ga0074195, IMG submission 64525) | Bioremediated contaminated groundwater from EPA Superfund site, New Mexico - Sample HSE6-23 | ecosystem: Environmental > Aquatic > Deep subsurface > Groundwater > Contaminated ... | reverse complement strand
GAGGGCTGGGCGAGCTGCTGAACCCACAGCCGTTTAATATCACGATGAGAGAGCCGATTGTGAGTCGCGCCATCATGGCCTTGGGGGTCCTCATTGTCCTTCACCTTCAGCGTCTATCTGTCACGCGCGGCTTCGGAGTCGCTCACTGTGCCGCTGCGCTCTTGTTGAGGTTCCGCTTGGTATTCCCGAACGGGAAATGTAATGCAACTGTCGCGCCAAGTCAGCGGAGTCTTATCTTAATGAGTCGACGGGTTGTGGAGAGCGGCCTGGAAACAACGATCTTGGTGAGCGGAAACGCCTTCGTTGGCTCTGAGCCGCCAATGTCGGTGTCTGTCCGAAGTCGTCGGCCGGCAACAAGATGTTGCCCGTGACACACTCGTTGTTGCGCGCCTACAACAAACTGTTGCCCATGACAGACACGGCCTTATGAAAACACAACAACGCGACGATGATCCCGCGGCCCCTGCGGCGTCAAACCACGCCAGATCCGGTGATTCGTCTTGTGAAAGAGGGGCTGGCGCATGAAACATGAAAGGGTCGAACTCGATCGTGCCTCGGCTCAACGGATAGGCGCGGAATTTGCAGGATGCCTGGTAGACTCCAAGCCCATCAAAGGGGAGGACGAAGGACGATGATCTCTCGACGAGGAAATTTGGCCTTTGTCGCTCTGGGGTGTCTCATGATCGCCTCCATTGGAGCGTTTTCTCTCGCAACCGTGAGTCAGGGCAACCTCAGGCAGGCGGGTCTCATGAAGAACGAGACCCAGCTCCGGTGGGCGGCCCACGCGGCGCTCGCGACCTTCGCCAACCACGTCAAGATGAATTCGTGGGAGAACCGATTCTACAGAGACTCCAAGAACACCTCAGAGTACACGACCGCGATGACTTACCGGGGACGATCTCTCAGTCTGTGGGCCCGGGACAGCGTCCGGGCAGGGGTCGTCCAGACCCAGACGATCGATGTCTTTGCCCGGGTTGCCGATTCGGATCTCGTCATGGGGACCTACCAGCGGATCAGGATCATCTCGAGCCTCGCCACGAACCCTCGGACCCTTCGAGTGCTCCGTGAGTTGACGGTCCGGGACGATTTCGAGGGAAAATCGGTCAGGGATCGAGTTCTCAAGGGGATCGAGGAAGATGAGAGGTCGGAGACCGTCAACGGACCGGAGGGGGATGTGTACGCGCGCGCCATCGACGCCTCCGCGGAGAAGGACAGTCCGCCTGATCAAGCGATAGCCGAAGCGATGGGCGTGACCGGTGAGGTGGCCACGGAACAAAGGTTCCAGGAGGCCATGGCCAAAGCTCACGCACTCATGGGATCCGGAAGCCTCGTGGACGTGATCGCGTGTCTGAACGATGCAATGCAGATCGCGGCCAGCTCCGGGACCCCCCAGGGTCCCCAGCGTCGGATGGCCTGTGAGCTCGCAATGGCCCGGGCCCAGTACGCGCTGGGCCTGACCAGTTCGGAGCCCGACCGGTCCAAATCCCTGACGCAGGCCTCTGATCTACTCGACCGTTTGATCAAGGATCTCGGCCCTGGTTGCGCTGGACCGACCGCGGCGCTTCTGCGCGCGCAGGTCCGGATGGTTCAGAACAGTACCAGATCGGGCACGGAAAGGTCCCAGCCTCGAGATGAAGTGATCCAGGAGCTTCGGAGCACTCTTGCGGCGATCGCTCCAGGACAGGCGTTTGAAGGTGGATCCGTTCCGGTCGACGATCTCGTGGAAGAGTTCTCGACCTCTTGGTCGCTTCCGGTCGCCTACACCGATTCGTTTGTCAAGATTGTCCCTGACAGAGCCCTGGGCGACCTCCGCGTGCCGGTAGTGCAGAGGTTGTCTCTGACCGATGAGGATGGAACCCCGACCCGGCCCATCACGCTCAATGGCCTGATGTGGCCTCTCATGTGGTTGCCCGGTGGGTCAGCTCTCCTGGTCAAGAGCCCCAAACCCCAGGAGTCCGCGAAGGACGCAGTCTTCGATCGAAGAGGAACGGTCGCTCTCGTCGATCGCACCGGAACCGTCCTTCAGTCGTACCCCAAGATCGATCCGTGGCCCACCCAGGAATCGGGGGGGCTCGCGCTGACTCCGAAAGGAGATCAGCTCGTCTACTTCGGCTACACGAACGACGACAACACCGAGAAGATCCTCGAAAAGACCCTATCGTATTGGGTCCAGGACCTCAAGGGAGGTCCGCCCAAGAGGATCCTGGGGTCATACACCAGTAAGGAGACCCTGGCCCCCAGCCACGATCCGATTCGATTCTCGAGCGATGGAAAGCAGGTCGCCTACTTCGTTCCGAACGAGGGGGTCAAGACCGCGGAATCATCCGAGTTCCTCCAGGGCTCACCCTCGGGTAAAACGGTTTTTCCGCCGAATGCTGACTGGGAATATTCTCCTGGAATTCTCTGGGTTCAGCCCACTCCGGGGGTGAAGACCGATCTCCTCGTGGTCTATGCGAACGCGTCCGACCTCCAACATCCCGAAAGGGGGCATCTCGTCCTGGTCGACCCGGCGACCGGTTCTTCGAACCGCTCCCCCACTTTTCCCAACGACTTTAGTCCATCCGTCGTGATTCCCCATAGGGACAAACCCCGCCTCACTATCCTCTCGGAAAACGAGAAACGCTGCCTTACGATCGACTTCGGGGCCTCAGGGTTCGCCTCCAGTTTTGAGGAGAAGACGATGTCTTGCGGATTTTTCGACAAGAGACCGGGACGGGGAGTCGGCAACGAGGTCTATTTGGAGGGCCCCAAAGAGAATCCGGGGCTATTCCGATGGGATGTTGCCACGGGAGATCCGGTCCGCATTCTTCAACCGTCGGAGAACGGGCCCACCCCGATCAGTATTCTGATCGAACCGGTCGTGTACTGAAGTACTGCACTTGGTCCCTCCTGACGTTCTGGGACCATGATTTTGTCTTTTTTGGGATGGCCCACGGAGATTTCCCGAAACCCGCTATCCAGACTCTGGGAAACGTCATCTTGTCTTATGTTGGATCTGTCGATTCGTCTTGCGACTCGCCGGCGGCTCTCGGGAAGAAGGAGGTCCTCTCCGTTGGCAGAAAGACGACCCCGGTTCGACATGTGTTGATGTTCGAACCATGCGATGTGGTCCGATTAGTCCTTTGGGAAAGGAGAGGCTCGAAGGGGGCCTTTTTCCGATGGATTGTCCGGTTTCGGGAGTTGAGCACACTCAAGAGATAAGTGAGCGCGAATATGAAGAACCTCTCGAACTCGTCGGTACTCTTCTGCGCTGTTGTACTCCTCTGCTCCTCGCCATTGCTTGGCCAGACCTCATCCGCGGTTCCCGCCCCTGAGGACGGCATCCCCGCGTCCCTCACGGGCGCTCAATTAGCACTGTCCGATCCCTCGACCGGCAGCGGTACCACCATCACCGTCGACGCGGCTCTCCTGCAACAGTTTATCAGCATGCTCCAGGGACTGTTCGGAAACCAGGGGGGCAGCCTCTCCGGACTCACGTCGGCCGCTCCGTCTTCAACCTCGTCGACCACCTCGAAGAACTCCGGGAGCTCCTCTGGCTCCGGTGCTTCCGGTTCTCTCCAGGGGTTCATGTCAGGTTTCAAAGACGAGCCGCTCGCCAACTACCCCAATCTTGCGGTCTCTCACAAGTTTTTGCTCCGGTGCTCTCCGGGGCTCCAGAAGTGCAAGACCGCCCTTCAGGGTGGTAACCAGGCAGAGGGAGTCTCCATTCTTCAGGAGACGATCAACCAGCTCCAGGCCGTGAAGGCCAACAACTCCACCTATACCGAAGGAAAGCAGTGCGCTGCGACCCGAAAGGCGTTCGATCTCGGCAAGCAGGCCGTGGCCACCATGACCTGCGGTGTCTGCTCCAACTTTTTGACCGCCGTCTCGTCGGCTGATGGACAGAGCTCGCCGGTGCTCCTAGACATCAACGGTAACGGGATAGCGGACGTGACCACGCCGGACTACACCGGCGACCACGGCGCCTTCGTCCGTGAGGGATCGGTTGGATTCGACGTGGCTGGGCGAGGCCGATCAGCTCGCACGGAGTGGCTCAAACCGAACCAGGACGGACTTCTGGTTCTCGATGCGAACGGAAACGGACTCGTCGACTCCGCGAGCGAGCTCTTCGGTGACGTCGACGGATTCGTCGATGGGTATGCCAAGCTCACGCTTCTCGACGCCAACCATGATAGCATCTTGACCGGAGACGAGCTGTCCAAGCTATCGATCTGGATCGACAAGGACGGCGATGGGATCTGCCAGCCCGGTGAGCTGTCAAGCGTGATCGATCTGGGGATCTCCAAGATCTCGGTCAGACACCAGAACTACATCTCGAGCTTCGAGCGGAATGGCAAGAGCTACCATTCGTGGGACTGGTTCCCCCGGACTCAGTAAGCTTCGGGGAGCCTGTCGGAGCTTCGGTCCGACAGGCTCGATCCGAAGGCTGGAGTTCGGAGTCTGGAGGACCGGTAATGGGGCGCGCCGCGGCGCGTTGGTTCTCGGTTTCGTCTTTCTGGCTTTGCTTCTCGGTGCCATCGTCGTCGTCATGGCGGTCTCCAGCCAGTCGAGCTCCGGCCGGGCCGTGAACACGGCGGTCGCCACGGGGCGATACGCGACGGAGCTGGCGGAATCGGCCGTAGACGAATGCCTCTCGGAATTCACGGACGTCGTCGCTGGGCAGTTTCCATCGGACAACAGAAGACAGGATCTCATCTCCCGGGCCAAGGGAGGAACCATCGGCGGCCCTGAGCTCTTCGGCATCGAAGCCTTTGAGTTCGTGCCGTACAAGACCCTGTCGCTGGTCGAACAGGCCAAGGTCGGGATTCTGGTCTCTCCGGTCAAGCTCAAACCGATCTATTACAGCTTGATCCACAACTACGGAGAGCTCGAGCTTTCGTGCGCCACGTCGCATCTCGTCGGCAGAAGGCAGATCTACCGCCGGGTCTCGTCTCGCCACTACATCATTCTCAACACGGATGGTCGCACGTTCCGCATCAATCACGTGGCCTCTCGTTTCGTCGTGGACCGGAGTCAAGACCGATGACCAGGACGAAGAGCGGTTTCACCGTCGTCGAAATTCTCATCGGATCCGTGATCCTCGGCCTGGCCGTCGGCATGATCCTCTCCATGTTTCACGGGATGACAAGACAGTCGGCCCACGCTTTCCACACGCTCAGCCAGACCCAAGATGCTCTGCTGCTTCTCGAAACGATCCGCCTGGAGCTCGGCTCTCTCGTCTTGAATCCGTTTGCGGATGCAAGAGACCACGAAGGAAACTCGTTCCTCATTTCGCGACCGAACGGGACCTCGATCCAGTTCGTGACGGAGCGACAGGACGGGGCGGACCGTCGTCGTTACCTTGTGTACTACGAAGCGAAGAACCTTCAGAAGACCAGCGGCAAGCAGGGGCTCGCTCTCAAAAAGATGGTCTGGAAGTTCCAGCTCGACACTCCATGGTACGAACGGGTCACTTTCCCGCCCGGATGGCCGTCAACCTGGATCGGGCCGCTTGTTGAGACCCAGGAGGAGAAGTACAAGAACCTTCTGATCCAGGACATGCGCTGGCAGTATCTCGTCCCCATGGAAAACGAAGGGAGGACCTTCTTCCGTTTGAAGCTCGTTCTGGAAGCGGCCGAAGGGACGCGACTCCTCCCGTTCACGACGCTCGTGGGGGTTCAGACGCCCGACCTCCCAACCGCCGTGTCCGACTGTCCCTGTCTCTTTGATGTCTGTTTCGATCCCGCCAAGCCAAACTGTACCTGCTGCTCGGGTGGAGGGAAGCCATGAAGAAAGACGGGATCGGTCTGGTCGAAGTGCTCGTCGTCGTGGCGATCGTCTCCGCCTTCATCCTGCCCCTCGTCAACCTCTCCATGCGCAACGTCGAGGACTACCAGGAGCTTCTGGAGCGTTCACTCGCTCAGGGGATGTGTCTGGACATGATGGAGCGGTTCAAACGGTACAAGCCGTATTGGGCGCTGCCCGGCGCTCCGGCTCAACCACCGGACAAGCCGTCCGGGCCCCCTCTCCGGGAGATGTTCAGCGCGGTCGAGCTCTCGCCCGGTCAGGGCACCTTGTTCGACAAGGTTTATCTGGAGCAGATGGCGGCGCTGGGAATGTCTCCAAGGCCGATGATCGAGAAAATTGACGATCCCAAACGGTTCGGTTTGTTTCGACTCGAGGTCTCGGTCTCCTGGAAGAACACGAAAGGCTACTCCCGGCGGGTCAGCTACTCCCGGTTATGCTATGCACCCTAGGACCCCTCCGGGCTCCAGATTGGAGTCCGAAGTCTGGAGTCCGGAACCGCTTCAGCAGGTTGTGGGTGAGCGCCACCAAATCCCACTCCGCCGCGACCCGTGCCGGTCCTCGAAATGAGAACTTCCGAAACTCGCGGCCTTGCTTGATCTGACCGAAAACCGGCTCGACAATGGTCTTCGTGGCCTCTCGTCGCAGATCAGGCGGGCTGCGGTCTATTGTCCCCTCTAAATCCGGCGGCGCGAATTGGCTGTGGACGGTAGAGCGAGCTATACTCTGGTCAGAGCGTGCGGGTGGCAGGAGGAGGGGTCCATGTCTGGCAAGGCAGAAGATGTCATACGCTGCAGAGTCTGCGAGAACCTGATCCAGGGTGAGGCCGTCACCTGTCCGGCCTGCCATGCTTTCCATCACACTGTCTGCTACGACCGTCTGGGACATTGTCCCAACTGCCATTGTGCCAAGGCGGCGGTGCCCATCTCCGTTGGCAAGCCGTTTCGAGTTGCAGCCTGGAGGCAATTGCTGCTCCTCGTCGTCGTTTTTTCGCTAGGGCTCCTCGTCGAGTCGGTTCTTTCTCCATCTCCGCAGTCTCAGCCCACCGCAAAAGGGCGGATGGGCCCTATCTCTCCTGCTTCGCCTTTCTCACCCCCAGGGTCTTTGCATTTCGCCATCGAGCATGGTTCGGCAGATAGTCTGTTCGGGAATGCTTTCGAATCATTGGCGAAGTGTCCTGCTCAAATGGCCCTTCCTCTGATGTTGGCGCTGGCCGAGGAATCGCGCGTTGGATACACGTGGAGGAACACCTTCGTCTCGGCGGCGAATCGATATGACGATCTGCTCGCTCTTCTTATCTCCAAGGATCAGCTCCACGTTCCGGCGCCTCTGTTTGCAGCCCTGCTCAGCCTTGCACGGACCGATCTGCTGGGCAAGGAGGCGCAGCTCAACGGCATGGCCGAGTTCCTGAAGACGGGAGACCCCGGGGACCGGGGCTTCTTCAATCTCATGTGTTGGACGCTGGGAGATGCACGAGCCGTGAGACACCTGACGCCGCACATACTCAACTCTCTGGGAGACCCTCACTGCACGGACGATAATCTGCTGATCTGGCTAGGTCAGATCGGCACTCCCGTGGCTGTCAGCAAAATGCTCGAGCAGGTACGTAGTCCTATCGAGGCGAACCGCGTCAATGCGCGGAATGGCCTGGTCAAACTTTTCAACGTCGGTGTCGGGGAGAGCTTCTGGGGACCGCACAGTCGCTCACAGGCACCGAAGTCGCGTTTCCCGGAGTCCGAAATTGCCCGGACTCACCAGACATTGGCGACCTGGTGGGAGCAGAACCGGGCTCGCTACAGTCCTCCATCCGGAAGAGCCCTCGATGTTGACTGCGTCTGGCCCTCACGTGCGAGCCCGAATGAATCTCTGGCTGTCACACTTGTCCTCAAGAATACCGGTGCCGAGCCGTTGACGGTTCAAATCCACCTTCTGGCAGAGCCTCACTGGACTCAGGGACCGGTTCGTAGTGCGTGTCAATGGACGTGTCATCGTGTCACGGGCCCGGCAGAATGCGATGGTCGACGGGTGAATCTATCTCGCGCCCTCCCCCCTCGGTCAGTGACAAAGATCAGACTGGAAACCCGACTCGATGCCCCCCCAGGGCGTACGATCTTCACGCTGATCTTTAGTGGCATCGGCTCTGTCTCCCGCGGACTTTTCATTGGCAACGACAGGTCGGACGAACGGACTTGCTCCATGCGCTAGGAGCCTGTCGTGGCCTCACACCGACAGCCTTCCGAAATGACATCGAAGACCTATTCGATAGAGGTGGTGCCCAGTATGAGCTCATCCGGCGACAGTAAAGCCTCGTCCACCAAAAAGACGCAGAGTGCCATTCCCGATCTGACCGAGACCGACATCTACCGGATCATCCTCGAGCACGTTGCCGCTGATGGTTCTGTCTCCAAGACTGAGAAGGCCATGTTGATGCGCCTGGGTCTTGCCCTGTCTATCGAGACGATCTACGATGATCTGGAAAAGGTGCAGGATCGTCCACCTCGGGGTCCGGGGGAAGAAGAGGTCGTCATCGGTGACATCAGTCCCGCGGAGACCTACAGCTTCATCTTGAGCAAGATGTGGGCGGACGGGATCGTGACCGAGAAGGAGCAGCGGATTCTAGTCGCGGTCCGAAGGTCACTTGGTGTTTCGCCGGTCGAACATCAGGAGTTGCTTCAGAAGACCTGCGGCGATCTTCCTCGCCAATGCCCGCATTGCCGAGCTCTGATCCGGTCGATGGCGCTCCGCTGCACCAGCTGCGGCCAGGTGCTCCCCCGCCCCTGAAGGCCTCTCGACCGAAACTCGTCAGCCCACCCTTCCGCCCGCAGGTCGCGCCCAGACGATCAGGGTCTCCCCGAGGCCGAAGCACTCTGCGAGCCTCCGCAGGCGCGGCCGGTTATTGACCCAGGTGAGACCGTGGGTCCTGATCCGTTCGACCGAGAAACCGCAAAGCTTCAGAAGGCGGCCCAGAGTGCGTCGGGTGAAGTAGTAGAGGTGACCCGACGGGATGATGGCCTCCCAGTCGCTGCCTTGGACCCAGCGGACCGGGTTGTCCCAATTCGGCGTGGTCACCAGAAGAAACCCGGAGGGAGAGAGCCATCGGTGCGCCTTCGAAACCGCCCCCCTGGGGTCTGTCAGGTGTTCGAGCACTTCCACCATGGAGATGCCGTCGAATCTCGCCGGGTCGAAATCGGCCGACTCGACAGTGCTTTCGACCATCGGCGCCTTGAGCCGCTCCCGGGCGAACCGGACCGATGGTCCCGACGGATCAAGGCCGACGGCGTCCCAGCCTCGCTTCCTCGCCGCCGAGACCAGGAGCCCCGGACCCGCGCCTACGTCCAGAAGCCGGGTACCCGCGGGCGCCTCCGACAGCAGCATCTCCGCGAACCGACGCATGGACTCCTCACGCGGCAGGTAGCGCTGCTCGAGGTATTCCCTCTGGAGCCTCTCGTCGGTGTACTGGCGGAGGATCTCATCAGGCGCGAGACACGGGTGCACGAACACGAGGCCACAGCCCAGACATCGCACGAGATCCCGGCACGGTACGGTGTCCCCTTGCCCTTTCGACAGGATCCATCTGTGATTGTGAGAGCCACATAGGTTGCAAGCGACTGTGGTCATTGGTGAGCCGGTCACTCTTCCTTATTTCTTCGGCGCACGAGCCCGCCAGTGGCCAGCTTCACGTGGTCGGAAGCCACGGGTAGGCGCGTCTTTCGACCCGAACGACTCTATTACGGGATGAGCAAGAATATCAAGTGGCTTGGATATCGCGAAACGATGGGGCTTGCGCCCGTGTTCGTGACGACATCAATGAAACATCGGTCGGAGAACCAAACGGGGTCGGAATGGAAAGGCCAGCTGTAAAGTCATGGCCGATCCATGCCGCGAGCCTTTGTTTGGCTTCCTCGGCAGATTCTGTTTAAAAGCCAAAATTCGCCTGAAAGCTGTACCGGACTGCCGTTCCATATGAGACGCATCCATTCGAATCTATCTCGACGACGAGCTATCGCTCGAGGCCCGGCTTGCATCTTCATTATAGATAGAGTGATTCGAAATGATTCACCAGGCCCGAAACGTAAGTCTAAATCCGACGTAGTTGGGGGGCGATCCAGCCAGAGGGTTGCCTGTGAGGTAGCCTGGAAAGTTTTCAGTGGATCCGTGGTTCACTTTCTGAGCGCCCGGTTGAAGCCCTCGCCTTTCAGGCGAGTTGCTTCAGCGAGGTCGCTTTGCTCGATCGGGTATCATGACCGGTATGGAGTACCGA
>Ga0074195_1005132_pt1 | contig 10046 bp, 7 predicted proteins | sample EPASupsiteHSE623_FD_64525 | JGI IMG/M metagenome (GOLD analysis project Ga0074195, IMG submission 64525) | Bioremediated contaminated groundwater from EPA Superfund site, New Mexico - Sample HSE6-23 | ecosystem: Environmental > Aquatic > Deep subsurface > Groundwater > Contaminated ... | reverse complement strand
TGCCGCATCGACGGCGAGATTCGCCGGGCGATAGAGCGCCCCTTCCCCGAAAACGCGCAGAGGTTCCCCCTCGGGGGAAAAAACCTCAATCCGACCGCGCAGGGCATCGGCGACATAGAGTTTTCCATCCCTATCCAGCGCCATCCCCGCCGGCCGACCAAAACCCTGCTCCGGGGCGCGGGTGCCGAGCAAGCGCCCTTTACGATCGAGAACAAAGACTTGGTTCAGGCCCGTGTCGGAAACATACAACCATTTGCGTTTGGGATCGTAGGCCACCCCGACGGGTGAGACGAGCAGTTGTTCGCCGGCCGTCAGCAGATAATCGGCCCGGCGCTCGGCCAGGTCGAAAACGTGAACGGCATGGGCCTCGGGGTCGGCGGCCCAGCCCCGCCCCTCCCCGTAGGCGGTCACGCCGTAGGGGGCACGCAGAGGCAATTCCGCCTCCCCTTCCCCCACCACCCAGCGCATCACCCGGGAAGGTCGGCCTTCACGGCGGAAATCCTCGGGCCCGTTGATTGCACGAAAATAGCGAATGCGTGGGGTATCGGGAGGGAGAGGCCAAACGATAGACTGAGCGGGATCGGAAACGAAAAGCCCTTCTTCGCCGAGCGAAACGCACCCGGCGGGAAAAGCCAGACAGAGAATGAAGAGCAGGCGGACAATCGTCGACATCAGGGCGTCAGTTTCTTGACCGGATAGCGTTCGCGCAGGGCGGCCATCCATTCGCCATAGAGTTTTTCACGGACATCGGACTCGAGAGTTTTGCGAATCTTATCCCGCACTTCCTCGAATTCCAGTTGCCGGGGGTCGTTGTTTTCAAAGAGCTTGACGATGTGGTAGCCGTACATGGTGCGGATCGGCTCGGAGATTTCCCCGGGCTTGAGCTGCTTGAGGGCATCCTCGAATTCCCTGACGGTCTGCCCTTCATGGAAATAGCCGAGATCCCCGCCCACATATTTGCTCCGGTCGTCGGAGTTGTAATAGGCCAGGTTGTAAAAATCCTCACCGGCCCGGGCCTGGGCGAGCAGACCTTGGGCCTTTTTCAGCAGCACCTCCCGCTCCTCTTTGTTGGAGGCGGGATCGACCTTGACCAGAATCTGGCTGGCCTTGAACTGACGCGGGCGTTTGTAGGTCGCGCGGCGTTCGTCATAATAGGCCCGCACCTGCTCATCCGTCACCCCGACACGTTGATCGACCGCCACCTTCTCGGCCTCGGCGGCGAGCAGTTGGCGATAGAGGGACGCTTTATAGCCGTCGACCCCTTCTTCGCCCAAGGCGGCGAGCAGTTCCTTCTCCGTCTTGAAACGGGCACGAAGTTGATTGAACTTCTCTTCCACGACAGCGCCGTCGACCCGCAATTCCTCGTCGAGGGCATTGCGAACCTTGAATGCCTGTTCGATTAGTTTTTCAAAGGCCTGCTCCTCGATTTGCGCCAGCTTTTCCTTTGATACGCCGACATGAAAAGCGACCTGCATGGGAATCAATCGTTGCTGCTCGCGACGCAACTCCTGGGCGGTAATCGGAACACCGCCGACTTCGGCCAGGATCCGCGCGGCAGCCCAAGCCCAAGAAGCTCCGAAAAAAGCCGAGAGGAACACGGCCAAAACAAACACTCTCGGAAAGGTAAATCGCATGCGCAATGCTCCTCAAGTCGACAGGGGAAGGTTGAGTTAATCCAGTGCCATGATAGGAAACCACCTTCGGCAAAGTCAAGGTCAATACAAGGATGGAAGGGACGTCGTCCAAGGCACGAACAAAAGCAAATGGGGTGGCTCCTTACGGAACCACCCCATTTGCTTTATTATGGCGGGGCTGACGGGACTCGAACCCGCGACCTCCGGCGTGACAGGCCGGCGTTGTAACCGACTCTACTACAGCCCCGCAAAAAAACAGGAAACAACACTCGGTCTGGGGTTCGGAAGAATCCGAGTCGTATGTTTCCTGCTTGAGGTCAAACTTGAAAATTAGTTAACTGCGTCTTTCAGGGCCTTGCCGGCCTTGAATTTCGGAGTCTTGGCAGCCGCGATCTCAATTTTCTTGCCGGTCTGGGGATTCTGGCCGGTGCGAGCGGCGCGCTCGCCGACACTGAAGGTACCGAATCCGACCAGAGCAACTTTTTCACCGGCCTTCAGGGCTTCGGTGACGGCATCGACGAACGACTTAAGGGCTTTCTCGGCATCAGTCTTGCTAAGTCCCGCTTTTTCTGCCATCGCATTGACAAGGTCGGCTTTTGTCACAACATACCTCCAGTTATTAGGAATGGATTAAGCCCTTCAAAACGAGGGCATATATATCAAACTTCCAAAAAGAGTGTCAAGCTAATATTTTGCTAAAAAGGGCTAATGGCGCACGGTTTCATCAGGTCCGGAGCCAAACTCTCCGGCTTCGCCGAGAGCCGGTAACGGAACGGATAGGCCCAGGGACTCTTCCAGAACCTGATCCATGTGAGAAACCGGTATCACACGCAGCGACTTGAGGATTCCCGGGGGAACCTCCTCAAGATTTTTTTCGTTCTCCGCCGGGATGAGAACCTTGGAAATCCCTGCCCGCTTCGCCGCCAACAGCTTTTCCTTGAGCCCACCGATGGCCAGCACCCGGCCGCGCAGGGTGATCTCGCCGGTCATCGCCAGATCGCGGTCGACTTCCCGCCCGGTGAGCGCGGAAGCCAGGGCCGTCGCCATGGTGATGCCCGCCGACGGGCCATCCTTGGGAATCGCCCCCTCGGGAACATGGATATGAATATCCAGCTTGTGATAGAAATCCTTCTCCAACGCCAGCTCCCGCCAGCGGGAACGGACATAGCTCAAGGCCGCCTGGGAGGATTCGCGCATCACTTCGCCCAGCTGTCCGGTAACCGTCAACTTCCCCTGCCCCGGCAGAATCGCGGTCTCGATGGTCAGCAGCTCGCCGCCGACTTCGGTCCAGGCCAGCCCGGTGACCATCCCCACCCGGTTTTCGTCTTCCTTGACTCCGTAGGTATAGCGGGGAACCCCCAGATATTTCTTGACCTGCGCCACCCCGACGGTGAATTTCTTCTTTTTATCCTTCGACTTCACCAGTTCCCTGGCGATCTTCCGGCAGATGTTGGCGACTTCCCGCTCCAGGTTGCGAACCCCCGATTCCCGGGTATACCGTCGGACGATCTCATAGAAGGTCGGCTCGGTGAAATGTACCTGCTCGGCGAGCAAACCGTGGGTTTCCAGCTGCTTCGGCAGCAGGTATCGCTGAGCGATGGCGAGCTTTTCCTCTTCGGTGTAGCCTTCGATACGGATGATCTCCATGCGATCCTGTAAGGGCCGGGGGATGGAGTGCAGGGAATTGGCCGTGGCGATGAAGAGAACGCTGGAAAGGTCGTAATCGACATCGAGGAAGTGATCGCCGAAGGCGTTGTTCTGTTCGGGATCAAGCACCTCCAGCAGCGCCGAGGATGGATCTCCGCGAAAGTCGGTGCTCATCTTGTCGATCTCATCGAGCAGAAAGACCGGATTTTTCACGGCGACCTTGCGCAATCCCTGAATGATCTTGCCGGGCATGGCGCCGATATAGGTCCGGCGATGGCCGCGGATCTCGGCCTCGTCCCGCATGCCGCCCAGGGACATGCGCACAAACTTGCGCCCCATCGCCCGCGCCACCGAACGCCCCAGGGAGGTCTTGCCCACCCCCGGCGGACCGACCAGGCAGAGGATCGGCCCCTTGATCTTCTTGACCAGCGCCTGCACCGCCAGATATTCGAGAATCCGCTCCTTAACCTTCTCCAGGCCATGATGGTCCGCTTCGAGAACGTCCTCGGCCCGGTCCAGATCGATCCGGTCCTGGGTCCCCTTTTTCCAGGGGAGGGACACCAACCAGTCGATATAGTTGCGCACCACCGTGGCCTCGGCGGACATCGGGGACATCATCTTCAGCTTGCGCAGTTCGGCCATCGCCTTGGCGCTCGCCTCCGCCGACATTCGGCGCTTCTGGATTTTTTCTTCGAGGTCGCGGATTTCCTGTTTGAACTCATCCTTCTCGCCGAGTTCCTTCTGGATCGCTCGCATCTGCTCGTTGAGATAATACTCTTTCTGGCTGCGCTCCATCTGACTTTTGACGCGGGTGCGGATCTTCTTCTCGATCTGCAGGATCTCGACTTCCCGCTCCATCATCGCCAAGAGCTGTTCCAGACGATCAAGGGGGTCGAGACAGGAAAGGACTTCCTGCTTGTCGCTGATGCGGACGTTCAGATGGGCGCCGATGGTGTCGGCCAGACGCCCCGGATCGGTGATGCCCGCTACCGATGCGACCATCTCGGCGGGAATCTTCTTGCCGAGATTGACATAGGTCTCGAAGGTTTCGCCGACACTGCGCAACAGCGCCTCGACCTCGGGGGAAGAGACGGGCGGGTCAACGAGGGCCTCGATTTCGGAGAAGACACACTCGTCACGGTCGAAAAACGAGAGCATCCGGCCGCGATGCTTCCCTTCGATCAACACCTTGACGGTGCCGTCGGGCAGTTTCAGCAACTGGATGACCTGCCCGACCGTACCGATTTCGTACAGATCCCGTTCCGTCGGTTCGTCGGTCTTGGGATCTTTCTGCGTCGCCAGAAAGACCAGTTTGTCCGACTCCATGGCCCCTTCCAAGGCACGAATAGAACGGGGGCGCCCGACGAAGAGGGGGGTCACCATATAGGGAAAGATAACGATGTCGCGCAACGGCAACAGCGGATGAACCGTCGAGTCCGGGGCCTCGCCCCGGACATGCTGATCGGAATAATCGGTCATGAATCCCAGTAGTTTCCTGCCGGAAAAGAGAGGGGAAAGCCTTCGCCCGAGAGCGAAGGCCGGAAGGACATCAGGCCGATTCGGCGCAATCGTAGAGGACGATCGGGCGAGCCTGCTTGAGAATCACGTCGTCGTTGATGACGACTTCCTTGACCCGATCCTGGGAAGGAATGTCATACATCACATCGAGCATGGAGTTTTCCAGGATGGAGCGCAAACCCCGAGCACCGGTCTTGCGCTTGAGAGCTTCGCGGGCGATCGCCACCAGGGCGCCGTCGCTGAACTTGAGATTAACCTTTTCCAGTTCGAAGAGTTTCTGGTATTGCTTCACCAGCGCATTCCTGGGCTCCTTGAGAATCTGGATCAGGGCCTCTTCATCCAACTCGTTGAGCGTCGCCACGACCGGCAAACGGCCGATAAATTCGGGAATCAGGCCATACTTGAGCAAATCCACCGGCTCGACCTGCGAGAGGGTTTCGCCCAGACGCTGCTCTTTCTTCTGACGGATGTCCGCCCCGAAACCCATCCCTTTGGTACCGTTACGCCGGGAGATGATGCCTTCCAGACCGGCGAAGGCGCCGCCGCAGATAAAGAGGATATTGGAAGTATCGACCTTGAGAAACTCCTGCTGCGGGTGCTTGCGCCCCCCCTTGGGCGGAACGCTGGCCATGGTCCCCTCGATAATCTTGAGCAGGGCCTGCTGCACCCCTTCGCCGGAGACGTCGCGGGTGATGGAGGGGGAGTCGGACTTGCGGGCGATCTTATCGACTTCGTCGATATAGATGATCCCCTTCTGCGCCTTTTCGATATCGTAATCGGCGGCCTGCAGCAGGCTGAGAATGATGTTCTCGACATCCTCGCCGACATAGCCGGCCTCGGTCAGATTGGTGGCGTCGGCGATGGCGAAGGGCACATTGAGAATGCGCGCCAGGGTCTGCGCCAGCAGGGTCTTGCCGCTGCCAGTCGGGCCGAGCAGGAGGATGTTGCTTTTCTGGACTTCGACATCCCCGGTCTTGCCGGCGAACTCGACCCGCTTGTAGTGATTGTAAACCGCTACCGCGAGAACCTTCTTGGCCCGTTCCTGACCGACCACGAAATCGTCGAGGGCATCCTTGATATCCGACGGCTTGGGCAGATGCCCGGTTCCCCCGTGGGTCGAATCCTCAAGCTTGGCTTCCTCGGCGATAATGTCCTTGCACAGCTCGATACATTCGTCACAGATGTAGACCGCCGGGCCGGCAATCAACTTCTTCACCTCTTCCTGCGCCTTGCCGCAAAAAGAACAGGTCAATTGTCCGGTTTGGGTGTCGTCTCGGCTCACTCAATTCCTCCGCGCTAAAAGTCAGGTCTTTCGCTTTACAATATCATCGATAATACCATATTTTCTCGCGGCTTCGCTACCCATGAAAAAATCCCGCTCGGTATCGATTGAAATCCGCTCCAGCGGCTGGCCGGTATGGTGGGCGAGAACGCCGTTCAAGGTATCGCGGATTTTGAGAATTTCCTCGGCGTGGATTTTGATGTCCGTGGCCTGCCCCTGAAAACCACCAAGGGGTTGATGGATCATGACCCGGGCGTGGGGCAAGGCGAAACGCTTCCCCCGAGCGCCGGCACAGAGCAAAACCGCGCCCATGCTCGCCGCCTGACCGACGCAGATGGTCGAAACCGGGGCCTTGAGATACTGCATGGTATCGTAAATCGCCATCCCCGCCGTCACCACGCCGCCGGGAGAGTTGATATAGAGGTGAATATCCTTGTCCGGGTCTTCCGATTCGAGAAAAAGCAACTGGGCGATAATCAGATTGGCCATGTGGTCCTCAATGGCCCCACCCAGAAAAATGATGCGATCCTTCAGCAGCCGGGAATAGATGTCGTAGGCGCGTTCGCCCCGGCCCGTCTGCTCAACCACCATGGGGATCAGGCTCATGGCATCACTCCTCGCCCTGGCCGGACTGGGCGGCCAGTTCCTCCTTGGAAACCTCCTCCACGACCGACTGGTCGATGAGAAAACGCAAGACCTTCTCCTCGACGATCTGCGCCATGAGGCCGCGACGGGCTTCATCGCCAGCGTAATACTTCTTGACGGAATCGAGGGGGGCGCCGGACATCTTGGCGATCTCCTCCAGTTTGCCGTCGACCTCGCCGGGCTCGGCGGCGATCTTTTCCTGCCGGGCCACGCCTTCGAGAATCAGGCTGCCCTTGACCTGGTCGACCGCGTTGTCGCGATACATCTGCTTGAAGGACTCCTCGTTCATCCCCATCATTTCCAGGCTGAGCCCCTGGTTCTTGAGACGATTGCGGATATTCCCCAGCATGTAGTCGAGCTGCGCGGCGACCATCGAGTCGGGCACATCCATGGGATTGCGCTCAATCAGGGCCGCGATCAACCGCTCGCGCAGATCGCCGTCGATCCGGTTCTGCTCTTGCAGTCTCTGGTTTTCTTCAAGCTTGTCGCGCAATTCCTGAAGAGACTCAAGACCGAAGCCCTTGGCGAATTCATCGTCCAGTTCCGGCATGACCTTTTCCTGGATTTCGTGCAGTTTGACCTTGAAGGTCGCCGCCTTTCCGGCCAGATCCTTGTTCCCGTATTCTTCCGGAAAGGTTACGGCGATTTCCCGCCCTTCCCCGCGGCGCATGCCTTCGAGCTGCTCTTCAAAACCAGGGATGAAGGAACCGGAGCCGAGCTCCAGCCGGTGCCCCTCGGCCTTGCCCCCGGCGAAGGCGACACCGTCGACAAAGCCTTCGAAGTCGATCAGCACCTCGTCGCCGTCCTGGGCCTCTTCCCGCTCGACAACCCGCTGGGAAGTACGGCCCAGGCGCATCTCTTCGAGGCGGGCGTCGACCACGGACGGATCCGCCAGGAACTTCTCTTTCTGGAGGGCGATCCCGGTGTAGTCCTTGACCGTAATCTCCGGCTTGATTTCCACATGCGCCTGATAGGTAAAGGCCTGGCCCTTCTGCAAGGCGGAACTCTCGACGATTTCGGGATCGGCAATGGCCGGAACCTTGTGCTCCACCAGGGCCTTGAAATAGGAATCGTTGATCAGTCGCCCCAGGGCCTGCTCTTCCATCTGCGGACCGTAATATTTCTCGATCACCGAACGAGGCGCCTTGCCGGGACGGAAGCCCTTGATCTTCGCGGTCTTGGCAACCTTCTGATAAGCCTTTTCAATCTCGGCATCGACGGTCGCGGCGGGAACTTCGAAAGAGAGCTTCTTTTTGATCGTGCTGATATCTTCCAGGGTGACGTTCATGAGTGCTTACCTCGCGGGACTGGGAAATAATGGGTATCCAGAAAAAAAATCACCGCGGATGACGACTCCGCGGAGCGGTGAATGGAATCCGGCCTTACGGAAGGGAAACGGGGATGGTGCGAGAGGGGGGAGTCGAACCCCCACGGTTGCCCGCTGGATCCTAAGTCCAGTGCGTCTGCCAATTCCGCCACTCTCGCATCAAGACGAGGACCAACCAAATCACTTTCGGCACCGAAAAACACCGGTGCCGGAATCGTGAATAAAACGAAAGGCCCATCCTTTCGCCGACGCACCTGTGACCAACCTCGTCACATTCACTGATACGGTAAAAAAGGTGGGCCAGAATAATCAATGGGGTGAGTGAAGGGGATCGAACCCTCGACAACTGGAGCCACAATCCAGTGCTCTACCGACTGAGCTACACCCACCACAAAAGCGGACACATACTAGCCAAGAGGGATACTCTTGTCAACGGGAATCTTCCCGGCTTCCCGGAGTCGATAAATGGCGCGCCAGGGAGGGCTCGAACCCCCGACCCACGGCTTAGAAGGCCGTTGCTCTATCCTGCTGAGCTACTGGCGCCCGTGGTCGGAGCGAGAGGATTCGAACCTCCGACCCCCTGCTCCCAAGGCAGGTGCGCTACCAGGCTGCGCTACGCTCCGACAAGGACGAGTTGTTTAGCATGGCCGATTCCCTTTTGCAACCAGAAAAGTACCTTTCCGACAAAAAAGCACTATGCAATCATGAGGATCTATCCACAAGCGAGGCGCCGGTTCCCGGCAATGCCGGCAAAGACCGGCAAAGACCTTCCCCGCCCCGTCCAACCTGGCATACAAATCACAACATGCCGGAATAAAACAAGAAAAACATCTGCACAAAAATTGTTCAAGTTGTTATTTGCATTGATCCCAGGGCACTTTACCCCCCCGAAGGGGAGATTTCCAAAGCCTTATCCACAGACGCTGTGGACAAGCCCATAACCCATTGAAAATCCGCTCCGATCAGGACGACCGGAGAAGCGATCCGCGACCTTGACCCGTACCCGTCCCTTCAATAAACAGGGCGACGGCACTTGTGCCTTTTCATCCTGACAGATCCGTTTCGGTGCGTTAGAATGTCATTTTGATTTCTCACACCCAAAAGGATCACCCATGACAGAGACTCGCTGGACCGCCGGTTTCCGGAAACATGGTTTTACCGTCACCGGGGCGACCGACCTTCCGGAAATTAATCTTTCCTTTATCGAACTGCGACATGACCGAAGCGACGCGCGCATGGTGCACTTGGCCGCGAAGGACCCCAACTGCCTCTTCGCCGTCGGCTTTCGCACCCCCCCCGACGACTCCACCGGCGTGGCCCATATTCTCGAACACACGGTGCTCTGTGGCTCGCGGCGCTTCCCGGTGCGCGATCCATTCTTCGCCATGCTCAAACGCAGTCTCAATACCTTCATGAACGCCATGACCGCCGGCGACTGGACCCTTTATCCTTTCGCCAGCCAGAATCGCAAGGACTTTTTCAACCTGCTTTCCATCTACCTCGATGCCGCCTTCTTTCCCCTGCTCAGCGAACGGGACTTCCGCCAGGAAGGGCACCGTCTGGAATTCGCCGATCCGGACGATCCCAACTCTCCCCTCGAATATAAAGGGGTCGTCTACAACGAAATGAAAGGCGCCATGTCCGATCCTTCGTCCCTGCTCGGGCGTCGCCTGGCCGCCGCCATTTACCCGACCACCACCTACCGCCACAACTCGGGGGGAGAACCGGCGAAGATCCCCGATTTGAGTTGGGAGCAATTGCGGAAGTTTCACGCCGACCACTATCATCCCGGCAATGCCTATTTCTTCACCTACGGCGATCTGGATCTGGAATCGGTTCTGGCGGTCATCGACCGGGAGGCTCTTTCCAACGTTGAGCGGCGGTCGACCGCCGGCGAAGTGCCGCCGGAGATGCACCTGACCAGCCCCCGCCGGATCGAGGAAGCTTTCCCCGTCGATCCCGGAAGCCCGCTGGAAAAACGCGCCCTGGTGCA
>Ga0074195_1005131_pt1 | contig 10047 bp, 11 predicted proteins | sample EPASupsiteHSE623_FD_64525 | JGI IMG/M metagenome (GOLD analysis project Ga0074195, IMG submission 64525) | Bioremediated contaminated groundwater from EPA Superfund site, New Mexico - Sample HSE6-23 | ecosystem: Environmental > Aquatic > Deep subsurface > Groundwater > Contaminated ... | reverse complement strand
GCTCAATATTGTATCGTTAGCACTTGAGGTACCATCGCTCCGTCTTTGAAGTGCAAAACAATCTAATTCATCGAAAAAGATAATACATGGAGCAGCTTCTTTTGCTTTTCTAAATATTTCTCTAAAGTTTTTTTCAGATTCTCCAAGCCACTTAGACATTAATGCAGGACCCTTTATATAAATAAAGTTAAAACCCATTTCATTTGCTATTGCTTTTGCCAATAATGTTTTGCCTGTTCCGGGAGGACCATATAAAAGTATCCCTTTTGGCATAGAAACATTTGTATAATCGTATATATCCTTATATTTAATTGGCCATTCAACTATTTCCCTAAATCGTTGCTTTGCCTCATGTAATCCTCCAATATCTTCCCATTTAATATCTGGAGTTTCTACTATTACATCCCTAATGCCAGATGGTTCTATTTGTTTTAATGCCTTATAAAAATTCTCCATAGGAATAGTTAAATTAAATAAAACTTCACTTATAACTGTATTATCATTTAAGTCATATTTCACCATAATATCTCTTAACATAGTCATTGCAGCTTCTCTGCATAAAGCTTTTAAATCAGCTCCAACAAATCCACCTGTAAGTTCTGCAATTTTTTTAAGATTAACATCACTGCCTAATGGCATCCCTCTAGTATGTATATTTAATATTTCTAATCTACCTTTCGTATCAGGAACGCCTAATTGTATTTCTCTATCAAATCTACCAGGTCTTCTAAGTGCAGGCTCTAATGAATTAGGAATATTTGTTGCACCAATTACAACTATTCTTCCTCTATTTCTTATACCATCCATAAGAGTCAGTAATTGTGCTACAACTCTTTTTTCAACATCTCCTTTTGTCTCTTCTCTTTTTGGAGCTATTGCATCTATCTCATCAATAAATATAATACTTGGAGAGTTTTTTATAGCTGTTTCAAAAATTTCTCTTAACCTTGCTTCACTTTCACCATAATATTTATTTATTATCTCAGGCCCGTTAATACTTACAAAATATGCATTTGTCTCATTTGCTACTGCTTTTGCAATTAAAGTTTTCCCTGTTCCAGGTACACCATACAGAAGAACTCCTTTAGGTGCATCAATTCCCAATTTTTCAAATAACTCCGGATGTCTCAAAGGCAGTTCTATTATTTCTCTTATTTTTATAATTTCATTATTAAGTCCACCAATATCTTCATAAGTAACACTTAAATTCCTATTCCCCGCATTTTTATTACTAATAATATTTATTCGTGTTGCCTGATTGATTATTACTATTCCTTCTGGTAAAACGTTATCCACTATAAATTCTTGAGTTTGAGAACCTATTAAGTTAACTCGTATTTTGTTACCTTTTATTAGAGCTAGTCCATCTATTAAATGCCCTATATATCTTCCATCTTTTTCAGTTTTATCCCATATACCATTATCAATGTTGACTAATGTTACTTTTTCAGCATTTTTATACTGTACCTTTTTAATAATTACTTTTTCTCCAATGCCTATTCCTGCATTTTCTCTTGTGCATCCATCTATTTGAATTAAATCCTGTCCCCTCATGTTTGAATGTATAAGCATGACTTTAGCAACAGTATTTTTCTTCCCTGTTATTTCGATAACATCTCCAATTTCAAGTCCTAGATATTCCATTATTTCGGGGTCTACTCTAGCTATTCCACGTCCTACGTCTTTTGAGAGTGTCTCACAAACTTTCAGTAGTATATAATCTTCTTTAATCTCCATTGTTTATCACTCCTATTAAATTTAAATCTTGTGAAAAACTAATAAGGCTATAAATACCTTTTATTTCCGAACTATATCGTGGCTTACTAATAATGTTTATATTAATAAAAGTTTGCATTAATTCTTCTATATAAATATTTTGAAAATTTCTAAAATTAGTGCAAAATATACATTTATCATTTTCGGGTATTATATTGTTAATTATTAAATTTCGTACCTTTATGCCCATTTTATTCAAAGAAGAAATTAATCGTTTACTTTCAGAAACTGCCATTGATTCTGGAATGGTTACTATATTAAAAACTGTTTCATTAGGATTTTTTAAAACTGTTTTCACTTTATTTGTTATTTTTTTAAGAATTATAAGTAGTTCATTATCTTCTACAACATTACTAGATAATCTGCTTATTACATACTTATATTTCCATTGAATATTTGCCGCAACCTTAATCCACTCGTTAATAACATCTGGCATAGAAAGTAGCTGTAATGCATGACCTGTTGGTGCCGTATCACAAACAAAATATTCAAAATCATTATCTAGTTCTAGAAAATCTATTATTTTTTTCACTGCCATTAATTCATCAATACCAGGCAGAGTAAGTAATAAAATGTCGTTCATATCTTCATTATCAAAATATGTTGTATTCTTAAAAAAATCGTTGATTTCCTTTTCATATTCTTTTATGAAAGTTTTTAACTCACTAGAAGCATCAACCTGTATGGCATAAAGATTTGACATATTTTTGACTTGGGTTATTTTATTGGTCAAATATACTTCTAAGGAATCTGCTATCGAATGAGCTGGGTCAGTAGAAAACAAAAGTGTCTTATATCCTAATTGAGATAGTTTTATAGCTTCTGCTGTTGCACATGTAGTTTTTCCCACTCCACCTTTCCCACAAAAAAATATAAACTGTTTTAATTTAGGAGTCATACTTACACCTGCTTTTGAATATCAACTTTAATAATCCCATTTTTATAACTCCATTTAATGTTTTCGATTTGGAGTTCTGATGGTATGCTTATTTCCTTATAATAGTGTACATTTTCATTTTGTGCTTCAAAAACAACAACATCCTTTTCAGTTTTTATGTTTATATCTTTTTCTTTGATATTGTTAGCTAATATAATTATTGTAAATTCATTTTTTTCATCAAAAACATCTATATTAGGCTCTACTCTAGTTTTAATATATCTATTCTTTGATAGATTTTTAAACGATTCTAGTTTGTCATCTAATCCTAATTTTATAGTTACGTCATAAGCCGATTTTATCTTTTCATTATTAAAACCATTTATTTCCCCACTATATTTTTTTATATTTTCACCTGTGTTGACCATATCACTTGCTACATTTATAAATTTCTCCAAACCTTTAAATAAACCGCTAATTGGATTATTATCTTTATCTGTCACTCCGAATCCCACCCTAATAATTAATTTTTATCGCTTGTTCTATTTCTTTATTTTTTCAGCACATTTAATATCATTTTTCACTTCTGCCTGTTCAATCTCTTTTTTCGTTCTATCATAATGCTGTTTTAAACAAGCTAATTTCCCATCTATGTCTTCTAACGTCTCTAATAATCCCTGTTTAGTATGCATTAATCTTTCTATTTGATTAGTAAGAACATGAAGTCTAAAATATACTAGTGTTCCTTTTGTAATAGTTTTTCTTTGAATATAAATATCTTTTAGAGTTTTGAGTTTTCGCATAATTCCTACCCCCAACCTTTAATTACTTAACACCGAATCAATAATGCCATTAACATCCTCTTTAAGCTGAAATTTATCTATATTTGCCTTTTGAGCACCTATCCCTGAAGTTAATACATCTATACAAACTTGTCTAAAAATATCACTCTTAATATCAATATTAATTTTATTTGCTACTATAATTTTACATAGTTTAATCGAATCTCTCATTGATACAACAAAGTTAGATTTGTGTTGTTCTCTAAATTTTCTTGCGATAGTTACAAGTTTATCAATTTTTTCCCTTGGCATACCGCTCTTAACTTTAGCTATATTTATTTCACTTTCTTTATCAGGAAAATCCAGTTCAATAGTAATAAGCCTATCTACCAATGCATCCTGTGATTTATAGACTCCTACATACTCTTCTGGATTACTTGTAAATATTGCCTTAAATTCAGGATGAACCTTAATTAACTTATTATTACCTTTATAGCTAATAGGTAATTCAAGAACTCTTTCTTCTAAAACTGACAATAATATATTATTAGTCTCTGGTCTTGAACGAGTAAATTCATCATAAATAAGTGTATGCCCACTTTCACATGCATCTATTATTCTACCATCCATCCATTTTTGTTCGTAATCTTCTACCTTTTTGTGTACAGAATGAACATAATTATCTACAAGTAACTTCTTTCTATATCCATATTGAAGTCCTATCATATCTGAAGTCTGGAAATCTTCATTCCCAAAAATAATTGTAGTTGGTTTTTCAATTACTTGAGCTATATGCAAAGCAATCATTGTTTTACCAACCCCTGCGCAACCTTTTAAATGAACAGGATAGCCTGAATTTAAATAAATCAAAGCCCTTGAAGTTACATCTTTTACATAAGAAGTTAATACAAAACTGTTCTTTTTTTCTAAATCTATATTTTCTAAATCATTTATGTGCTTTTCAACCATTATACTTGCCTCCATAATAAAACTATTGTTTAATTATCTGCTTTTTTAATTGCTTTTCCACGTTCTCTTATTTCTTCTCTTGTATACGATACTACTTCTGCTTGTCTATTAACTAAAACCTTGAATACCGCTATTAAATCATTTCTTGCTCTTTTTTTAGTATATTCATCATCTGTAAGTATTTCAGTAGTTACTTCCCACCCTTCATTATTAGGTGCTATACTTACTACTTCTGCAGGATGAGCATATATTTGTTTAAAAAATCTTTCCACTTCCTCTATTACCTGTTTAATCAATATCTCTCCACCTTTCTTTAGAATTTTGTATGTATTTGGGTTAGTATAGGAATAACCTAGTTATTCCTATACTAAATACTCTTAAGTACTTTTTCACCTGTTAAGCTTTTATTGGATTTGCAAGCAAACCAACTGCGTCAGCATAAACCAACCATGTTTCTACACTTGCAATTACAATCCTCGCTTCAATAGCAAGCAATTCAATACCAACTAAAGAAACTCTTGCCCAAAGGTCTATAACTATTCCTTTGTCTAAAATTCTGTCAATTACCTCTGCCAAACTTGATGCATCAATAGAGTGTTTCATTGAATATCCCCCTTTTTAAGTTAGTACACTATTATATATATGCTTAAATTTGAGAAAGTTTACTAAAATAAAATATATTTTTAATAAATATCCTTCTAAAAATAATAAAATATGTGTAGCAACTTTTAATTTTTGTGAATATAATATATTAGGTCAAAAGACCTTCTAGTTTGCAAAATTAAATAACATGTCACAAATAATCCCTTAATCGAAATTAAAAATAATAATAAATATTCCACGATCGGAATTAATATATAAATGAACTAATAAGGAGGAATGTAGAATAAAAAAGAAGAATAACTATTCTTAATGAAAAGAGGTGAGAATGGTTAAAAGCATGCATGCTTAATATATGTAAATGAGGAAGCTTTCTAAGCTTCCTTTATTATATCTATTTTATTTTTCTTAACCAAGCATTAGGCCAATGAGTTATGTTTTTATCAAGATCACTTTCATTAAATACCCACTTTGGTTGTTCTATAACAAAATCATCATGTTGTTTCACAAAATCCCGTGCAGCTTGTGATGGATTGTCATTTATCCAGTTTTCTTTACCTTTTGGTACATCATATAAATTTTCCATTATCCCATCTTCAACCACAATATATGAGTCTTTTGTAACAAAAGATGAATACAATTCAAGTTCTTTTAATACATGTTCTCGCGTATGACATGAATCTAATATTACTAAAACCTTATCACCACTGTTAATGTTTTCTTTAACCTTACTAACTATACCCAAGTCTATACTGTTACCTTCAATTAAAGTAATCAAGGGATACAATTCATGTTCTTCTATTGCTTTTCTATTATTAGGACGTATTTCTATATCTATACCTACTATTCTTCCTTTTCCCATTGCTTTACATATGCTTGCATAATATATTAATGAGCCTCCATGGGCTACTCCTGTTTCAATTATAACATCTGTCTTAATATTATAAATTACTTCTTGCATTCTAATCATATCTTCCGGGAGTTGAATTACCGGTCTTCCAAACCAGCTAAAAGTGTAAATGTATTTTTCATTCCAACCTACTTTTAACCATTGTTGTGATAACAATTCAAAAGAGTCCTTTGAGTATAAATCTAATACTTTAGTAACATTTTCTTCTTCTACCTTAAGTTCCTTTTTATCTGTATCAATTATTAATTTCATATAATATCCTCCCTTGAAATTAGAGCAACTTTTATGTTTTCCTTGCTTAATAATTCACTTATTTCTTGAAAGTAATTAGTATTCATTACTATTATACATTTAATATTTCTTTCTAGAATTTGTTTATAATCAATTATTTCATGCCCTGTGCCAGCCAAAAAATGTCCTTGTTTCTTCTTATTAATATCAATGACGGAATCTATATATTTTGCATCTGTATCAACAATATTGGCAAATGTAACTCCTTTAGCTCCAGCTCCCCATATAGCTAATTTGTCTTTTTTGCTTAGTTCTTGTGTTTTATCTTTTAATCTTACTGTAATATTTGAAATTTCACTAGAATAATTAAAAGCCAAATCAACTAGCTCATCTGTTTCTTTCTTATTTGAAATAATGTTCTCCTTATTGTTTGCAATACTTGCAATAATCCACATATATTGTCCATTAAATTCATGAATTATTTTATTAACTTTAAACCCACTGATGCTGAACGCTTTTTGTATTGATACATCATCAAAGTATGAGCAATGTTCATAGAAAAAATCATATATTACTTTATTTTGTAGTATCCATTTTACCGATGGAGTTTCAAAAAAAACTATTGCATTAGGTGAGCCTTTTAATGCTTCCTTTATATTTTTTAATATATCTATAGGTTGTGAAATATGTTCTATAACATGCCTACAAACAACAAAATCAGCAGGTATGTTAGTACAGTTCTTATCATAAAAGTCCTTTACAAACTTTACTTTTCCATTTAATAATGAAGTTTCACCAATATAACTAGGATCAAAGCCAATTCCAGTACTGTTTGATTTCTGTACAAGTTTTTTTAGAAAACTGCCTTTACCACAGCCAATTTCTATAATTCTTTTATTATAAATTCCTACTTCATTAATTAAAAAAACAATCTCCTTATCAAGGTATTCACTAAACATCAGTGAAATATCCTGCGTATTATCATAAAAATCCCCATATTGTAATTTATTTATATCAAAACAAGCATTAAAAACAAATCCACAATCTTTGCATATATAAAGTTTTAAGTCTCCTTTATTTATGCTTTGAGCATTTTCCTTTTTATTAAAAATATAATTTTGATGAACCGGTACATTATATCTTTCTAGAAAACGCACTGTATCGTTCGAGTTGCATACTCTACAACCCTCACCCCCTAACCCCCTCTCCCGAGCTCGGGCGATGGGGAATCTATTCCCTTCTACCAAGACTTCTCACCCTCCACCATTCAATTGTTTCATCCAACCCTTTATCTAAATCATATTTTTGAATCCAATTAGTCTGCGAAGTTAACTTCTTATTATTTGCTACTATCATTTGCGGTTCATTTAGTGAAGCTTCAACAGCACCAAAATGAATCAAATCTTTCTTGCCTAATTTATTACTAATTTGTAATAACAAATCTTTTAACTTTATGGGATTACCTGACCCTATATTAACAATTCCTTCAACATTGCTTTCCAGTATTTCTACAAATGCACAAGCTACATCATTTACACTCATAAAATCTCTTATTTGATTTCCATGAGAACAATTTGCAACCTTATTCTCAAGTAAATTATTGATAATATAAGGTACTATGCGATTTTGGTCTTCTCTTGGACCATATAAATAAAAAATCCTTCCAGAAGTAAAACTTAAATTACTTTTATAACAATATTCTCTTGCTATATTTTCAAAGCTATATTTACAAATACCATATAATGAATCAGGCTTTGATGGAGTTAAATTTTCATCTAAATATCCGTAATTTAAATCATATTCAAAACAAGTACCTGCAAAAACTATTCTTTTACCTCCAAAAAATTTGAAATTTTTTAATAACTCTATGCTCGATTGAATCCATAATAGATTTTCTTCGGCATTTAAATACTTACCAGGCTCTGCATACCAAGCTAAATGTAGTAATGAAGTTGGTTGAACCTTAGCAAACAAATTCTCTATTTCTTCTTTCTTTAGTAAATCAGCACAATGCCAATGTACTTTATCATTATAATTATTTTTAATAGCATTTGAACTTACTGCATGAATTTCATAATCTTTTTCCAGCAAATAGTCCAAAGTTTTATATCCGATAAACCCACTTGCTCCGGTAACTAATACCCCTTTCATAGTTTAAAATCTCCCCAGCTTTTATCTTTTTTAGATATTATTATGTTCTCTTTTATTGGCCAATCAATGTTAAAAGCTGGGTCATTCCATCTAATCCCTCTCTCAGCATCTGGTGTATAAAATTCAGTTACTTGATAGAATGCATAGGTATCCTCCTCTAATGTTTGAAATCCATGTGCAAACCCTTCTGGAATATAAAGTGCTTTGCCATTTTCTTCACTAAGCTCTATGCCAATCCATTTACCATAAGTCTTTGAGTCTTCCCTCAAATCAATTATTACATCATATAGTGCTCCCCTGATACATCTTATAAGCTTAGTCTCATAATAAGGCTCCGTTTGGTAATGCATGCCTCTGATAGTACCTTTTTTTTGGTTTGATGAGATATTACATTGAACAACGTTAGTATTAATCCCATACTGTTCAAGTTCTCTTTTACACCATACCCTTGAAAAAGAACCTCTTTCATCATAATGAGGTTCAAGTTCGATTATATATACACTCTTTAGTTTGGTTTGAATAAAAATCATTATATTCCATTTCTCCTCTAATATAGTTAACTATTTTTCCCATTCAGGCGAAAAGTCCTGACCAATTTGTATAAAAGACTCTTTATTATTCCAATTAGCATATGAAGACTGATAACATACTCTACAGGATTTATCCATCAACTCATCATCATTAACCTTTTTTCTAAATTCCATATATTCTTCTGAATTCCACATCTGTTCAAAAGAATCATAGTCATCTATGTTAAACAGTTTAACTGGAGTTGACATACACGGTCTTACATATCCATCTGAGCCTAAGAAAAAATCTCTCCATACCACATAACAATCTTTGTGAAACTTATCCCCCGCCTCATCTTCTCCTTGGATATGTGGTAGTTTAATTTTTACCCCCAACTCTTCTGATAAATTAATTGCCTTATCAAAAACTCTTCTTACCTCATCCTTATAGTTATAAAGCGCCTCACAAAGCATTCTATTACTAAAAGCAGTCAAATATACTACTTTAACCTCTTCTAAACCTATTTCATATGTCAATCTCACCATATCAGGCAATTCATTAATATTTGATTTCATTGCAGTAAATACAAAGTTCATATATGGATAATTAATATTTCTCTTTTTCTTTTCATCAACAATATCTTTTAAATAATCAATGATTTTATTAAAATCGGAACCTTTTCTTATTTTGTCATTTGTTTGTGCATTGGCACCATCTACACTTATTGCAATAATATCAACTTTATTATCAAAAATTGTATTTTTTAATTCCCCTAATTTCATGCCATTAGTACAAAAATACTTTCTCACATTATATTTATTTAAATATTCTAAAATCTCAACAAACTTAGGATGCATAGTGGGTTCACCCCACCCCATCAATGTTACTTCCTCTACCTTTTTTAATGCACCATCAAACTTATTAATCCAATTTATATCAAAGATTGTTGGTTTAAAATGGGCATCATTTCTTCCACACATTATACAATTCAAATTGCAGACATTTGTTAACTCAAATACTAATCTTCTTGGATACGATTGTAGTTCTATCTTTCCTTCAGATAATTCTTGAATATTTAAATTACTGTTTTCTTTCTGATTTTCGCTTAAATTATTAGTATTAAATAAATCTATAGTTTTTGCCCTTAAAATCATATTAAGTATCAACCCTTTCGCTGAGCTTTTTTCCTAATTGTCAATTGTACATTGTCAATTGTCAATTTCTTTCAATCTCCCATACCT
>Ga0074195_1005130_pt1 | contig 10054 bp, 6 predicted proteins | sample EPASupsiteHSE623_FD_64525 | JGI IMG/M metagenome (GOLD analysis project Ga0074195, IMG submission 64525) | Bioremediated contaminated groundwater from EPA Superfund site, New Mexico - Sample HSE6-23 | ecosystem: Environmental > Aquatic > Deep subsurface > Groundwater > Contaminated ... | reverse complement strand
AAGGGAATAAATTTAATATGTTTATATGGGTTTTTTTTTGATTATTAAACCCGTTTGTCCCTGGCATCCCGGTCAAAAGCCACCAGGTTGAACATCTCACGCATTCGGCTCCTAATACGATTACCATAAATGGCCTCCAGCTCTGAAGCTGACAGGTTAGTGGTAATATGGGTCAACATGTGTTTGGAGACAAACAGGTCATAACGAGCAAGCAGGATTTCGGCCATCACGTTGCACTCGTTGCCGTAGTATTTCGGGGTTTGTTCCAGCCCCAGATCGTCAAAGCAATATACTTTGGGAACAAGAATTTCCCCTATCCTGAAATACGATCCTTTACTGTACATGTTGATTACTGAATAACCATCCCGCTCAAACTCAAAGCTGATCTCACGGGTAGGCTTGACCAGAAACTGGGTTTCCCGGGGACAGAAATAGCTCATCAGCTTGATAAGCGATGTCTTACCCGATCCAATTGTACCACACAAAAGGATCCCTTTTGTAAGGCTGATCCCCTGTCTTTCCGCATTTTCCTTATCACCGATGGCATACACCAGTAACTTGTAAATCAGGTTCAGGTCACCGGGGTCTATGGCAAAATGTTTTCCGAACAGGATTTTCCCTTTCTCTTCCATCCACTGGATACTTTCATGAAAACCGAAGTTGAATACCCCGCCCTTAAATTCTGCAATTTGATCATAAGGGTTCTGAATAATCTTTGTTGGTCGGGACACTAAACCTGCCGGCCCCGATTTGATTGGGTTGTCTTTCATGGCTACTAAATTTTTTGCTGTTTATCATCCATTTCCGGGCAAGGGCCTGCCAATCCTGTATCCTTACCTTGTTCCCGGTTTTCCATCCGACCGACAGGTAATGGTTAAAGAACTTTGAGGCCTCTTCTTCCGGGAACTGGTTCTGATGAAAATAAAAGGCTACTTCTGAAAAATCCGGGATGTCGGGTTTTTCTTCCAAATCAATTCCTGAATTTTCTCCTCTTTCCCGTTTTTCATTTTTTCCTTTTTCAAACAAACTTTCTTTTTGATTTTCTTTCTCTCTCTTTCTTCCCTGTTTAGATCTGTTTGAATTGTTTATAAGAAGTGTATCACTTGCAGTATCAGTTCCGGTATCAGATTTAATACCGGCAGAATTGTTTTCCTGGTCAGCAGTACTTCTTCCAGTATCATTTTTGAGATCGCTTGTGATACCGGAACCGGTTGCAGTAACGGTTCCTGTATCGTTTTTGAGATCACCTGTAGTACCGGTATTTCCTGCGATATTTCCTGCGGTATCATTTTTAGTACTGCAAAAAGTACCGGTATCGGCTGTTGTATCAGTTGCAGTATCAGCAGCAGTACTGTTTTTGATACCGGTATCATCTGTCATATCGCTTGTTGTATCACCAGTTGTATCGAATTTAATACAGGAAACCCTGCTGCCGGAATGGATATTTGAGGCAGCAATGTAATTGATGTATCCCCATTCTGCCAGTTCTTTCATACAACGGGCATAGGTATTGGCTGAACCAATCCGGGAGATGTCCATCATTTCTCTTCTGGAGATGATAAACTCATCGGCAAACCGCTCTGCATTCCACTGCTGAAACAGGGCCAGGTACAGGCTGATATGATAGGAAGTCATCTGACAGTCCCCTGCCAGCCTGGTGAAAAATCCGTTCAGGTGCCGGATATAGTTCATCGCCTTCCTTCAAAAGCAAAACGGTTCTGGCTCCTGTTGGATTCCAGTATTTTTTGGATGTCCTGATAATCGTAATAAAGTACGGTGCCCATTTTGGTGAACGGAAGGGTTCCATTGATCCGCATGTTTTGGAGAGTGCCGGGTGAGATGCACAGTAGTTTGCGGACTTCACCTGAGCGAAGCCACTTTTTTGAGGATTGGCCTTGATGTTCGTTAAACAGTTTTTTCAGCTCGGCAAAGAATTCGATTTTGAATTCCCGGAGGTCATCGGTGGTAAGAATTTCTGATGGCATAACTTTTAATTTTGAATGATACGTTTTGATTCATTCCAAAATTGCAGCCTTCAGAATTGATCTGTTGTCTATGGGTTGTCAGGCAAGGTGTTTTTTATCGTTAAATTAGATAAAACAAGCGCGGGTTGAAAAAAAGATAAAAGTGAAAGACAGAACCATGCAGGGCAAAAGATACCCGTTTTATTTAGTTCAGGGATGGAAACGAAACAACAGGCATTCGTATAGGTTTGGACTTATTGCAGTTTCCCTTTCCGGTACCGTTGTACACAATCCCGGTGGAATATCCGGAGTTGGTCCAGTTCGTCCTGTGGGATCACATCTATTTGCATGATCTGTGCCCGTTCATTGTTCAGTTTATAATGGGGAAGAAAGGGACATTCCGGGATAGGATTGCCCATTGGACAGGCTGAAAATGCGTTAATCAGGTCGGCGTTTTGGCGGATTTTTGGAGTATCAATTGACATAGCTGATATTTTTGAAAGTTAAAGTTACTTGTTATCATGTTTTCACAAAAAAAGGCGTGAGCCATAACTTATCGCCCTCAGGGTAACGCCAATCACCTCTGCAACAAATAAGCACAGCCCACACCTGTAGTGTGAGCGTCATACTTATTATTCCTGTTGCAATCATCATTTTGGCGTTTTTTGAGCGCAAGAATAAAAAGCCAACGCTTTTTATATTTTCATTTCAGTTCATCAGAATCCGTTTTCTGATAACTTTCTAAGTTCATTCTTTAAACAAAACAAAGCTATAAAACCATCCTTTATGGTTTAGTATTTGAATATTCATCATTGTCTTTCATTTTATAGTTTTACAGATCATCTTCATCAAGGCGTTGCTGTAAAATAGAACGCAGGAAGTCCAGAAACTTGGTCCGGTCTATTTTTCGTAGCTGGATCTCAGCATGGAAACGGTAAATGTCTTTTTCCAGCTCCATGCCAAACAACTGTCCAAAAACCCTGGCAAGTTCTTTTATCGTTACATTCCCGGCATTGATTACTTTGGCATAATAAAAAGCATAAATCACCTCCCCCATATCAATCTTCCTGCCTGTCCATTGAAGGTTTGATTTCGATCCGGATTTCCCATACTTTCCCGGGTTATCCAGCCTTTCGATCTCAACCCGGATGTAATCAGCCAGCATATCATTGGCCATGATCCTTGAAAAGGTATGGTCATGCCAGGTAAAGAACTCTTCATCCAGTAACTGGTGACTGCCCTTTAGTTCCAGTGGTATCTCTGAATTGTCCCTGAGAAAATACGGTTCGTCCAGATGCTTAAACCCGCAACGGTAATACTGTACTTTCACATGGTGTACTTCCATATACTCATGGATTTTAAACAGCCATTTTTCAAGATATCTCCTGGTTACGGGAATATCTGCCTTCTGCCGTTTACTCTCCAGATCAAAAACTGCCTGGTAAAAAAGCAGTTTGCCATAAGCCGCAGGTTTTAGCTCTTTAAAAAACCTGATTTCTGACTGGGGATCGGGAAATCCATTCTTGATAACCCGTTCCCGCAATTTGTCAAGTGCAACCTTACAATGACCAATTGCAAACTCCATCTGATCAGTAACATTTTCTGATACTTCTTTCATCCCTGATAACTCATTTTCCAGATCAAGGATGATCTTTAAATACGCTTCCATAGAAAAAAAATAAATTGTTAATAATTAGACTTAATTAAAGCCCGTTAAAGTATTCATCCACCCATGAAATTCTATAACAGTTTAATTTTCCTAAGCAAAATTCTGTCAAATAATTCTTTAAGTATTCATATGATATTTTAGTATCTTATTTACATAAATAGTATACCCCACGCTTTATTGTGCCGATCTCCTATTTCCAGTTCGAGGGTTCTGCCAGAAGCAACCTGTTTGCAATCAATCCAGCATTTGTTCCTGGTTTTGCCATTCAGTTATGCCGACTGAAATATTCTTATCAGATTTTTTGTGAGCCTCAATCGTGAATGATTTATCCTTTACATGGTGCTGATTCAAAATGAATGTTATTTTGTTATATATTGAACTGGATAGATTCAAAAAATAGTTCCGTAAAATCAACCTGTTACTTCAACAACTCATGGATCATATTTATTAATAATTTTGCAGCGACGGGATCTTTTACCCCCATATTTGTTTCCATTTCAGATGCGATTATCCTTCCTTTACCTTCTCTTATTTCCAGTAACGGAGTGCCGCTCATCTCGTGAAAATATTGCTGTTTGTTCTCTCCGAGATCGGTATGAGGTCGCAGATAAGTACATAACTCTGTTGTCTCATCCAGATTCTTCAAACGAAATGAACGCTGGCATGCCCTTGGTTTTTCCCGTCCTTCCTGTTGCCACCAAGCCAGTTCCATAGGGTCGATTCCATAAAAGACCCCGTGTTCGGGTATGTGCATATTTACAATCCGGCCTTTTCGTTCATATATTGATTCAATTTTATCATAATACAGCCATTGTAAATGTTTCCCCGGATGGATTAATAATATGTTTGTACCAAATCGGCAAACTTGTCTCACATTTTCCCAGTTATACGGAACTTCTTCTTCATGATCAAGGTTTGCAATAATCAATAAATCAGCTTCACGAGTTCGCATTTCAGTCAGATCTTTCATCACCTGATATTTTATACCCAAACGATCAAGCAAATTCGTAGTCTCTCCAGTAACATCATAAACCAATATCTGTTTTCCCTGAATACTATCTCCAAGATTTACCCACTCTTTGCTGGCTATCAATAGATCATATTCATTTTCGGCAATAAGATTTTTGCCTGAAATAAGTTTCAGCAAAAGTTTACAATGGGATTTGGGCTGAGGCAAATTTTCAGGTAAATCAATATTACACTCGGTCCATAAACGGTCGTAATATTTTACCTCTCCTGTTTTCTGTGATCCTGAAGACAATATTTTTTCATCGACAATGATGCTCCACGCCATGGTTGCAGCAGATAAATCCTTCCCATCAATTGCATTGTTCACAATACATACCCGGGGACTTATTTTTGTTCCGGCATAAAAATTACGTCCGAACAGCTCAGCAGAAATCAATATCGGCGATGCAGCTTTTTTAAATGCATCGTAAATCGGATAAGGAATTATTCTGTCTGCATCGAAAACATTTTTATACCAGCAAACATTCGAGAACAATAAAACACCAGCAGTTTCCGGACTTGTCCGCCTGATTACTTCATACAATTCCTTAGTCATAAAAGCATGACGTTGCAGCGAAAATTGAGGGTCTTTATCTTCATAAGCCCAATCTCCGACCCACGATTGAGGTACATAATTATTAAACAAATATTTACGATTATAATGCCCGTCGTCGTTATTGGTATATCCGGTCGATGTCTCCTGACTAAAAAACAGGCGGTCGGGGTTAGCTCCCGGCGACCAGTATATTCGCTTGGCCCACTCACCATCATATATCTGGAAAAAATCCTGGTTGTACCAGTTAAAATAAATATGGCGATCATCAACATCCCCATCATCAATACCATAAGGTTTTAGATTGCTATCATAATCTTCCTGAACACGGCTATATCCCGAGTCACATGAAATCAAACTATTGGGCGACAATCTCCTGATCTCTTTTATGACATCCGAAACAATTTCCCATTTCTTCAGGCGGATTTCTTGCGGATCGGAATGACAAAACATGGTGAAGTACATTTCATTATTAATCGTCCAGAACAACAATGAAGGGTGGTTGCGATATTTCTTTACCAAAGCAATTGTTTCATCTCTCCAAACATTTAAAAGTTCTTCCGAAGGAATATCCGAGATTAAAAGCCATGGCCACGAACCTTCATAACTAACGCCAACTCCTTGTTTATCGGCTGCATCCATCCAGGCTTTGGTAAAAGGGCATCCATGCGAACGGGTTACCATCTCGTTTCCATCGTGCATCAGTTTGAAAAACTTGTTTGCCAGTTCTGTATTATTTGGAGCAATTCCGCACGGTGGTTGATTGGCTCCCCGCAACCAATACGGATTCCCGTTTAAATAAAACTGATTCCCAACTTTCTCAACTGTTCTGAAACCAATAGATGTTTCCGTTTCATCCAATAGTTTTCCATCCTGATAAACAGAAGCCACTAATTTGTACAAATTTGGATTTTCGGGACTCCAAGTTTTGGGTGAAATGACTACAGTATTGAACATTAGTGTTTTAGTCGCTCCAGGTTCAATTATCTTTTGATTATTCCCCAGAATCGTACAAAATATTTTTCCGGTCTGCAAATCATAAATTTCAATTTTGGAGTCTATTATTTCTGATGTCGGATTGTCGTTACTGATTTCCATTTCAATATTTGCACCATCCATACGGGTATTGGCATAAACATCTGTAATATGTACCGAATTAGTTGCCACTAATTTGACCGATTGCCATATCCCGCCTTCCTCTCCTTGAAACATCCCATGCGGCAATGAATTAAGCATATCGTTTGTAATAAGAACAGAAACGGCTTGAGTAACCGTTTCATCAGCATCTGCGGCCTTCTTGTCCTTACGTGCCACTACCTTAACAGCAATTACATTTTTTCCGATGTGTAAGTATTTGTTTATATCCAGGTCAAACTCACCAAACATGCCAGTATGGCTTCCGGCAAGATGCCCATTTACATATATATCCGCAACTTTGGACACCGCATCGAAATGCAGATTCCATGTTTTATTTTCGAAATGTTTAGGCATATAAACAACATGTCGGTACCATGCCCAATCCGTTTTTGTAAAGTCGAAAGTATAAGCACGACAACGATTTTCTTCACTTTCCCTGTAATTATCGGAGATCCCACTTCCAAGATGTGGAAAATGAGAGTCTTGCAAGAACAACCAGTTCCCGGCCGGATTCCAAAAACCGGGAACATTCATCAGATGCCAGTTGCTATCATCAAGATCCTCTGCGAATGGCTCCTGAGTCGTTTCAACTTGATATCCGGGCATAAAAAGCCAATTTCCGTCCAGCGAAAACTCAGTTCTTGCACTATTAATTTTTCCAACTTTATATGCCTTATAATTTTGTCTTTGTACTGATCTCTTTTCTTCTTTTTGCTCAAGTGTCAATGCGGTTGTGTATTTAATACTATCGCTTTGAAGGCGAATCACATCGTCGGCTGAAAGTTGCTTTACCGAAAAGTCTGCATACTCGGTCAGTAACCAACCGCCTCCCAAAACAGCTTTTCCTTCTTTCAGATAATCCGGATCATCAGCAACAACCCGGGGTCTCGGTTCATTATTTAAATACACCCGGATGTGTCCTTCCCAGAAAACAATTTTTAAAGTATACCACACCCCTGGCTTCACCTCGAAATCAAGCGACTCCAATGCCAGCATTTTATTTTTAGCATCGGATTGATATTTACACAAATAAAGATCCTGATTGTTTCCACCTCTTAAACCCAGTGAATAACGATTATCCCTGTCCTGAAAACCAAAACCTAACCATACTTGTACATTATTCTCGTCTCCAGCTATCCCCTTAACTTGAAGGTTCATTTCAAAACGGGCAGGACATTGTTTCTGTGTAGCAATCAAGCAATCATCAACGATGATATTATCTCCATCCCATTTAACCTCACCTCTGCCAATAATATCAACATTGCTTTTCTTAAAATTTATATCCTGTGCCTTTAAAATATTTGCATAAAATATCAGAAAAACTACCATTGAGATAATACGTACACTTTGCATTATATTTATTTTCTATAAGTTAACCACAAAAGAACATAGATACAGGTTGTACTTTTACACTACTGATGTTTCATTGTCGGGAACATCTTCAGTAGCTGCTCGCCGGTTCCTATTTTATAACCTGAAGAAAACAGGTAAACCTGACCATCAGCATCCGACAACAACACTAAAGGCAATCTCTCTTTTACATCTTCGCCAAACAAATCAGCCAATGCTTTTAATAGCTGCCCGTTTTGATCATATCCCCGAATCTGATTCTGAGGCAACTGATAAGAATCGAGCACTTTTGTAAGCTGAACCCGGTCTTCTGCAGCTAGAAAAGCAAATTTGCCGTCCCATTTTTTAAAATATTCAACATAACCAGACAGATCATCCAACACATGTTTCGAAGGCTCTTCTTCCGGATTCAGCAAAGCAATAACCAGATTTTGTCCACCTACAAGTTTCTGAAGATTTTCAGAGACTTTATCTGGTAGAATTAACACATTCAGTTTCGAAAAATCCAATGTTCCAATTGGCTCGGGTTTATTGGCCGATTGCCTAAGTGTCAAAGTAATCGATTTTGTTTTATCCGGTTCAATGCTGAAATAGTAAACTGAACTAAGGACAGTACCATCACTAAGCCGGGTTCCGGTAACCAAGTCGTAATTACCCGCTTCCAATTCCAATGGTTCTTTAAAATCGGTGAGATTTTTAGCAAAATCGTATTCAAGCGTCCGATATTTTCCTTCATGAAACTGTCCGATCGAAAAATGAATGGAATATTGAGGGATGATAGTGTTGTCTCCGTTTTTCCAAACCAATAAACCTGTTTTTGGTTTTGCAGGCTGCTCATCCGAGAATCCGACTTTATACCAGATTCCTTCTGAATAATACTCCGGTTCGAGGGTTGCTGGGTTTAGTCGGGCCGGAATTCCCAAAGCACGACAAACTGCAACAAAAAAGAATTGTGAAGAGTTGGTATCGGCTACACGAAGCTTATAAACGCCTACCGGGCTTAGAGGCGAGCGCGAATGTTTATTAGCCATCTCATCAACCCGAATATTATCTTTTATCCATTGGGTTAACAACCGGGGATCTTTTGTGAATTCGTCTTTCTTTACTGAAAAATAAGCCTGAAGCTCCGGCCTCCACTCACGCAACATTTCATTCCGGATTCGGGGAGCTAAAATGTAGTCGGTAAAAATATTTTCAGGGTATTCACTGTTCCCTTTTGTATTTTCCAGATGAGACGTAAGAATGGAAGCTTTTGTGTCGCTAAAGTCTTTATCCGAAATTCCTTTCAGCAAATCAATTACCCGTTTTTGAGAGGCATTTTTCCTAAAATATGTTTCCAGCTCAGACCAGTTTCCATAGCTTAACTGAATAGCACGAACGACATCCTTTTCAGGCAAATTCAGTTCTTTTGCCAGATTTTGACTCCATGCGGTATCTTTAAATGTGCCCGTGTAGCAATTCCTAATCGAATCATCAACCATACAACGCAAACGGTTCTGCTCTTTGGCTTCATCTGACACGTGAAAGTCATCTTTTAACAAATGAGGAGGTACCAAATCATAATTAAATGTTTTTTCATTTAAGTTAGGGTTACCTAGCGTCAAATTCAGCGTATCGGTATTGGTAACCGATATTTTCTGAAAAGCAAATTTTTCGTTTTTGCTTGCCCAAACAATAATCTCACCCAATCCCATGGAAATGGAAGTTTCTCCTTTTTCATCGCATAAACGGGTAGCTATCGGGTAATATTCAGCGTAATTATAAAGCTGAAATTCAACCTTTGCACCGGAAACTGATTGTCCCTGCTGATCTTTTACATGAACAAAGATGCGCTTGACCGGGGCATAATATGAGGTCAGGTTTAATTCTGAAAACCTTTTCTCCTGAGTCACGACATCTTCCTTGCCAAAATATTTTCCATAGGCACGGGTGTGTACCAGTAAGGTTCTGTGGGCGGGTTTTCTGAACCATCCCATATTCAACTCGGCAGTGGGTTCGCAGGCTCCCATAAATTTCCATGTTCCGTTAATCCACACTTCTACCCAGGCATGATTGTCATCGGAATGAGCCCAACGAGGAGTATATACCTGGCGGGCAGGAATTCCTGCTGCACGCAAAGCCGAAACAGTAAAGGTTGACTCTTCGCCACAACGTCCAAAAGCTTTTCTGATAGCATTTAAAGGGGAGCTTGTCCGTTCATCGGTTCCCCTATAGGTTACTTTTTCATTACACCAGTGATTAATCTCCAGTACAGCCTTTTCGATATCCATTCCCTGAACCCGATGCTTTAATTCGTCAGACATTACAATCCGGAAGGAATCCAGATTTTCGTTATTTATTCGAATAGGTAATACAAAGTGCAAAAAATCTTCT
>Ga0074195_1005129_pt1 | contig 10057 bp, 9 predicted proteins | sample EPASupsiteHSE623_FD_64525 | JGI IMG/M metagenome (GOLD analysis project Ga0074195, IMG submission 64525) | Bioremediated contaminated groundwater from EPA Superfund site, New Mexico - Sample HSE6-23 | ecosystem: Environmental > Aquatic > Deep subsurface > Groundwater > Contaminated ... | reverse complement strand
TGCCATTCAGGGTTCTTTCTTGATGACTGGTGGAAGCGACTTCCATGGGAAAAATAAACCACTCATTGACATTGGAAAATATCCTGTTGCTGATAAGTATAAAAGCCGTTTGATCCAGAACGGGGAAATACTGAAACCAGGGCATTAAGAATTGATTGTTTTTATGAATATCCGCAAAATACCTAAGTCAAAATTTTTCATTTTTGAAGGTCGATGCCGTTCCGTCCGAGACACGATTTTTGCCTTGAATAACCTTGTCTCGCGGACGATTTCCTTCACATATTACCTTTTTCTACAAATATTCTGCCCCTCTGGGGCAACTGCTATCCCGATAGGTAAAAAGTGCCAGCGGCATCCCGAGGTCTCGGGATAGGACAACGAACAACCGCAGCACCCAGAGTGCCGTAGGTACGAAACATTCATTTTGAGTTCAGATCGCCAGTTGGTTAGTTGCGGATATTCATAATTGTTTTTTAATATCACCGTAACGTCTTCTTTTTCAGTAAAAAACGATAAATAAGTCTGAATTCAGGTGGTTTGTCGGATTAATGTCTAAATTTGCGACATAAACATAAAGGCCTGTTCAGAAAAGTCTGATCCGATAGTCTTTCCAAATTATTAAAATGTCATTTGAAAATTTAGATTTGATTGAGCCCATCCTGAGGGCTTTAAAAACAGAAGGTTACACGAAACCAACCCCCATTCAGGAACAAGCAATACCCATTATACTTCAGCGAAAAGATTTATTAGGTTGTGCACAAACGGGAACCGGAAAAACGGCAGCTTTTGCCATTCCAATTATCCAAATTCTTTACGATACGCACATTCCTGCCAAAGGAAAACGTAAGATTAAGTCACTGATTGTAACCCCTACACGCGAACTGGCGATCCAGATTGGCGAAAGTTTTGCGGCCTATGGCCGTTATGCCGGACTGAAACACACGGTGATTTTCGGTGGAGTGGGTGAGCGTCCGCAAACCGACGCGCTACGCCAGGGAATTGATATTCTGATTGCCACACCGGGTCGTTTGCTCGATTTGATGAACCAAGGGTACATCGATTTACGGAATATCGAATTGTTTGTGCTCGACGAAGCCGACCGCATGCTCGACATGGGTTTTATACACGATGTAAAACGCATCATTGCCGAATTACCTCGTGAACGCCAATCGCTTTTCTTTTCGGCTACCATGCCGTCAGACATTGTCAAGCTGTCGCAAACCATTCTGAGAAACCCGGTCAAAGTAGAAATTACTCCGGAAGTGACTACTGCCGAAAAGGTTGAGCAACAAATGTACATGGTAAATTATGCTGATAAACGCAGTTTACTCCTTCATTTACTGAGAAACCAGGAGATCGTTTCTGCTTTGGTTTTTACCCGGACCAAACATGGCGCCGACAAAGTTGTTCAGTTTTTGCAGAAAAACGGACACCAGGCTCAGGCCATTCATGGCAATAAGTCGCAGAATGCACGCCAGAAAGCCCTTTCAGACTTTAAAGGTGGTAAAATACGCGTATTGGTTGCTACCGACATTGCTGCCCGCGGGATTGATGTGGACGATTTGTCGCATGTAATCAATTTCGAAATTCCGAATATACCGGAGACTTATGTACACCGGATCGGAAGAACCGGACGTGCGGGACAAAGTGGTATGGCGCTTTCATTGTGCGACAATACCGAAATTACATTCCTGCGCGATATTCAGCGGTTGATTTCTCAAACCATTCCGGTGGTCAGCGATCATCCGTATGCAATGACCGATTTTACTCCGGAGAAAGCACCTGCGAAACAAACGAGGAAACCCATTGCCCGTCAACACAACGGACAAGCAGTGAGGGAGACATCCGGCAACCGGGAAGTAAGACCCAATAACCATCCTTCGGCACAAACAGAACAGAAACCTAAAAGGACTTTCTGGAGCAGAAGGCCATAAGTTTGGATTAAAATATTTCACAGGGTGGATTTGTCAACAGGCGGATCTACCCTGTGTTTTTTCTGCACTGCCCTTTGCGGTATCCTTCCTGGCGCTGGCCAGGTCGCTTCCCAATCGTTTTTTATCGTCCTGGCGCTCGTCAGGCAACAATTTTTTCGTTTTTTTTAACTTCTGCCGATTTTCGGATGTTTTTTATCGGATAACTGGTAGCCTGGCGTCAGCCAGGTCGTTTCTAAACGGTTTTGTGGCATCCTGGCGCCCGCCGTGCGTTGTTTTGTTTGTTTTTTTGTTCCCTGTCGCATTTCGGGGGGTTATTTATCGGCTAAATAGTGTCCTGGCTTCTGCCAGACTCACTTTTATCGGTTTAAAAACGATAAAAGTGATTTCCAGACCCTATTTTTTTGTTTTGAATGACTACATGCGGGTAAGAAAAATCTGTTGTCCATTGAGGTGAACCTTTTCAGGTATAGTTTGTCATCTTCATAGCATCAAATTTTATCAGCGAAGTCATGGAATTATTTAACGAACACAGCAAACTCGCTTCGGTCATTCTTAAAGACCATTCGTTGCTGCCGGTTATTAACCGTTTGGGCATTAAACTGGGGTTTGGCGATGTAACCATCCGGACGATCTGCGAAGAAAAGGGAATTGACCTCAACTTTTTTGTTGAAACGATTAATGTATTTCATTACGAAGCTTATTTCCCTGAAAAACGATTGCTCGACTTTTCCGTTTCAATGGTGATTGATTACCTCGTGAAAACGCATCAGTATTACGTCAATTACCTGATTCCTGAAAACGACCGGTTGATAGAGCTGTTTCTTTCTGCAGATCCTGACGAAAGCACCGAAAATGATTTGGTCCGGAAATTCTATTCGAAGTTTAAAGAAGAATTTGTTATTCACATTCACTTTGAAGAGCGGGTGATGTTTCCATACATCCTTGAGCTTAACCGGGTGATTGAAAATCCGGCTTCGCGGGCACAGTTCAAACAAAAGTATCCGGATTATTCCATCTCCGGATTTGAAAAAGAACATTCGAACATGGACGATAAAATGGATGACCTGAAAAACATCATCATCAAATACCTTCCGCCCAATTACGATCAAAACCGGGGAAATACCTTCCTGGCCAACCTGTTTATGTTCGAAAAAGATTTGAAAAACCATTCACGAATCGAGGATCATATCCTGATTCCGAAAGTCAAACAACTCGAAATGGTTCTGCAAAGTCATGAATAACAGCCTAAACAAATCCATTGTATTGATCAGTCTGTCAGACGTCATTTTGACAGGACTTTCGGAAATACTGAAAGGAAGTATTGCCGGAGAAATCATTCAGCTTCGCAGGGGTGACGAGATCATTGATTTCCCCGGGCTGGTGGGTAATTTTCTGGTGATTGCTACTCCTGAAGAACTCGAAAAAAGCACTTCATTAATCCGGCAGATTTTGCCGGCTACCGGAGGTGTGCAATTTATGGCTATCTGTTTTGATTTAACTTCGGTGCCCACCATGCCATCGATCAGCATAAATGATTCGTCGGCGCTGATCTGCTATAAAGTGAATGAGATTCTGAATTCGTTGGATACCAACCAAGGCAAAGAACCCGATACCGAGTTGACCCGCCGTGAAATTGAGGTTCTGCAATTACTCACCAAAGGCTATTCAAACAAGGAAATTGCCGATCATCTGTTCGTGAGTACCCATACGGTGATCTCGCACCGCAAAAATATTTCAGAAAAAACCGGCATCAAATCGGCATCAGGATTAACCATGTATGCCATCCTGAAAAAAATTATTGACGTAACTGACATCAATCCTGATGAACTGATATAATCTTTGAGTCTGCTCCAGATTTAGGAGTTTTTGACTTTTCGGAGTAGGCTCATCTTTGGAATTGGAAGAAACTTTCATACATTTGGTTTATGAACACAAAAGAACGATACATAATCAGCCTTATTAAATCGAAGATCGAAAAAAAGAATTTGGATGCCGAGGTAATTTTGTTTGGTTCGCATGCCAGAGGTGAAGCCCATCGTGATTCTGACTGGGATATATTAATTCTATTGGACAATCTTAATGTCACCCGAAAAACAGAAAAAGAATATCGGGAAGAACTTTTTGACGTTGAATTAGAAATTGGTGAGCCAATCTCTACTTTTGTTTATTCAAAAAATGATTGGGAAACCAGACACTCGGTAACTCCCTTATATAGAAACATAAAACGCGACGGCATTAGCATTTGATGGAAGGAACTAAAGAAGATTACATTAATTACCGCATTTCAAAATCATCAGAAATATTTGAGGATGCAGTTTTATTGGCCGAGAATGGACGATGGAATTCCTGCATCAACCGACTTTATTATTCGAGTTATTATTTGGCAAGTGCACTTCTTTTCAAACATGACATCAATGCCGAAACTCACAACGGAGTTAAAACCCAGCTTTTTCTAAATTTTGTGAAAGATGGAATTATAAGCAAGGAACATGGAAAACTATATTCACATCTTTTCGACTGGAGGCAAGAAACGGATTATGCTGACTTTATCGATTTTGATGAAGAAACAGTCAACCCATTATTACAAGAAGTAATGATGCTGAATGAAATACTGAAATCCATGATAAAAAATTAGCTTTCCTGAAAAAAATTATTGACGTAACTGACATCAATCCTGATGAACTGATATAATCTTTGGAATAATTGCCCGTTTTCCATACTTTTGCCTACCCAATTGTAATTCAGTCAAGAAAAGCGCTGTATTCAAAACCGGGGCTTCTCCTAAACGTTTTAATCCGCTGACTGGATCTATGAAGTTAACTTTGAATTTGAAACAAGAAATTCCAATGAAACGTGTTGTTATAGGCCTGTCGGGAGGCGTTGATTCGAGTGTTGCAGCTTATTTGCTGAAGCAGCAGGGGTACGATGTGGTGGCTTTGTTTATGGTGAACTGGCACGACCGAACCGGAACGATTACCTCACGCTGTACCTGGGAAGATGATGCCATGATTGCCGAAATGGTGGCTAAAAAATTAGAAATCCCTTTCCACATTGTTGACCTCAGTAAAGATTACAAACAGCGAGTGGTCGATTATATGTTTGCTGAATACAGCAAAGGCCGCACCCCAAACCCGGATGTGCTGTGCAACCGTGAAATTAAATTCGATATTTTTCTGGAAGAATGCCTGAAATACGATGCCGATTTTGTGGCTACCGGACATTATTGCCGGAAATCGGTACTGGAGAAAGACAATCAATCCATTCAACAGCTTCTTGCCGGAAAAGACAATAACAAAGATCAGAGTTATTTCCTGTGCCAATTGAACCAGTACCAACTTTCGAAAGCCATGTTTCCGATCGGGCATCTGGAAAAACCACAGGTACGCGAAATCGCGCGGATGGCCAATCTTCCGACAGCCGAACGTAAAGATTCACAGGGCATTTGCTTTGTCGGTAAAGTCGATTTGCCTACTTTCCTTCAGCAACAACTGGAACCCAAAACCGGCAATGTGATTGAAATTCCACCAGAATTTATTGCGAAGAAAAAGAACATCGAAAAAATCGAAGCAAATTTCAGGAAACTTTGTTCGGCATTTCCATACAAACCCTGGAATGGCGAAGTCATTGGCGAGCATCGTGGCGCTCACTTTTATACCATCGGCCAGCGAAAAGGGCTAAACATTGGCGGGTACGAAAAACCTTTGTTCGTCATCGGAACTGATGTTTCCCGCAATATTTTGTATGTGGGAGAAGGTACCGAACATCCGGGATTGTACCGTCCGGGACTTTTTATTCCGAAAGAAGAAATCCATTGGATTCGGACCGATCTGGTTATGAATCCGGGCGAAAGCCGAAGGTACGACCTTCGTATCCGTTATCGCCAGCCACTCGAAAAAGCAACCATTTACCAGCGCGAAGATGGCATGTACATCATTTTCGACGAAGAGCAGCGTGGAATTACGTCGGGCCAGTTTGCTGCCTGGTACGAGGGCGACGAGCTGATTGGTTCGGGAGTAATTGCCTGATACAGGAAAAGGGAGAAGGGAAGCCGGAACCCTCTATGGTTCGAATACCAATTTCAATTTCACCACTGATCTTTGCGGAGTTTTTCTCTTGATTTCAGGATTCCAGGCCGGTCCATCTTTGATAATCCGGATAGCTTCTTCGTTGTAACGGTCATTTTTCCCTTTTAAAATTTCAAACTGTTCTTTTTCTCCGGTTGACGAGATTACGAATGAAAGCCTCACCATTGTTTTTTCGGTGGGAGAACCACTATCTGGAGTTTGAAGTTCCGTTTTCAGGTATTCGTTGAACGCTTCCCATCCGCCTGCAGGAGATGCTTTCCCATCCACTATTAGCTCCGGTTTGACTGATGACACGGCTCCGGTTAGGTTTAATTTTTTCTGAATTCCATAACCGACAACAACGACCTCCTCTAATTTTTCAGAATCCAACGCCATCGCGTCGGCTTTCTTTTCCAACTTCCCGGATGCAGCTACTGAAGAGTCAATGACCATCGGGTTTGGAATGAATGATTCATGAGTATTTTTTGCTGTTTTGACAAACTCAACTTTTTTTGCTGCCTGATAAGTTGTTTGCTTTGGTTCTTCTTCTGCCGGAATCAATGAAGTTGAATTGATTGCTTTGTTTTCGTCAGCAAGGTTCGATTCCATTTCAAGGTCTTCAATAACCAATTCGTTTTCAACAATAGTTATCTCTTTTTCCGGTTGTGTTTCCACGGAAATGGGTTGCCTTTGGGGAGTAGTTACAGATTTTTCAACTTTTGTTTTCTCCCTTATTTTAACTTCCTCCTGAATTTTGCTTTCCGATACGATCGGGATCACATTTTCCTGCATGTTGAAAAGAATCACCGATGAAACAATCAATAACAATACTGAAGCAGCGGCATACCAAATAAATTTTCGGTTTTTCTTCGGTTTCTCAGTCCGATTCCTAAGGTCGGCGATGTCGGTAAAAATCAGGCTGGAATCCGCGTCGGAAAAGCCTTCAACAGCATCCGCCAAAAACGGATCGCGCTGCATTTCGCGCTCAAACGCATGGCGCTCTGCTTCGGTCATCCGATCCTGAAGGTATCGCCTGATCTGCTCTTCCTGCTGATATGTTTGTTTACCTGACATGTTTATTCTCCAAACAAATTTTAAGGTTTCTTTTGCCGTTTTGCAACAAACTTTTCACTTTTTTCTCATCCAGTCCGGTTTCGTCGGTAATTTGCCGGTAACTTTTATTTTCGAAGTAAAACAACCGTACACACCGATTTTGTTCTTTTTTTAATTTTTCGATACAGCCGTTTAGCAAGTCGTCTGATTCCGGATTCTGAATGGTATCAATAAGATGCAATTCCTGCGGATTTTCCATAAATTCATCCTGATTCATCAGCCACATTTCTTCCTTTTTACGCAACGACTTTTGTTTGCGCAATTCCATCAGGCAAAAATTTTTACTTGTTACATAAAGCCAGCTTTTGAAATTACCGATGTCGTGCCGGTGAAGTTCCGTAGCCAGCAGTTCGAAAATTTGCATGGCAGCATCTTTCGAGTGCTCGCGATCTTCCAGGTATTTCAGGCAAAGGCCATAAACCAATACCACATACCTCGAATACAATTGCCCAAGCACCTCAGGATCGTTTTTCTCTTTATACCGGAAAATTAAATCCTGATCGCTAAGATCTTCGCTATTTTTTGATTTCAGGAACAAATGGAAATTGTTGTAATTTTTTGATAAATGTACGTCATAAAAAAAATAACTGAAATTTTTTTATGGAATCTTTTGGGGTTTTGCATCCTGTCAGCAAAACGTACAATAAAAAAATTTAATCATGAAAACAATTACAAAAATCTCCATCGTTTTGTGGACGCTTTTAGTAAGCGCCCTGACAGGTTCCGCAATGATTATTTCCGGAAAAGTGGCCGATGAGTCTGGCTCAGGAATTCCAAAAGTTAGTATAACCGTAAAGGAAACGGGTCAAACAACGGCGACCGATCTAAAAGGGTTGTTTCAGGTACAGGCTGATGGAAAGCATCATTTGGTTTTTACTCATCCCGGATATGTGGAACAAACTGTTGCCATTAAAGGAAGAACAAATCTTTCAGTCATTCTCAAACCTGCAGAAATACTGATTCAGGATGCCGAAGTCATGGAAGAATGTGTGGTTATTGGATACGGCATTCAAAAGAAAATGTCTTTAACCGGGGCGGTTTCTACTAACCACGTTGTAAGCCCTGACTGGAATACGGAAAACTATTCAGGCATTAAAGAGAACGGATACAAAAATGTATTTGATCAGCCACTTTCTACGTTCTCGATCGATGTGGACAATGCTTCTTACTCGAATGTGCGCCGGTTCCTGAACATGGGCCAAATGCCGCCGGTTGATGCAGTTCGCATCGAAGAAATGATCAATTATTTCAGTTATGACTACGAAAAGCCCAAAGGGAACGACCCCTATTCGATTAATTCGGAATTGGCGGTTTGTCCGTGGAACGAAACTCATCAGTTGTTGCTTGTTGGACTTCGCGCAAAAGAAATTGACAAGACCAATTTGCCTTCGTCGAATCTCGTTTTTTTGATTGACGTTTCGGGTTCTATGCAAGCCGAAAACAAACTCCCGCTGGTGCAATCGGCTATGCGAATGCTTGTCAACGAACTGCGTCCAAATGATCGGGTAGCTATAGTCGTGTATGCCGGAGCAGCAGGAAAAGTGCTGGAATCGATACCAGGTAACCAGAAACAGAAAATATTGGATGCCATTGAAGGACTCTCAGCCGGAGGTTCAACTGCAGGTGGCGAAGGTATCCGACTGGCCTATAAAACTGCCCGCGAACATTTTATTGAAGGTGGCAACAACCGGATCATTTTAGCAACCGACGGCGACTTTAACGTAGGTGTTTCAAGTACTTCTGAAATGGAAAGATTGGTTGAGAAAGAGCGCGAATCGGGTGTTTTTATGACCGTGTTGGGTTTTGGGATGGGAAACATTAAAGACGACAAGATGGAAGTTATTGCAGATAAAGGAAACGGAAACTATGCCTACATTGATAATATTCAGGAAGCCCGCCGGATGCTTGTAAAAGAATTTGGAGGAACTCTTTTTACGGTTGCAAAAGATGTGAAATTTCAGTTGGAATTTAATCCACAGCAGGTGAAAGCATACCGGTTGATTGGATATGAAAACCGGTTGCTGAAAAACGAGGACTTTAAAGATGATAAAAAAGATGCCGGAGAAATGGGCATGGGTCATCGGGTTACCGCTTTGTATGAAATTATTCCGGCCGGCTCGGATGAAAAGCTGCCCGATATCGACGAGTTAAAATACCAGAAGATGAAAAAAGAACCTATTTCAAAGTTAAGTGACGAATTGGTTACCATAAAAACCCGATATAAAACTGCTGATGGAAATAAAAGTTTTCCACTCGATCAGGTTGTTCCGGCCAGGGCAAAGTCGTTTAACGATGCGTCAGAAAACTTTCGTTTTGTATCAGCAGTAGCCGGATTTGGAATGTTGTTGCGCAATTCGGAGTTTAAGGGGAATACCACTTACTCGAAAGTAGCCAACATGGCACAAAAAGCAAAAGGTGTGGACGACGAAGGCTACCGGGGTGAGTTTTCAAGACTGGTAAAGGTTGCCGGGAGCCTCAGCCAGCAAACTTCAGAGAATAATATGATTTGGTATTGATTTAATTAAATGGAGATACCCGAAAAATGAAACTACAGCACAGTACAGGATTGTAATTTGAAATTTATATCGTATTTTTAGTAAATTACAAATCATTAATTAACCCGAATTTTTGTAACCTAAACTACATCAAATGAAGAAATTAGTATTGATTTCCTGCTTAGTTGCCCTTTTCATTCAGGGGACAAATGCCCAGCAAAAATTGTTTAAAGAAACCGAAGAACAGAAAAAAGAACGGATGGCCTGGTGGGTCAACGATCGGTTTGGTATGTTTATTCATTGGGGATTGTATGCCCTGCCTGCCCGCCACGAGTGGGTGAAAAATAACGAACGCCTGACTGACGAAAACTACCAGAAATACTTCGATAATTTTAATCCGGATTTGTATAACCCACGCGAATGGGCCAAAATGGCCAAAGCTGCCGGAATG
>Ga0074195_1005127_pt1 | contig 10059 bp, 8 predicted proteins | sample EPASupsiteHSE623_FD_64525 | JGI IMG/M metagenome (GOLD analysis project Ga0074195, IMG submission 64525) | Bioremediated contaminated groundwater from EPA Superfund site, New Mexico - Sample HSE6-23 | ecosystem: Environmental > Aquatic > Deep subsurface > Groundwater > Contaminated ... | reverse complement strand
CAGGCAAGTAAGGTTGCAATAATTAAAGGTATGAAACGGTGCATGGGGTGAGTTCTATTTCTTTTCAAAACGGTAAGCGAGCTTTACAAAAAAGGTACGTCCGTAACCGGCAACAGCCAAATCGTTGGAACTTCCGTGAATATTGACAGTGCCAAAGGAGTTCACAAGTGTAACATTGAAAATGTTTTTAATACCTCCCACGAGACTTATTCTTTCACCGAAAAAATTACGTGAAACAGTGAAATCAAGCGTATGATATCCTTCCATGAATTGCTGGGCAATGCCTTTCAGTTCTCCTTCGGCGTTGAAATTTCCTGCAAATTCAAGGTAATCATCCGTGTATTTGTAAAACAAGGCCAGCTGTATGGCAGGTTTTTCTATAAGGTAATTCAGCGAGCCGGCAAAATCAGTGGAATAGGCAAAATCTTTCTCTGAATCGAGTCGAATTCTGCCCGTGGTAATTACCCCGGCGTTCACGGTAAGAGTGGGTGAAAACCTGTACCGGATACGTGCCTCAGCTCCTTTGGTAATATAATTCTTTCCCTCCACATTAAAATACTTGCCCCATCCCGGCTTGTCGGTGTTGATGGCCAGTTGTATGGCATTATGAATTGAATTATAGAATAGATTCAGTTCCAAATTTACAGCGTGCCTTTTTTTGGTGCGGTCAAAACTGACAAACAGGCTCAGGTTATCGGCCGTTTCAGCCTTCAGGTTTTCGTTTCCGTGAATTTCGTGGTTGTTATCGATGAATTGCAGGTAAAGCTGCTTGAGTGAAGGAGCACGGAAGCCTTTGGCATAGGATCCCCTTAGGGTAAAGGCAGGAGGATTGAATTTCAGGCTCAGACCGTATATCAGGGGAGCCTTGTAATTGGAATTGTACATCAACCGGAGCCCGGGCTGAACGCTCAGCGTCTGTATTGGTCTGTAAACCAGGTTCATGAAGCCCGAAAGATCGGTGATCTCACGGTATCCTCCGGTCCGCTTACCATAGGCCGATTCATAATTTACATCGAAACCGGTCTGGTATTCAAATTTCTTTCCCGGGATATTTGAAACGAATCCCCTGGCTGACACCATATGAAAAGTGGTGGTATCATGCATTTCAGGATCGGCGGCAATTGTCTTTTTCAGGTTCACAAGGTCATTCAGGTAGGTGATCTTCCGTTTTTGATAAAACGAGTAACTAGCCTGCAGGTTTAGCACAAAATCATCACTGAATGTATTTATTACATTCATCCGGTTGTTCCAGCGGGTGGTATAATGATATCCGTCAAGTGCTTTTTCATAAAGGTTAGCCAGGGTAAGCGCTCCCGGATCGTGCAGTTCCTCAAACATGTAATCGGAATTGAGGGTGGTTTTATAACTGCCTTTCCGGAACTGGTATCCGACACCGGCAAGGTACTGCAGTTTAGGCTTCCAGGATTTGTACCGGGATGTATCCTCGGGTCCCCAGCCAGCGAAGAAATTACGGGAACCATTAACAGAAAAAGTATGCCCGCCTGTTTGTGCTGACAGCGAAGCGTTGAGATTATAAGTACCCACGGTCTCATAATAACCGTCGGCCGTAAGCCCCAGTTTCCTGCCCGAATAATCAGAGGTTATAATATTGATGGCCCCGGCAAGGGCATTGCTTCCGTAAACAACCGACATTGGTCCTTCGATCACTTCAATATGATCCACATTGTTCAGGGTTAGCTGTCCCAGGTCAATGCGGTCAGCCACACGACCAGTAACAGGCATTCCATCAATCAGTACTTTTACATATTCTCCCGAAAGTCCCCGGATGCGAATGAAATCACCCAGCACACCCTCGGAACGGTATTGGAAACTCAGCTCATTTTTTAGCAGGTCCCCCATGGTATTGGCACCCTTTAACCGGATCTGCTTGGAATCAATTACATCGATCTTGTAAATCGACTTGTCAACCGGTTGAGGCCGGAATTGTCCTGTCACCACCACCTGGTCGAGCTGGTAAAAATCAGGTGAAAGGGTGAGGGTATGACTGTTGCCTGAAACAATCGTATCACTGAAATCACGGTACCCTATGCACGAGACCCTAACAATGACGGGTAAGGTGGTATGAATGGTTACCTCCCCATGGGAATCAGACAACAGTTTTTCCTGATCGGCACCCTGGAGCGGTGAAATAAATACATAGGCATATTCAACGGGTGACCCGCTGATCTTGTCCTGCAACCGCAGGATAACAGGTTGCGCATTGAGGTTATACAGTACTAGTGAAGCAACCAACAGCATAACCAGTCTCATGCCGCCTGGCAGGCGGCATGAAATTGGTCTCTGTTTAATGGGTGTTCTTTTATTCAACTGTTTTTACCTTAATATCAATTGTACCTGCTGAATTTCCGCCATAATTGGTAAAATACAACTGGTATTTCTTACCATCTGTTGTCTGGATAAAATAGCTCGTACTGTCAACCAGCGATACTTCGTGGGTAACCGGATCTGAAACTTTCCAGTCGTAACCAATGGCATCAGCATGATCGGAATATCCTCCGGTAGCATCAGATTCCGTTGCATCAGCCGGAGGTACATCTGTGGCCTTGCCCACAGTAACACCTGATTTGCTGAGTACGCCCATCACCGGGTAATTCATAACCACACCCGGCCCGGCTGGTATTTGAATTATGTAACGTGTAAACAGCAGATCCCATTCGTCTATAAGGGGTTCTGCCTCTACGATCTCCTGATTAACAATGGAATAATGAATGAAATTGCGGGTACCCGTATAAGCGGTGGCTACAGCCGTTGTATTTACAGCTCCTGTGCCATCAAGGTTTGCCCATTGAAGGTGATGCACGGAAGTACTGCCAACGCGTTTACGGTAGAAGAACTTCCTGTAAGTACCATCGGTAAGCTTTATTACATAAATGGAGTCTCCATACACACTGTGATCTGCCATGTTGTAATGTCCCCAGCCGAAGTTGAAAACATCCAGCGGATTCGCATTCTGGTTGAATGCACCAACGCTCCAGCCTGTTTTGTCATTGTACCTGGGTTCCAGGTCGGTTATGGTGTTCTCATCAACCGATGCCCAGTCGTTGGTATCACCCACACAATAAAGTTCAACTCCGGCACCTTCATTGATAAGCACTGTGGCTGTCTGTGTGGGAATTGAAAAGGCTATATCCCAGTCAGTACGGTTAACTGTACTGACCGCCCCGTCGGCGAGATTGTAATATACGTCGGATGCGCTGTTGGCACCCATTGCGATTGTAACACCGGAATACGGACTTGTATTGTTGTCATCTTCACAGGCCACCAGCAATACAAGTGCTATAAATGAAATTATTTTTATTAAAGATCTCATAATAAATTAGTTATAAGTTAATACCTCAAAGCAATCAGGCTTTGAATATAAACACGGGAAAGAGGATTTTCAGAGGAATAGGAAAGATGAAGGCGGGCCGCGAAAGCCGAAAGAGGAATAGTAATGAATTTCGTATGAAAGGACAGGAGTATATTCACCAGGATCATCCTTAATATCGGGTGGGGGATAGGTCCGGGGTATAACCGTCAGGTCTTTTTGAACGGAATGTTTTTCAAGAACCGTTGTAAGATCATAATAGTGTATGACTTTATTGTCAAGGCTATGTAAAGCATCATTATTGGCATAGTGTGGCTGTGGCGATACCAGTTGCCATACTTCCATGATTTTTCCACTGAAGCCCACAATAAGGAACACCCAAATCAGGGACAGGTAGATAATATAGGGTAAAATGGAATTTAAGCCACCTATAAAAAACATCCTTTGTTTATTTATTGCTGCCAAAATTAATAAATACAAATCGGATAATTGCAAATTGGAGAACAGAAAGTTGTTGGGCTCTATTGTGCACGAAAAATGACCGTTTATACCCCAGTTTTTCATATGTTGTTTTTTATATATTGTGATACAGTATGTTACGAATATTTTTCCGTTGTGATTTTGCAAAGGATACATTCAGAAAATGAAGGAAAGCGATTTTTATCCTTAAAAAACGCGATATGTCGATTCCATCATGTATAAATATCTTTCATAATTCAGCTAAACAGTTTAACAACGCCGGTTTTTTCGTTTGCTTTATTTCCAGGACAGAAGGAAAGAAATTATAATTTTAGCATGAAACTAACCTAGAATAACAGTTACTAATTAAAACTTGTCATATGCGAAAATTACTTTTACTCTCTGGCGCTACAGCAATGTTGTTGGGTGTCGCACTTTTAACAAGCTGTGAAGGACCAATGGGACCCGCCGGGGCAGACGGAGCAGATGGTCAAGATGGTGCAGATGGAGCAGATGCAAATGAAACCTGCAAGCTTTGTCATAACCCGGAATCGGTTGATTTAATATCGGCGCAGTACGAGTTTTCCAAACATGGTTATGGTGAAACATTTTTTGAAGAAGCCGGTAACACCGGATGTGCTCCATGCCATGAGTCCGAAGCCTTTAAAGATGTTGTTGCAAGGGCTGTTCCTTCAACATTTTCCCTTGTTAACGGTTCGTATGTAAATAACTATTCATGTTCGGCTTCAACAGCCTATGGAGCCATTACATGCAACACCTGCCACAGCAGTATTCATTCAACGTACAATGAAACCGACCTCCCGGCCTTTACTACTGTAGAGCCTGTTTCTATGACAATGTGGGGCGGCGCTAAGGAAATTGACGTTACCGTAGATGGCGACGGAAGTTCAAACCTTTGTATTAAATGTCACCAGCCACGGCCGTTTACTAAAAGTGCTACAGACAGGAATGTACTTGATTATGCCAATCTTGTTGCCAATCCTGCCGATACATTTTATGCTGTAACCAATCCGTCAGGTGTGAATGTATTAAAACCCGGTTACAGAACCCATACCCATTATGGAACTGTGGGAGCAGTTTATGCCGGTGAAGGTGGTATTGAATTTGAAGGTACATTGTCCTATTCAAGTTCACAACATAAATCTGTGGCTACTTGTGCCGAATGTCATATGGCTCCGATGAATGGTGCAGCCGGTGGTCATACATTTACAGCCAAAGGCAACTTTAACGGTTGTACAAGCTGTCACCCTGACTTGACTTCTACTTCATCAGATCCGGCTCACTGGGCTGATAAAAGAACTGAAATTCAAACGTTGCTGAACCAGTTGGCCGCTGCGTTAAATGTAGGTGGAATAGATATCCTTAACAGGAACCCTGATGCAGAATCAAATCTTTGGGTATCATTAACTACCAACAAATACGATGGTTATTTGAATATCTATGATCCCATTAATAACCCTGATGGTGAAGCCAATAATCCTGGCGGGACTTTCAAAAATCCGAGCCCTGGCAACAGTTGGTCTCAGGCCCAGAAGGATCACAATGCTACCTTACCTGAAATTGTCCTGACAAATGCTCAGATGGGATCCATTATCAATTTCCAGATGTGTTTAAGAGAGTACAGTTTGGGTGTTCATAATTACAACTATTCAAAGGCATTGCTGACCAACTCATTGGCCATGCTGCCGTAAGAAGGTTTATTACCACAATGTATAAGAACTGCCTGCACATAGCGGGCAGTTTTTTTATTACCCAAAAAGTATTTATCATCCGCACATTCAAATTAAATACCTTTGCTTTTTCCTCAAAACTTATGATAAAACAAGAAAGCACAAATGTTGCACAAGCCGGAAAAAAACTCTGGATTAACCCATGGTCTTATCGCGAAAGCTTTATCATTGCAAGCACTCTCATCATTTTGGGATTTATTGTTGAACTTGTTTTTCAGGAGCAGCATGTCCCTGTTCCGCATCGGCCGTATAACCTTATAATGCTATTCTCAGGTATTGCATTTCTTGCACTGTTGCATATACTCTATCGGAAGACTGCCGTTTTAAAATGGTTTTCATCCATTCCCTGCGCCATCAGTGCCATTTTATCTTATGCGTTACTGGTTTTGCTTCTTGGTTTTATCAGGCAGGAAGGCGAAGGTCAGCCACAGTGGATGCAAGTTCTGGGACTTAATCAGATCAAGAACTCCTGGCCCTTCCTGTTTATCGAGTTATACCTTTTTGTATCGCTTGGATTGATAATTCTAAGGCGTTCGTACCCGTTCTCACGCAAAAATGTTGGATTTCTGTTGAACCACCTGGGTTTATGGATCACGATTATTGCTGCAATCATGGGTTCGGGTGACCTGCAGCGGTTAAGAATCGGTATTTTTGAAAAAGGGGATTTTATAAATAAAGGCATAGCAACCGACCATCAAGTCTACAATCTGCCTTTTTCACTAAAACTGCTCGATTTTACAATGGAAAATTACAATCCTAAGATGATGCTTTCCGATTCGACCGGTGGTTTACCTAAAATACAAAAGGCCGAATCACTTCCGATCATTGAAAAGGGCGCACAATATAAATTGGACGACTTTAGCATTAACATATTGAATATCCTTCCCTACGCTGCAAGAACCGACAACGGATATGAGCCATCGAACGATCCTATGGCAGCCACGGCGGCACAGGTACATGTTAAAAACATGATTTCAGGAGATACCGTAACAAATTGGCTTTGCAGCGGCAGTATGGTGATGCTTCCGGAATATATTCTGCTTGAAGAAAACCTCGGCTTATGGCTGCTGCGTCCGGAACCAAAAAAATTTGAATCGGTGGTGGTGGTCAGTACCAGGTTTGGGGACCAGGACACTGTGACGATTGAAGTAAACAAACCTTACAAAACCAGGGGATGGAGCTTTTACCAGGTCGACTATGAGGAAAAGCTGGGGCCTGCATCAAAACTTAGCATCATTGAAGCAGTTTATGATCCCTGGATCAAGGTGGTTTATACCGGAATAGCTTTAATGCTCGCCGGGGCAGCCTATTTATTCTGGTTGGGCAGGGGAGCGAAAAGTAACGAGTGACGAGTAAAGGGACAAGGGACAAGTCTAAACTGCAAATGAAAAACGAAAAACTGAAAATAAAGCAGGAGGCCAAAGCTACATGGGGGTATGGAGAGAGCTTTGTTATTGCTTTGGAAATAGGGATCCTCGGATTTATTATTGAAATATTTCTCAAAGGCCAGGGTGTGAGATCTCCTCATTTACCCTATAATCTTTATATGGTATTGGTCCTTGTGGTGATTCTTGTTGTCATCCATTTAAAATTCCGCTTTAAACCTGTTGTTAAATGGCTTTCATCGATTCCATGTTCAGTCAGTGCCATTTCGGTATATGCCCTTTTGGTTTTATTGCTTGGATTCATTCCACAGCAGCAGGAACAGGCAGGCTGGCTGCAAATGACAGGACTGAGCCATCTGAAAAACAGCTGGCCATTCCTCCTTATCCAGTTGTATTTGCTGGTTTCCCTCGGATTGGTCGTATTACGAAGGGGTATCCCCTTTAAGCTTAAAAACCTGGGATTCCTTTTAAACCATTTCGGCCTCTGGATCACTCTGGTGGCGGCCGGATTGGGATCAGGCGACCTGAAACGCGTAACTATTGATCTTTATGAAAAAATAGACTTCAGTGATGTTGGCACGTTAACAGATCAGAGCCGGTATAACATGCCTTTCGCAATGAAGCTTTTGGATTTCAATATTGAACTTTACAATCCAAAAATAGCAGTGGCCGACAGGAATAAAGGCGAAATCGTGCAAAAACATGGTGAAACCCTGCCTTTGATAAGCAAGGGATTTGAAACAACACTTATTGACTGGAAAATCAAGGTAAAGGAATATCTGCCCTTTGCAGTCAGAACAGACAGCGGATATACCCTTTCTGACCGGCCTGGAAGTATGGCAGTTGCTTTTGTTGAAACAGAAAATGCGGTTACGGGAGATAAGGCTTCGGGTTGGATAACCACTGGAAGTCTGATGTTTGAACCCAGGTTCCTTGAATTGGAAGGATCAAATTTACTGATCCTTACAGAACCTGAACCAAGAAAATTCGAGTCATTGATAGTATTTAAAGACAAGAAGGGCCTGACTGATACCGTGCGACTCGAAGTAAACAGGCCACACCGGTTCATGGGATGGAAATTTTACCAGATCAGTTATGATACACAAATGGGTAAATACTCAACCATGAGTGGAATTGAGGCCGTAAGGGATCCATGGCTCCCCATGGTATATACCGGCATTCTCATGTTGCTCAGTGGTGCTGTTTATCTGTTCTGGTTGGGACGGGGAATAAGGAGTGAATGACCGCCACCGGGTTTTACGGACTAATTAAATTTGAATAACAGAAAACAATAAACGATATGAATTGGACAAACTTCCCATTTTTTGCTGCTACCGCATCTATTCTCTGGATCCTGGGAATCATTCTGGTGAATTTTTCCCGCAAGCGTAAAACGATTGAAATAATGGGAAATATTTTGATCGCTGCAGGACTGGCGGTATTAATATCCTTTCTGACCCTGTTGTGGATTAACCTCGACCGGCCACCCCTGCGAACACTGGGCGAAACCCGTTTATGGTACTCGGTATTTCTTCCCCTCATCGGGATAATTACCTTTTTGCGATGGGGCTATAAATGGTTCATTACCTACGCCTTGCTGCTGGCAATCCTCTTCCTGTTCATTAATTATATGCACCCGGAGACCTATGAAAAGACATTAATGCCTGCATTGCAGAGTCCCTGGTTTGTTCCGCATGTAATTGTTTATATTTTCTCCTATGCCTTGCTGGCAGCTTCCTCTTTGGTGGCTGTAAAGGGATTGTATGAATTGTATTTCAAGGAATTTGACATGAATACGCTTCACCTGGCCGACAACCTTGTTTATATCGGTTTTTCATTTCTTACCCTGGGCCTCCTGTTTGGGGCTTTATGGGCAAAAGAGGCATGGGGTCATTACTGGACCTGGGACCCGAAAGAAACCTGGGCTTTTTTAACCTGGCTCTCCTACCTGGTTTATATGCATTTCAGGACTTTTCAGCCAAAAAAGACCAAAGCGCCTTTGTGGACATTGAGTCTTGCCTTTATTGTACTGTTAATTTGCTGGTTTGGCATCAACTACCTGCCTTCTGCAGAGAACAGTGTGCATGTATATTCCAGGTAACAAAAAAACCAGCCTGTAACAGAACAGACTGGTTTTTCATATTACTTCAGAGTTGTTTTTACTTCTTGAAGGTTCTCATATAATTCACTATGTGCCAAATGTCTTCATCCGCAATCTTTCCGTCATATTTAGGCATTTCATCACGGCCTTGTTTTGTTTTGCCAAACTGTTCGCCGTCGGGTAAATTCTGATAGGCAGGTTTTGAAAAGTCACCGGGGAAGGTTTCCAGCGTTCTGGCTTTAACACCGTCTCCCAAACCGGTTTTCCCGTGGCATGAAGCACAATTCTTATTATAAAGTTCCTTTCCTGCAGCAACGGATGCAGCATCAGCTTTTACCGGATTTTTCATGGTTTTGTACTTGGCATCTATTACCCAGGGCGTTTGTTGACGGCCGGATAAGGACATCAGGCCAAGGGCAAAAACGAACAACATACTTCCGGCAAGAATAGATTTTAATTGAAAAGATTTCATAGTTCCTCCTGTTTTTCTTATTGTTACACAAAACTTATACCAAAATTATAATTTTAATTTTTTAGATTCACGTTTAATCAAAATTAATTGAATTATCACATAAATATAGTGACCCCAAACACCTGAAAGAAGGATGGTAAGCGTAACGATCATCCACATGGGAGCTATCTGAGTCCATAGTGCCCGGTGCGATCCGGTGGGACCATGCATGGAAGGGACACCCCAAGGATAACTTTGAACCGTCTCAATATTGGCATATTGCTCATTTTCCTCAATCCGGGCAATAACCTGCACGGTTCCATCAGCTTCACCGGGCAGATCCTCCGGAAATTCGCAGGTGAAACGACCCATATCATCAAATGTACCCTCTCCAATCATCAGCGGGCTAAACATTCTGCTGACAAATACTTTCACAGCTTCACCGGCAAGGGGTACAGTATCGATATCGGCGCCTGGCAAAAAAGCCCATACAGTCACTGTTTTAACAGAATCAATCAGATCAAGACTCATTTTAAGAACAGCATCTTTCACAACGATTGACGACTCAGTAGCTTCAAGAGAAT